>OHAP01002285.1_pt1 | contig 10920 bp, 9 predicted proteins | sample 1577171 | NCBI WGS metagenome assembly OHAP01 (sample SAMEA3541489, study PRJEB24748) | human gut metagenome | biome: human gut; feature: human-associated habitat; material: faeces | place: China | collected 2012 | reverse complement strand
TGGAATGAAGCGACCCCCAACAGTGCTGCGAACACCGTTGGGGGTCTCCATCGGGAAAAGTTTCCGTAACTTCTACCGGAAGGGAGGCCCTTGAAGAACCATCCCGTGCCGGGGGTCAGAGTGTTACCTGCACTCTGGCCCTTTCTGTTTTTAGGATAAGGAGTTCCGGGGATTTTGGCAAGTCATGGCTTGGCTCGAATGAGACAGCGGACGTAGATGTGATCTGGAGCCGTTTCGGACCCACCAGTATAGTCCGTAGGATTACCACCTCCTGCGTCGATGACACCGCTCACGCTCCCATTTCGCAGGTTCCCCGAAACAGAGCTGGCGTTGGCCGTTCCACTTATAGTACCCGAGGCAGTCCCAGAAACGCTCCCTCCTCCTGTGCTTCCCCATATTGAACCACCTGATGTTACACCGCCCATCGTTTGGGCTTTTGCTCCTGAAAACGGAACGTAGCTGGTTGTCACTGTACTCCTATCCCCACCTGAGCCGCTACTGTACTTGGAATAAAAAACCCCATTATTTTCAGTAATAGTGATGCCCCATGAAGCTGTTGGCGGCGTAGCAGAATAACCGGGAATAATTCCACCTGCCCCATAACCATTAGTGGTTCCGGTGTCATGGCGAAAGGTCACGTATCCCCCGGAACTACTTGCCGTACTCCCCTGATAGGAAAAGCTCTGTCCACCCGCTCCTCCGCTCGTGATGGATTGTCCGGCAGCCCATCCGCTGACTCCGAGATTTGCCGCAGAAGAGAAGGATTGCCCCGCCGCCGTGCCGCTCAAGGCCGTGCTGACGAGCTGGCCGGAAAACGAATGCGTGTGCGTCGGCTGCGTATGGTTGTGGCTCTTGATCGAGTTGGCCACGGTCTGTCCGACGCTATGCCCGGCCTGGAGGCCGCGCAGAAAACGTCCCCGGTAATCGGGCACTCGGCTGCCGACAACCCCGACCAGTTCCGGATATACTGCGCTGGATATGGATTGCCCGTTACATTCCAGCCAGTTATCTCTATCAGAAGGCCATGAGTTGGAAGGCCAAGTAATCACCGTTCCAACGGGGATCGAAGCACCCACGCTTTTGACAGAAATTGTTGTAGGATTAAAGCTGGTTCCATCAGCAGCCACCCCTGGCAAGACCAGCCCAAAACACAAAAGAAAGAGCAAGAGCAGTCTTTTCATGATGTTCTCCCTAGTTGCCCGCATGTTGCCGGAAGAGTGAGTGCATGGCAGTCACAGTCTCTTCGATGAAGCCTATTTTCAGCATGAAGCTCGCATCAGGATCGTCATTGCCCTTTTCGATTTTTATGCGTGGCGTCTTCAGGCCGGAGAAACTGAAGTCGGCGTTGAGCGTGAAGACAGAGACGAGTTCGTCGTCAGGCATTGTTGAGAGTCTGATCTTCAGGCTTTTGAAGAGCAGGCCGGATTCAAGGCCAGCAAGGGCGCTGTTCGGAACGTCGGTAACGGAAACGGTAGCGCCGCCAGCTTGGGAAAGGGTAGCCTTACCCTGTTCGATAATGTGATATTCTTTTCCGTTAAGGGAAAGCGCCATACTTTCGGTATACAAGTCACGCATGAAATCTTCGAGGGGATGATCGGAGTCGGAGGCAGCCAAAGTGCTGGGAGAGAGGCGTTCGAGCTCACCGTTGAACGCCGTCTTGAAATACTTTTCGAAGAGTTCGAGTACTGACTTGGACGTGCTGGCGAAGTAGACGAGCCCCGTTGTCTTGTCTATGGCGACGCCAGACATGGAGGGGCGAGGCTCGGTCTTTGAGAGTAGCCTGGTTTTGCAGAGTTCCTTGAGCTCCCTTTTTCTGTTTTTGGACAGAAACGTCTTGCCGGTGTGCTGGAGTTCCTCCTGAGTCATCTCGGCGAGGTGCTTCTTGAAAATGGTTGAGGGAACCTTTCGGGTATCAATGCGGAAGCCGAAGTTCATGTAGTTGCCCTTTTCGGGGATCGAGATGTTGAGATCCGCGAACATATCAGTATCCGGGACAAAGCCGGAGCCTAGCTCGTCCGGCGTTTGGTCGATGGAACGGAAAGCGTACTGTCTGATCCTGTCGCCGGTGACGTTGGCCAAAGTGGAGGGCTCGACGCGGTAGACGGTCAAGGGGATGGAAGTTTTCATGAGGCTCATTGGAGGTACTCCTTGGGTTGTGGGTGAATTCCTCTAGGAGAGGACGAAGGCAGTATCCGGGGAGGGTAGGTTAAAGCCGACATCGAGCGTCAGGCGTTCCCTTTCGATGGTGGGGATACGGAAGCTCTGTTTGCGCTCCATGATGATACCGCCGGGGCCATAGATGTCATGGCATTCGCCTCGATATGTCCCACGATGCATTTCCATGAGCGGGGCGTAATTAACCGGGGTGAGGCTTTTGACGTATTCCGGGCAACGGTCTGAAAAGATGGCTCCGTCTCCAGGCCATAGCAGCATCTCGTCGCTGGCGGCGTCCAGCTCGTTATCAAGGACGACGTAGCGGACCGTATGGGTATGCAGGCCGGATACTGTTTCCCACTCTGAAATGACCGTGTACTCGTCAACGGTATGGGGGAGTTCCAGGAGAAAGCCGCTGCTTGCCTTGCCGGACCTTCGGCATCCGACATAGTAGCGTTTGTTCGAGAAGGGCTTTCTTGTCATAAGTTCCTTCTCTCCGGAGAGCTTGAGGCGAAACTCGGGGATCTCGACGGAGGCGAGGCCTGCGGTGGAGAATGCATGGGCGGTGAGAAGCTTGGGGGTGATGTGCAGCAACATGCCGAAATCCTTTTGACTGGTTAGAGTTTCACTCTATTGTTGAAGTTCGGCTTGCCGTCCTTGTCCCAGAACGATGCCTTGCACTGAGGAAAGCCTGAGCAGGAGAACATCGTCCATGGGCCTTTTGCGTTTGTGCCCTGTCTGATGAGCAACGGTTTGCCGCAGTCCGGGCAGATGAATTCGGTCACGATTCTCGGAGTCCGAGGTTTAGGCTGACCGGGCTTGCCGTTGTCATCGGGCAGAAATACATTGTTACCGTCTGGATGCCCTTGTTTGTTGTAGCAAGCCCAATATGTCCCCCTATTGTTTTTCCCTGAGTAAAGGGGGCGACCGCAGACGGGGCATGGATGCTCCGAGGGTATGGCCCTTTCTCGCGGTTTGCCGGGTTTACCGTCCTCATCCGGTAAAAACGTCCTGCAATCGGCATCGGAGCAGCTCCAGAAAAATTCGTCGGCGTTTTGCCGGCTTTTCTGCCGGCGCAACGCCTTGCCGCACTTCGGGCAGGGGAAGGCACCGGGCTGAAGTGCGGCAGGGGTGGAGAGGACGGGGGCCAAAAGCAAAGGGAGGGCTGCATACTGTTCCCGCATGAAGTCTTCCAGAGAGGTTTCCCCACGGGTTATGGCTTCAAGGCGTTGTTCCCACTGGGCCGTAGTGACCGGATCGCGGAGCGTGTCCGGGGTCATGTCGATGAGGGACTGGCCGAGCGGCGTGGACACAAGGGATTTGCCGCTGGCTGCGATGAACCCACGGCCCTTGAGGGTTTCAAGGATACTCGCCCGTGTCGCTTCCGTCCCGATGCCCTCATTTTCCTTTAGAACGGCCTTGGCCTTGGCGTCGGAAACGAAGCGGTGGATGCTGGCCATCGCCTCGATCAGTGAACCTTCCGAAAACCTGGAAGGCGGCGTGGTCTTCTTTTTGAGGGCGTCCACGTCGGCGCAGAGTACGGCGTCATTGTTGCCGACGGACGGCAGCGACTGTTCGGCCTCTTTCTTTTTGGCGTCCTCATCGTCCTCTTCAGCAGCAAATCCGGTCCAGCCCGGTTCTATGATCATCCGGCCACGGGCTTCCCATGCCGTTTCCACGATGGTGGCCAGAATCTTCTGGGCCTCGTAGAGCATGGGGGGATAGAACTGGAGAAAGTACTGGACGGCGATCATCAGGTACAGCTCCTTTTCCTGCGCCGTGAGGCTCCGGGGCTCTTCGCCAGTGGGGATAATCGCGTGGTGGGCCGTGATCTTCTTCGTATCCCAGACGGGGCCTCTCAAGGCGGAATCGGCCTTGGCGGTCACGGCCTCAAGACCGGAAACGCCGGAAAGGGCGGTAATGATCCGGGCGGCATCACTGAACTGCTCTTCGGGCAGATAGCGGCAGTCGGTACGCGGATACGTCGTCAGCTTCTTTTCATAGAGCGACTGCGCGGTATCCAGAACCTGTTGCGCGGTCATGCCGAGCTTGGAGGAAGCGGCCTTCTGAAGCGAGGAAAGGCAATGCGGCAGAGGGACTGGCTTTTTCTTCTTCTCGCGTGTGACGGAGGTGATGATGCCGTTTTTGCCGCGCACGGCATCCATGATGCCTTGGGCGGTGGCCCCATCGACGAGACGGCCTTCACTGTCCAGTCCGGGTTGTGTTTCCGAAGGCTTGAAGATGGCTGAGAACGTCCCCACATCGTGCTGGAGCGTTGCCTGAAGGACGAGATAATCAATGGGGGTAAAGGCCGCGATTTCCCGATCCCGGTTGACGACAAGGGCAAGGGTGGGCGTCTGGACGCGTCCCATCGACAGCACGCCATCCCGTCCCGATTCCCTGCCCCGGAGCGTCATGGCGCGAGTGGCGTTCATGCCTATGAGCCAGTCGGCCTGTGAGCGGGCGCGGGCGGAATCTCTGAGGTTGGCGTAATCCCGGTTGTCCTTCAGCGTTGCCAGAGCTTTTTGGATCGAGCGGGAGTCCAGGGATGCAAGCCAGATGCGCTGGACCGGGCCGGAGTAGCGGAAGTGTTCGAGGACTTCATCCACGAGGAGTTGGCCTTCCCTGTCCGGGTCGCCCGTGTTGACGACCGTAGCGGCCTCACCGAGCAGATTGCTGATTACCTGAAGTTGAGCGCGGGTGCTTTCCTTGGGCTTGAGCCGCCACTCACGGGGAATCATGGGTAGGGAGCTTCTTCGCCACAGCTTCCATGCTTCATCATAATCATCGGGAGCATACTGTTCCAGCAAATGCCCGAAGCACCAGGTCACGGCGTCGTTCCCACAGACTATATACCCCTGACAAGTCTGCGTGACGCCGAGTTCAGCGGCAATGGCTTTGCCGAGTGACGGTTTTTCGGCAATGAAGAGACGTTGGATCATGGACTCCTCTCAATTCAAAAGGTTGCGATAGGTTCCGAAGCGGCGTTTGAAGGGGTTCAGCAGGGCCGGGAGCAGACCTTCTTCCAGTTCTTCGGCCTGAAAATCGGCGGTGAAGCCCTTCCTGCGGTGGTTTTCAATGCGCAGGGTGTTCCCATAGAAAGACATGCTCCATCCTTTGGCGTCGTCATTGCGGGTGACTTCCTGTGAGTTGGGGAACGCCGCGCACCATGTGGGAAGAAGTTTTTTGAGCCTGTAAAAGAGGTTCGTCATGCGGGCGTCCGTTTGGACCTCTGTGAGATGAACGCCGTGCAGAAATGGAGAGGGTTGCGAATAGAGGAAGAACTTTGCGATGCAGGCGCGGTGGCATCCGTCTTCCGCGACGTAGCCTTTGCCGTCATGAAAGCAGAAACTCATGAAGGGGGCACGGAATTGTTCGAGGTTCAGGTAGTACTCAGGATTCACCGTAAACAGCCTGATGTTTTTCCGCATCTTTTCGCCCTTATCGAGGAGTTCCCTCCATGTCATGCCGGGATAGTTGGGATTGACTGTCCCACAGATCAGGCCGGTGTTTACCGAAGCTGACCAGCAACGGCTTATTGAGCGGATGAAGGGTGCCGGACGTAGCGATTCGATACAGCTATCGGCAAAGGCGGGTACTGTATCAAAAAGTTCTTTGATTTGTTCGTCAGTCATGACCGTCCCTTGTGGCTACTCATCAATCCAGTGGCCACCGTTGAGCGGTTCGCCAACGTAGTTGACGCCGACCTTCCATGTGTATTCGTGCCCTGCATATGTCCGGCAGTATGAGGGGAGCCCATCGTCAATGATCCAGACCCATTTGGTGCGGCAGCGCGGGGTATTCTCACGGTCTTCTCGGCTCATGCGCCGCCAGATGTCGTCTGGAATGCACTCTTCGACAGGAACTTGCTTTCTGAGCTGACGGTTCAAGAGATCTGCTGTGCAGCGTCCAGCGCCGTTGAGAATCGCTTCAACGAGCGTCGGCATTGACGGGTCTTCGCCCACCGTGGGGCACTGGTTCAAAAAGTTCCGGCGGGACTTCACGGTGTCTTTCCATTTTTTGTGTGATATGCCGAAGTATCGGCTCAGGGACGGGCCGCACTCGCCGGGACGTGTCCCGGATGAGAGGCAGAGGATCGCTTCACAGGCCAGTTTCGTGTCGCCGCTCAACTCCTGATTATCCGCCTGTGCCGCGAAGGGAAAAAGAAACAACACCAGAAGAGTAAGAAATTTCATGCTATTCCTCAGTCTTTTTTGAGCATGTCCGCGATTTTCCCGCCCGCAGTATTGGAAACAGCCTCAGAAGCCTTGTTCTTTATTCCCTGTTTCATCATTGCTCCTCCCATTTGAGCCATCCGGCCTAAAACTGCGGTCGCGGACGGCGGTTTTACAAAGCCGCTTTCTGGCGGGAGCCCCGCCTCCTTCCTGTGCTCTTGCATCTTGGATGCAATATCGGCTTGTTCTCCCATCATTTCGTTTTTGACGGCTTGGAAGCCAGTAGCAAGGCCCGCGCCGCCTTTGACCGCTCCAGCAATGATGGAGGCGGATTTGGCAATAGAAGTCACAGCCATGCCCATTGCAGCAGCCGCAGTGCCAATGGCGGCACCGGCTCCGAAGGCTCCGATGCCTGTAGAGCCAACGCTGGCACCGTTGATGATTCCAGCTACCAGTGCGGGGAGCTTGTCCACCAGCATGAACAAGGTTATGCTGGTAACAAGAAGTACGCCCATTTCTGAACCGAGGATTTCTCCTCCATTACTCATTTGGGTAACGCCCTCTTGGATGATGCTTTGGCCTATACCGATGAGAAGAGTCATTGTCATGAGTGAGGCACCAATGCCGAGAACCGTTTTGAAATAGTTCACGGCCATATCTTTGGTCCAGTAGCTTCCCCCAAAACCCAGAAATATCACTCCTGCATAGGCCAGTACCCATGCAGAACAAAGTTGAAGCAGCATATTGACGCCGATGAGAGCAATAATGATCAAGACAATCAGCGCGAGAATAAAAACTAGAACATGATCTATAGAAAGGTCTGATTTTAACAGGACGCATGCTTTGTCAAAAACGGAAAAGCCAAGATCAACTATTCCCGATGGGTTTAACCCTGGTTGTCCAGATGCTTCATTTCCGATTTGCCTTAGAGCATTAATAATACTTTCAGCAAGATTCGGACCTTCTCTAAGCAACCATAAAAAAACACCACAGAACGTTATATAGCGTATAATTTCTCCGATAACCTCAGCGAATGATGATCGATGAAACCATGCCTGAGATAATTGCCAAACAAATCCCATTACTGCTAAAGCACTGAAAAAATATTCAGCGTACCCTTGAATGGTATTTGCCCAAGAACTTGCCGCTTCTTGATATTTATTGAGTACATTATTTAGAACGTCGTTAGTAGCTAATTCAGCATATGAATTACTAGGAAACCAATAAGGCATAATGGCTATAGCTAGTATTAAAGTAAAAATGCGTATCGGTTTCCAGGAGGATAAAGATATGTTCAAAAAAGTAATTTTTTCTATCATTGTAATCTCTTTGCTTAGTATTACAGGTTGCCAAGATACTTCAGAAAAAATTTTAGGATCATGGAAATCTGTTTCACCAAGTGGATTTGATGGCAAAACAGCAGTTATTGTTTTTGAAAAAAATAAGCTGACAGCCAATGGAAATTATTCATCTTCTGTTAAATATAAAAATGATTCTGATAAGTTAGTGGTCTATCTTGATAAAAATTTGTGGTCTATTGAATTCATTGATAATGATACAATCATGGTTATTAATGGATCGGGAGGGCTCTCCTCAAAGACAAAATATGTTCGCACCACACATGAAGAAGCAGAAAGCATAAATGAGAAGAATAATGAGCCAAGAAAGACTTCAGGACGTATTTGGTAGCTTTACCAAACGGTTCCGCTACTTTTCTTGTATCTGCTCTCCCAGATGACTTCTCTTGTAGCCTGTTGCCGTGCTTCCCGTGCGGCAACGGTTTGATCCCGTGCGTTCTCCGCAGCGATTTGAGCCATGAGGAGCCCCCGGAGCTGGAGGAGCTGATTCGATTGGTGGCTGGCAAGCTGGTTCGCGTACTGGATTGCTTCCATCCTGCCTTGGGAGCTTTGGGCCTTGGCCTGAAGCTGTTCGAGATTGGCGGCGTCAGCCTTTAATGCTGTTTGCTGGTTTTCCAGCGTCTTCACGACGTTGTCATTGGCGTTCTTTTGAGCTTTGGAACCGAGTTCTTCAGCCTCCAAGAGCGCCTTTCTGTTCTCTTCCGTCCCTCCGCCGGACTGGAAGTAGGGATTGCCGCGATAGGCGGCGACGTTGCCGAACTTCCGCAGATAGGTATCTACATTTCCCGCCTGAGACATGTAGAACTCGACCTGGTTCTGGAGGGCGATGATCTTGTTCATCGTCCTCTGTGCCTGATCCCATACGTAGGCGGCGGGAGCGATGGAGTTTTTGATCATGTCCTCATATTGCTGAAGCTGGAGCGCGTACTGTTCGATCTGCTTGAGTGTCTGGTTGACGGCCTCGACAGCGGAAATGGCGGATTGCTGCAAGTTGGCCGCGTCGAAGACGGGGATGCCACCTGCTCTGACGGGCAGAGGGAGAGAAAGGGACAGGAGAAAAAGGAAAGGTATGAAACGAGATTTCATAATAACGACTCCAATTCGGTTAAGTTGACGTCAGCGAACCCCTCTGCGTTGACAATGTAGGGAACCCTAAATGTCGAACGAAGTCCTTCACATTGATAGAGAGTAAGCGTTTCAGCGAGTGCTTTTGTTGCTGGAAGAACGCGAATCTGTTTCTGAGGAAAAAGCAGAGCTATGTTTGCAGAAAAAGAAAGCCATTCAGAGAAAGAAACCGGATTAGCAAATCCGGGCTCAGTATATTTTATAAAAAGGCAAACAGGATCGAAAAGATGGGTTTCATCTCCTATGACGTAGCAACCTCTTTTAATGAGAAGGAGGTTCAGGGCTTCTATCTCTTCCGGTGAGTGGAAAGTAGATATGCCCTTGTCCGTAGCTAATGAAATGAAGAGATTATTCATGTGGTACCTCATTAATAGGCAAAAGCCTGATAAGGGCCGGGAAGCGTCATATCTTTGATGACCATGACATTGAAACGATAGCCGGGACGAATTTCGAGAGTCGGCGCAACATTCAGGTTTTTGCTGATGATCTGTCCAAGCGTCTGTCCGAGTGTCTGCCCGAGGGCTTCGCTGAGTGCGTCGCTGGCCCGTTGACGATCATTGTTACTATTCGAGTTGCCGTCGTTTTGGCTCATGTCTGCGGCGGCAATGACGCCGGACATGAGGAAGGCGCTGGAAATGGTGCGGAACCAATGACTGTTCACCTTGTCCGAAAAACCTGCGTATCCAGCGCTGTCGGCTCCGGGCATGGCGTGAATGTCCAGAACTTTGCCGTCGGGGAAGATGAGGCGTTGCCATGCCATCAGGACACGCTCTTGTCCGTAGGCTACATCGCTTGAGTATGCGCCGATGAGCCGCGTGCCCTGCGGAATGAGGAGGAAGCGGCCTGTTGCCGTATCCCAGACGTTTTGGCTGACCTGCGCCATGACCTGCCCCGGCAGATCGGAATTGATGCCCGAGATCATGGTGGCTGGTATGACGAAGCCCGTGCGGAGCATGTACGGAGAGGCAGGGGCCTGGACCTGGGAATCAAGGTTCCATGAATCCGTTTGCTCAAACTGGCGGACGTCGTTTTTTCCGGTTGCGGCAGACCGATAGAGGCCATCGGTTCCAGATGGGCCGTTTTGCTGCGTCAGGCGCGACTGATACGCGGAGGTTGGATCACCCATGCTGGCAATGCGCTGACGGGTATCGGCCAGTTGCGCGGTTACGTCTCTTGCCGTTGTCTGGCGACTTCGCAGTTCGGACATTTGTATGCCCACTTTGCTTTGTAATGCGGCCTCAAGTGCCTGCGTGCGACGTTCACGGATGCGGATACGATCCTCGAAATAAGGATCGACGGGAACGGAAAATTTTGCATTGGCATTGCTGAACGTATTCGCAGCAGGCTCCTTCTCATTTGTTTTTTTTGTTTCCTGCACATCAGGCATGTCGGGCAGTCCGCGTCCCGGCTGGGCATCGGAAGGAATGATTCCCGAAAGCCATTTGGAAGTGGCCTCGTTTGCCATCTGGCTGGCAGAACGTCCTTCTTTTTTCTGATCAAGGGGTTGGGTCGCCCCCGGAACGATTTTGTTTTGAGAGCGGAGGTGTGTGACATAGGCGATTCCACCCACAGCCAGGAGGACGAAGAACACGACAATGAGAGAGGGAAGGCCGTTGACCCTCTTTCCTCCAGAGCCTTGTCCCGTGGGCGTTGCCATGAGATCGACCGGCTGTTCTTTCTTTCCGAATAATTCTTTCAGGTTGATGGACATCAGTTACCTCTCGTGATCGTAACCTTTGTCTGTTTTGAACCGACCCCGGCGATGAGCATTGCCTTGTCGAAGAGCTGGTCGACGATGAAGCGATCTCCTTGCAACCTGTAGTTGACCAGCGCTTCTCCTTCATTGGTCATAACAAGTAGTGAAGGAGCCTCTGTCTGGCGCATTTTCGGGGGCATCTGGATAATGGTTTTTGTCCCGTCATTGTAGACGCGCACGGGCTTCCACGGGGCATTGTCACCACTGATACGGTATCCGAAGTCGAGGTTGCCGAGGTATTCCTGCGTTTCAGGAATCGTGTTCTTCTCCTTTTCTTCCGCCTGGCGCTCCTTCAGCGCGAGGAAGCGCTGTTGGACGGCATCCGGGTAGATGAACGACACCTTCGGCATGT
>OHAP01002269.1_pt1 | contig 10979 bp, 7 predicted proteins | sample 1577171 | NCBI WGS metagenome assembly OHAP01 (sample SAMEA3541489, study PRJEB24748) | human gut metagenome | biome: human gut; feature: human-associated habitat; material: faeces | place: China | collected 2012 | reverse complement strand
CAAAAAATTAGGCGAATCCGACATGGCCCTCCCATCAACTATGGTGCATTGGGGTCAGGTTACTTTGCACCAAAAAGGCGCCCGGGCCGTGTGGGCCCGGACGCCTTCATTGTAGCTTTTCGCTCTAGCGAGCTTGATTTAGCAGGAGAAGTCGACGCTGTCGATGATGTCCTTGAGGGCCTTGGCGGAGGCGGTAAGCTCATGCTGCTCGTCATCGTTCAGCGGCACGGGGACGCGGCAGACAACGCCGTCGCGGCCAACGACGGTCGGCATGGAGATGGCAAGATCGGACAGGCCGTACTCGCCCACCATGAGCGAGGAAACGGGCAGAACGGTCTGCTCATCGCGCATGACAGCGGTGCAGATGCGCTTAACGGCCATGGCGACGCCGTAGTAGGTGGCGTGCTTCTTCTCGATGATGGTGTAGGCGGAGTTCTTGACGTCCTCGGCGATGCGCTTTTCGGCAGCCTCATGCTCCAGATGACCGTGAAGCTCGCAGAAGGTGTTCAGCGGCACGCCGGCAACCTGGGCGCTGGACCAAGCGACAAACTCGGAGTCGCCGTGCTCACCCATGACATAGGCCTGGACATCGCGCGGGTCGACCTCGACGTGGGCGCCGAGCATCTGCTGCAGACGGCCGGTGTCGAGCACGGTGCCGGAACCGATGACGTGGCCCTCGGGCAGGCCGGACATCTTAATGGCGGCATAGGTCAGAACATCAACCGGGTTGGAGACGATGAGCAGAATGCCGTCGAAGCCGGACTTCTTAATCTCGGGAATAATGGACTTGAAGATGTTGACGTTCTTGTTGACCAGGTCCAGGCGGGTCTCGCCGGGCTTCTGGGCGGCGCCAGCGGTGACGACGATCATGGCGGCGTCGGCGACATCGGAATAATCGCCGGCGTAGATCTTCATCGGCTCGGCAAACGTCATGCCGTGCGCGATATCCAGGGCCTCACCCTCGGCACGGTTCTTGTCCACGTCGATGAGGACCATCTCGGAGAACAGACCACTCTGCATCAGCGCGAACGCCGAAGACGAACCGACGAAACCGCAGCCGACAATAGCGACCTTCTTCTCGTTAACCATTAGAAACTCCCATCTCTCTCCACAAACAAGCCGCCCGGGAGCGACCCGAGCGGCTTGCCGTAACCCCAATACATCCAATCGGGACTTTGATTATGCTCCTATTCGCAGCCAAATATCGACCGTTTACCGAAATTATTTGCAGGATTCGTAAAATAACTGCACGAAATCGGTTTCGAGCTATTGACGAGCCGAAATACCTTTCTAGTACAGGCCCGCCTCGCGAATGGCCTCGACAGCCAAAGCAATCTGATCGGGCGGCAGGACCAGCGCCATGCGCACGTGTCCCTCGCCCGAAGGACCAAAGCTCGCGCCCGGCGTCACCACAACGCCGGCCTTCTCCATAAGCTCCTCGCAAAACGCCATGGAATCGGTGCGACCACCGGGAAGCTTGGCCCACACAAACATAGAGCCATGCGCGTTGGGACGCTCCCAGCCCAGGCCCTCAAGACCGTCGCACAGGGCATCGCGGCGCTCCTGGTACTTCAGACGCTGCGCCTCGACCTCATCGCGCGGACCGTTCAGGCAGGCGATAGCAGCCTTCTGGATCGGGAAGAACATACCAAAGTCGATCTGGCCGCGCAGCTTGGCAAAGGCAGAGACCACGTCCTCGCGGCCGACCAAAAAGCCGATACGCGCACCGGTGACGTTAAACGACTTGGAGAGCGAAAAGAACTCCACGCCCACCTCGAGCGCACCGGGATACTGCAAGAAGCTGCCGCCCGGCTCGCCGTCGAACACGATGTCGGAGTACGCGTTGTCATGGACGATGAGCAGGTCGTGCTCGCGGGCGAAAGCAATGATCTCCTCGTAGACCTCGGGTGTGCCCACCGAGCCGACCGGGTTGGCGGGCAGCGACACGATCATATACTTGGCGCGATCGGCTACCTCGGGATCGATGCCCGCCACGTAGGGCAGGTAATTGTGCTCGGCAACCAGCGGATAGTACTCGAGCTTGGCATCGGCAATCTTGGCACCCGCCTCAAAGACCGGGTAGCACGGATCGGGAACCAGAATGGTGTCGCCCGGATCGAGCAGGGCCAGACCCAAATGACCCACACCCTCCTGCGTGCCGTTGCATGACTGCACCATGGACGGCGTAATGCCCGAAACGCCAAAGCGACGCTCATAGTAATCGCACACGGCTTGCTTGAGCTCGGGCAGGTCGCGCAGGGCATACTTCCACATCTCGGGATCTTGGGCTGCCTGCGTGAGCGCCTCGACCACATGGTCGTACGGCTTAAAGTCGGGCGTGCCCACGCTCATGTTGTAAATGGTCTTGCCTTGAGCCTTCAGCGCGAGAAGCTTGTTGTTGAGCGAGGCGAAGACCTCCGCGCCAAAGCGGTCGAGACGCTGCGATGCCTGCATGGTGCCACCTTTCGATATGAAAAACGCGGCGCTCCGACAAGAGCGCCGCGCGATACGGGCCATCAGATTGCAAAAGTGTAACGCTTGCAACCCCCGTATTGGTTCAATTTAGCCAACCTTAGTCAATTGCATTGAGCGCATCGATCTGCGCAAGCCACAGACGCGAGCTGGCGTCACTCGGCATACGCCAATCGCCGCGCGGGCTGAGCGTCACCGAGCCCACCTTGGGACCATCGGGCAGGCAGCTGCGCTTAAACTGCTGGGCAAAGAAGCGACGATAGAACGTACGCAACCACGTGTGGACGGTCTTGGCGTCGTAGACGCCCTCGAAGCTCTTGAGCGCCATGCGGTAGATCTTGCCCGGCTCAAAGCCAAAACGCAAAAGGTAATAGAGGAAGTAGTCGTGCAACTCGTACGGGCCCACCAAATCCTCGGTCTTCTGCGCAATCTCGCCGTCGCCCGTGGGCGGCAGAAGCTCGGGGGACACCGGCGTATCGAGGATATCGAGCAGCGTCTCGGCGATACGCCCGCCAAAGACATCGGCGGCATAACGCACCAGATGGCGCACAAGCGTCTTGGGCACACTCGCATTGACGGCATACATGCTCATGTGGTCGCCGTTATAGGTAGCCCAGCCGAGCGCCAGCTCCGACAGGTCGCCCGTGCCGATGACAAAACCGCCAGCCTGGTTGGCCAGATCCATCAGAATCTGCGTGCGCTCGCGGGCCTGGCTGTTCTCGTAGGTCACGTCCTGCACGGCCGGATCATGCTCGATGTCCTTGAAATGCTGCTCAACGGCCGCGTGGATCGAAACCTCGCGGAAGCTCACACCCAGGTCGCGGGCGAGCGACTCGGCATTCGACTTGGTGCGATGCGTCGTGCCAAAGCCGGGCATGGACACGGCAGTGATACCGGTGCGCGGCAGCCCCAGTGCATCGAAGGCACGCACGGTCACAAGCAGTGCCAGCGTGGAGTCCAGGCCGCCCGAAAGACCGATGACTGCAGCCTTGGTACCCGTATGGGCAAGGCGAGTCTTGAGGCCGGCGGTCTGCAGGTCGAGGATGGTCTCGCAGCGCTCGGCCAGGTCACCATGGTCGGCCGGCACAAAAGGCGCACGCGGGAAAACGCGGTCGATATCGCAGGCATCGCGCAGGACAGGCTCTTCGGCGAGCGAGCCCTCAAACGAGAACTCGACGGTCACGGCCTCCGGCGCATCGTCCGAGCGCGTCCACGTCGTCGAACGACGGCGCTCGGCAACCAGGCGGTCAAGGTCGACGTCGGCGACGGCCATATCGCAGGTAAGCAGCTTGGTCGCGGCGAGCTTGGAGCCGTTTTCGTAGACGAGGTTCTCCCCCGCAAAGACCATGTCGGTCGTGGACTCGCCCTCGCTCGCGTCCGCGTAGGCATAGGCGCAGTACAGACGCGCGCTCTGGTTAGAGATGAGGCTGCGGCGGTAATCTGCCTTACCGATGATTTCGTCAGAGGCGGACGGATTGAGGATCACCGTCGCGCCGGCAAGCGCCATCTCGGTCGAAGGGGGTGCCGGCACCCACAGATCCTCACAGACCTCAACGCCCAGCACCAGGTCCTCGGCGCCCTCATCACAGCAACGGTAGACAAGCCCCGAACCCAGCGGGACCGGACCCTGACCGGCAAATTCAACCCACACGGGATCCGCAGTCGCCGGAGCAAACCAACGGCGCTCATAGAACTCGCCATAGTTGGGCAAATACTTCTTGGCCGTGAGGCCCAATAGCTCGCCCGCGCAGCACACGGCGGCGCAGTTGTAGATATTCTCGGCAACTGCAACGGGAAGACCGATGGTAAAGACAATCGGCAGCTCGCGGGTTTCATCGAGAATATGTGCCAGTGCGGTCTCGCAGGCATGCAGTAATGTACGGTTATGGAACAGATCGGCCGCGGTATAGCCAGTCAGATTAAGCTCGGGCAACACCAACGCACGAACGCCACGCTCGGCAGCTTCGCGAACAGCCGCCAGCGCAACCTCGGCATTGCCCTCGACATCGGCAACGCGAATCCGCGGCGACGCCGCCGCCACACGCAAAAAGCCATCAGACTGAGAAAGGTGAAGATTCATAAGAATGCTCCTGTGCGTAGACGCCATTCACAACAATTAGCAAGCCCTATTGTAGTTCAACCGCCGGGTGCAACCGCATCCCACCAACTTGGTGAGCTATTGATGAGTTGATGGTATCTGTTAAATGTCACGTACGATTCACATCTGGTGGGTACCCTGATGGCTGAATGAAACGAAGCAGATTTACACCGGGAGGGCCCCGTATGACAACCAAGTACACCGACGCGCCGCGCACGCGCGTCATGACACCGGCCGCACTCAACAACGGCGTTCACGAAAACCATTCCATCGGACGGACCATGGCCATCGCGCCCAAAAAGGGCCTTTTCGACGACATTTCCATTCCCCAGATCATCGCCGGCGCCGCAGCCGCCGCCACGAGCGTCGCACTTGCCTCCAAGATCGGTATCGCTGGCTCAGTAATTGGTGCCGCCGTGAGCTCGGTCATCACCGTTGTGTCCTCGCAGGTCTACCGCCACTTTATCTCTGCCAGCGCCGAAGCCCTCAAAGGTACGCACGCCGCCGTCGACTACCCCGCCGGCGCCTATGAGCCCGTTGAGTTTGATGCCGAGGAGCACCTGGGTGGCGCTGCGACTACGCAGGAGATGCGCCAAATTGCGGGGCGCGCGACCACGGCGCGCGTCGCCCCCAACAGCCTGCGCGCCAAGGCGGCGGCAGAGCGCAGCCAGACGCAAAAGAAGGTCATCGTCTTCTCGATCGCCATCGCCATCGTCGCGGTCATCGCCTGCGCTGGCGCCATCCTTATCACTACGGCCGGTGAGGGCCTGGGCGAGCGTCCCGAGCCAATCCTTTCGTCGCACACGACCGAGCACGACGCGGATAGCTCCGGTCAATCGCAAAGCCAGCAGGACGACCCGCAGGGCAACTCCACATCCACCGACACGTCATCGAACACCCCCGATCAATCGCAGGGCGCCGATGCCTCTGCGAACAACAGCGGCACGCAATCCGGCACGACCGACTCAAGCCAAACGACTGACGGCTCTCAACCGAGCACGGGCGACCAGACGAGCGGCAATACATCGGGCACGGAATCTACCGACAACAGCAACACCAACAGCTCGAGCGGAACCGCGTCCGGCACGGCATCTGACAGCTCGAGCCAAGGAACGGCATCGGGCAACTAAGCACGTTTGCCTCTCATAGATAACCGACCTGCATAACGGGCGCGAACCGGCAACGGTCGCGCCCGTTTGCCTTGGGCGACGAGATGGCAAGCCCCGCGCGATGGTAAGATGCTTTGGTGTGTAAAGAGGAGATTTGCCATGAGCAAGACAATAGTTAGGCCCACGCTTTCGCTGGGCAACCACATCTATCTGTATCGCCTGCTGCGCGACGCGATTGGGTGCGGCAAGCAAACGTTTATGACGCAGGTCGAGGAGGCACTCACCGCTGGTGACATGGCCGCTTACGACCTGGGCTTCGAGTCCACGCGCGAGCTGCTCGAGGAGCTCGACGACTGCATTAAGCTGACCGTCTTTAAGGGCGGTCGCCTGTATGCCACCGTCATCGCCAACGATGCCTGGGATGCCGCCCTTGCCAAGGGCGAGGACAAGCCCAAGGCAGCCAAGGGCGCTAAGCAGTCCTACAAAAAGAAAAAGCGCGGTGAGAAGGACCTCAAGGCCGTGCGCCCCAAGCATGTTAAGCGCGCCGAGCCCGTGGCCGAAGTCGCTCCGGAGCCCGAGCCCGAGACGGAGATCAAAGTCGCTATTGAGGTAACGGCAGAAGCCGAAACCGAAATCGCCGCCATGACCGATCCCAAAGTCATATCCGAGCAGGAAGCCACTGCTGAGCTCAACGAGGCTCCCAAGTCGACAATCGAAGAAGCCGCCAACCAACCCGAGACGCCTGCGTTCCAAAACGGCGACGTCTTTGGCGACGAGGCCGAGGACGATCAGCTCGACGATCAAGACGCTACCGAGTCGACGCCGGAGCCCGAAACGCCGCAGCCTGCCATCTCGCTCACGGTCGTCTATGACCCCGAGAACGCCAACGCCGGCATCACTACCATGGCATCCACGCCCATCGAGGCAAAGTCGAGCGTCGAAAACGAGAACGCGGCGCAGGTTGAGGTTGAAACTGCAGCTGCAGACGCGCCCGCCATCGTGAAGCCCGCAGATTCCGCGGACAAGCCGGAGGCGACTCCGGACCCCGCACCCGTCATCGAATCCGTGCCCACCTCTGCTTGCGACCAAATTCCCGCACCGGCACCGGCTTCGGCACCCGCAGCGGCCCCAGCCCCCGCACCTGCAGCGCCCGCCATCCCCAAGGACTTCCCCGTCGATTTCGCAACCGAGGTCTTCTGCCCCAGCCCGCTTCTGCACCAGCTGTCGACCTATCTCCCCTACGGCGCCGACACGCTCGGCATCGTCGGCGAGTACTACTGGATCGCCCGCGAGCGCGGTACCATCGAGGCCGCGCGAAACCGCGCAAGCTTCCCTCTGCGCTACACGCAGGCCGGCGAGCGCCACGAAGTCACCGTGCGCATCCGCCGCAACACCACCGGCGGCCTCGGCGCCACCTGGGCCATCGACAAGGTCGAAGAACCCAAGCAGTAACGACAAACGGCTCAAATCCAAATCAGGATTTGAGCCGTTTTTATTAGCATTCATCGATGTTTCGTGACCAACAGCGAGCGGGCCGCAAGTGCCCCAGGTTGCCGTGAAAGAGGAGCGACGCGTACTTCGGGTACGCGAGCGACGGTTTGAACAGCAAGATGGGGTGCTTGCGGCCCGCGCAGCGTCGAGCAGTTACGCGGTTTGGTAAAACCGCGTAACAAATTAGTCACGCGTCAGCTTGCGGTGAATACGATGCGGCTGGGCTGCGTCCTCGCCCAGGCGCTCGATGCGGTTGGCCTGATAGGCCTCGAAGTTGCCCTCGAACCAATACCAGTTGCCCGGATTCTCGTCGGTGCCCTCCCACGCCAGAATGTGCGTGGCGACGCGGTCCAGGAACATACGGTCGTGGCTAATGACCACCGAGCAGCCCGGGAACTCGAGCAGCGCCGCTTCGAGCGAGGACAGCGTCTCGACGTCGAGGTCGTTCGTGGGCTCGTCGAGGAGCAGCAGGTTGCCGCCCTGCTTGAGCGTAAGCGCCAGGTTCAGACGGTTGCGCTCGCCACCGGAGAGTACACCAGCGCGCTTCTGCTGGTCCTGGCCCTTAAAGCCAAAGCTCGCCACATAAGCACGGCTCGGAACCTCGGTCTCGCCGACCATCATGTGGTCCAGGCCGTCCGAGACGACCTCCCACAGGTTCTTATCGGGGTCGATGCCAGAACGGTTCTGATCGACATAGGAAATCTTGACGGTCTCGCCCACCTCGAGCTCGCCCGAAGTCAGCGGCTCCAGACCCACAATCGTCTTGAACAGCGTGGTCTTACCGACACCATTGGGGCCGATGACGCCCACAATGCCGTTGCGCGGCAGGGTAAACGAAAGGTCATCGATGAGCACGCGGCCATCGAACTCCTTGTGCAGGTGATGGGCCTCGAGCACCTTGTTGCCCAGACGCGGGCCCACAGGGATGCGGATGTCAGTCCAGTCGAGCTTCTGGCTTGCACGGGCCTCGGCCTCCATCTCCTCATAGCGAGCCAGACGGGCCTTGTTCTTGGCCTGACGGGCCTTGGGCGAGCTGCGTACCCACTCGAGCTCGGCCTCCATGCGCTTGGCGAGCTTGGCGTCGCGGTTGCCCTGCGCCTCGATACGGGCGGCCTTGGTCTCCAGATACGTGGAGTAGTTGCCCTTGTAGGGATAAAGGTGACCGCGGTCGACCTCGCAGATCCACTCGGCAACGTTATCCAGGAAGTAGCGATCGTGTGTGACGGCAAGCACCGCGCCCTGGTAGTTGTGCAGGAAGTGCTCGAGCCACAGGATCGACTCGGCGTCCAGGTGGTTCGTGGGCTCGTCGAGCAGCAGCAGGTCGGGAGCCTCGAGCAGCAGCTTGCACAGGGCCACGCGACGACGCTCGCCGCCGGAAAGCACGTTGACCGGCATGTCGGAATCGGGCAGCTGCAGGGCGTCCATGGCCCGGCCGAGCTTGGAATCGATATCCCAGCCGTCGGCGGCGTCGATCTCGTCCTGGAGCTTGCCCATCTCGGCCATGAGGGCGTCCATGTCGCAATCCGGGTCGCACATCTCCTCGCCAATCTTATTGAAGCGATCGACCTTGGCGATCATATCGCCAAACGCCATGCGCACGTTCTCGATGACGGTCTTGTCGTCGTCGAGCGGCGGCTCCTGCTGCAGGATACCCACGGTGTAGCCGGGGGTAAGTCTGGCATCGCCGTTGGAGACCTCCTCGATACCGGCCATAATCTTGAGCAGGGTCGACTTGCCCATGCCGTTGGGGCCCACAACGCCGATCTTGGCACCGGGGTAGAAGCTCAGGGTCACGTCGTCAAGGATCACCTTGTCACCATGGGCCTTACGAGCCTGATACATCTGGTAGATAAACTCTGCCATTTGCCTGTTTTATCCTTTCTACCTGCTGTTTCTCTATTCTTGTTTCGCTTTAGTAGAAACGAAATGGAAAAACCAGCTCTGAAACGTAACGAAAAAGGGGCATGGTTGCCCATACCCCCTAATACTACCTGGGAAAAGTTCCCCCGGAACATACTATGAACTGCGTACGCTAGTTTTCCGCAACCTTAGCGAGCGGCTCGCTGCGATTTGCGCCACAGCAGATACGAGTAGACGTAGACGGCTCCAACCGAACCAAACGCCAGAACCGCAATCACCGCGGCGACGACTTCACTCGAAAGCACGCTGCCTGCCACGCCCATCACAATCAGGCCAAAGCCCAGCACCATAAAGCAGGCACCGCCAAAGCGCTGCGTACGGCGCCAGTTCTCGGGATTGGCAAGCGCCCAAGGCGTCTTGATACCGAGCGTATAGTTCTGCTTCACACGCGGCAAGTAGTTGCCTACGCCGATGAACAGCAAACCGACAACACCGGAAATCAGCACGTTGACCGAACCGACCGCCGGCACCACGCCCCAGACCGTAAGCTCTCCCAGCCAGCTTATGGCGCACATGAACAAGGTGAAGGCGATTACGAAGCCCTGGTAGAACTTGCCCAAGGTTCGATATGCCTCACCTTTGGGATCGATGCGCGGCACCACGCAAAACATTGCGAGAAGCGCCAGAGGCAGCACGCCGAGCGCGGAGGCCATCCAGCTGGGACCCCAACCGTCAACGGCGCCGTTCGCGCCCCAATGAGTGGGAATCTGCGCAGGCAAGCTCGGCATCACCATGAGATGCGCTACGACATTGGCGACGCACAGAGCGATCAGCGCAATCCACACACGCCGCGATACCCCCGTGGCGTGAATGCCCTTGTTTTCGTTATTCATCCTTATCACCTTCCGTGTTTGTAAAGCCCATAAACCAACCGATCAAGTCCTGCATGACGGTGGTGTTTAAGCTGTAAACGATGTTTTGGCCATGACGTTCGTCGGTCACCAACCCGGCGTTTTTGAGCGTCGCCAAGTGATGGCTCAACGACGGCTTGCTGATGTCAAAATGCTCGGCAAGCTCCCCGGCCGTGCAATTACCCTCGTGCAGCAACTCCAAAATGCGCCGTCGCGTTGGATCGGCAAGCGCCTTAAAACCCTCTCCCGGCATAAGACCTCCTCTCAGCATTTCGTTCGACGCGCACACTATACTCGATATTTAGATGTTTGTCTAACTATCTAATCTTACACTCAAAAAATAGCCGCCCCCGCGTAATGCGAAGACGGCCACTTCTCACGCTACAAACGTGTTTCGGAGTTGGCTAACCCGCGGCAACGGACGCCATCTGCTTCAATCTTATGCGAATCCCGATCCCATTTCAACAAACCCCAAGGGTTCAAATGAAATCGTGATAATACCTATAATGGCGATAGCTAAAACACGACCCGTTTCCCCCATCGGAGGATGTTTATGACCGAAACCGCAGCCGCAATTCCCAACGAGACACGCGACACCAAGCTCGAGATCATCATGGGCCGCGAGGCACTCGACAAACTCGCCGCCGCCACGGTACTGGTGCTCGGCTGCGGCGGCGTCGGCTCCAATTGCTGCGAGGCACTCGCTCGCGGCGGCATCGGTCATTTCGTCATTCTGGACAAGGACATCATCGCGCCCAGCAATATCAATCGCCAGGCCATCGCCTTTCACAGCACCGTCGGCAAGCGCAAGGTGGACGTGATGGAAGCCATGATTCGCGATATCAATCCCGCCGCCACCGTTATCAAGCGCACCGAATACCTGCTGAGCGACAACATAGATGATTTCTTCGCGAATGTTTTGGAGCAGACGGACGGCAAGCTCGACTACGTCGTCGACGCCATCGACACCATCTCGGCCAAACTCACCGTTGCCAAGTACGCTCAGGACCACGACATTCGTTTGGTTAGCTCCATGGG
>OHAP01002257.1_pt1 | contig 11024 bp, 9 predicted proteins | sample 1577171 | NCBI WGS metagenome assembly OHAP01 (sample SAMEA3541489, study PRJEB24748) | human gut metagenome | biome: human gut; feature: human-associated habitat; material: faeces | place: China | collected 2012 | reverse complement strand
GTACGCCGCCGCCCGCCATCGAGCAGAGTTTTACACCTAATTGGGGATAAAACAGTTGATGGCCGGCGGCGGTGTCGCCCTCATCGGCATCACCCTTGTACCTCTGCTCTCCGGCCTGTTCGGTTGATCGTCTGGCGGTGATCGCTTATGGGCGGCATACTCGACAAACTCGATGAATGGCTCCGAGGACTGCTCATCGAGGGAATCACGGGAAACCTGTCGGGCATGTTCGATACGGTCAATACCAAAGTAGGCGAGATCGCCGGTGAAGTGGGACAGACGCCGCTTAATTGGAACAGCGGCGTCTTTTCCATGATCCGAAACCTCTCTGAAACGGTGATCGTTCCAATCGCCGGGGTTATCCTGACATTCGTAATGTGTTATGAGCTGATCCAGCTTGTGACAGAGAAAAACAATCTGCACGATGTAGATACCTGGATGTTCTTCAAGTGGATTTTCAAGACCTTCTGTGCCGTCCTCATTGTAACGAACACATGGAATATCGTCATGGGTATCTTCGATGTGGGGCAAAGCGTTGTGAACAGCAGCGCGGGCGTCATCATTGGGAATACCTCCATTGATATCAGCAGCGTCATCACGGATATGGAGGCGCAGCTTGAAGCCCTGGGCACGGGAGAACTGTTCGGGCTGTGGTTTCAGTCCCTTTTTGTGGGACTTACCATGAACGCCCTTTCCATCTGTATCATGCTTGTCATCTACGGCCGCATGATCGAGGTGTATTTGACGACTTCCGTTGGACCGATTCCGCTTGCCACTATGACAAACCGGGATTGGAGCCATACAGGACAGAACTACTTGAAATCCCTGTTTGCATTGGCGTTCCAGGCATTTCTAATCATGGTGTGCGTGGGAATCTACTCTGTTTTGGTACAGAGTATCGCCACGGACGGAAATATCTCAGGCGCGATATGGGCCTGCATGGGCTACACGGTCCTGCTGTGCTTCGCCCTGTTCAAGACCGGCAGCCTCTCTAAGAGCCTGTTCGGAGCGCATTAAGGAGGCTTGATAAATTGGCGTATGTAACCATTCCAAAGGATTTGACGAAAGTAAAATCCAAAGTGCTGTTTGGGCTTACCAAACGGCAGCTTATATGTTTCGGAGCGGCGGCACTCATCGGAGTACCGCTTTTCTTTTTGCTCAGACGCACGGCCAGCAACAGCGCCGCCGCGTTCTGCATGATTATCGTCATGCTCCCGTTCTTTCTGCTCGCCATGTATGAGCGGCACGGCCAACCCCTGGAAGTGGTGGCCGGACAGGTCATCCGCTGTATGTTCCTGCGGACGAAAGAGCGGCCTTACCGGACAAACAATTTCTACGCAGCCTTGGAGCGGCAGGCCCAGGCGGAAAAGGAGGTGAAAGCCATTGTTCAGAAAGCGAAAGCCAGAGCCGCAGGCACGGCAGGCGTCCAAACCCACGGTAAAGCTAACCGCCGCGGAAAAGCGTGAGATCAGCCGTATCCTGGAAACCGCCAGAGGTGACGGCAAGGTACATTCCGCACAGGATACCTTACCGTTCCGCCAGATGTACCCGGACGGCCTGTGCAAGCTGGACGATCACACCTGGTCGAAGTGTATCGAGTTCGAGGATGTGAATTATCAGCTTGCGAAACTTGACGATCAGACGGCGATTTTTGAAGCCCTCTGCGATATGTATAACGCCCATGACGCTTCTATCGGGATGCAGCTCTCCCTTGTGAGCCGCCGCATGAACCGGGAGGATTTTGTGAAGCGTATCGAGATCGCGGCGCAGGGAGATCACTTCGACCATATCCGTGAGCTTTACACGCAAATGCTCCGCAAGCAGCTTGAACGGGGCAACAACGGTCTTATCAAAACAAAGTACCTGACCCTCACCATCGAGGCACGGGACAGCAAAACCGCACGGGCACGATTTTCCCGAATCGTCATGGACGCCCTCAACCATTTCAAGGTCATGGGCGCTCTGGCAAAGGAGCTTGGCGGCAAGGAGTGGCTGGAAATGCTCCACGGCATCCTGCACCCGTACGGAGAACGGTTTGCCTTTGAATGGAGTTGGCTTGCCCCTTCCGGCCTGTCGGTCCAGGATTTTGTCGCACCTTCTTCTTTCCGCTTCGGTGAAGCAAGGAAGTTCACGATGGCGGATAAATTCTGTGCCGTGTCATTTCTGCAGATCAGCGCACCGGAAATGGATGACCGTATGCTCACCGAACTGCTGGATACGGACAGCGGGCTGCTTGTCAGCCTCCATATCCGCAGTATGGATCAGAACGAGGCAATCAAAACGGTCAAGCGAAAAATCACCGACATTGACAGTATGAAGATCGACGCGCAGAAAAAGGCGGTGCGGGAAGGTTTCGACATGGATATCATCCCCACCGATCTTGCCACCTACGCAGGCGAGGCAAAGAATATCCTCCGTGATCTGCAAAGCAGAAATGAGCGAATGTTTTTGATGACCTTCCTGGTGGTGAACTTTGCGGACAGCAAGCAAAAGCTGGAGAATGACCTTCTCCGTGCGGCAAGCGTGGCGCAGAAATATAACTGCTCCCTGGTGCGGCTGGACTTTCAGCAGGAGGACGGCTTCGTATCGGCTCTGCCCCTGGGTGTCAACCGCATTAAGATACAGCGCGGGCTTACCACTTCGGCGGTGGCGGTGTTCGTTCCCTTCACCACACAGGAGATTTTCCACGGCGGCGAGGCTCTCTACTACGGGCTCAATGCCACTTCCGGCAACATGATTCTTGCTGACCGCAAAAAGCTGAAAACGCCCAACGGCATGATCTTAGGCACACCCGGCAGCGGCAAGAGTTTTTCCGCAAAGCGTTCCATCGTTGGGGTATTCCTGAACACAAAGGACGATATCCTGATCTGCGACCCAGAGGCGGAATATTTTCCGCTGGTGAACCGTTTGGAAGGTCAGGTCATCAAAATCTCACCTACCAGTACGCAGTATGTGAACCCTATGGATATCAACCTCAATTACAGCGAGGATGATAACCCGCTGGCGTTGAAATCTGACTTTATCTTGTCGTTCTGTGAACTGGCGGCAGGCGGCCGGAACGGTCTGGAGCCAGTGGAAAAAACGGTCATTGACCGTGCCGTGCGGATCGTGTACCGCCCATATATCGCAGACCCCCGCCCGGAGAATATGCCGCTGCTGGAAGATTTGTATGACGAGATCAAACGGCAGCCGGAGCCGGAGGCACAGCGGATCGCGGCGGCACTGGAACTGTATGTGCATGGCAGCCTGAATGTTTTTAACCACCGCACCAATGTGGATATCAACAACCGCATTGTCTGCTTCGATATCAAGGAGCTGGGAAAGCAGCTCAAAAGCCTGGGTATGCTGGTGATCCAGGACCAGGTATGGAACCGTGTTTCCCAGAACCGGGATCAGGGCAAATCTACCTGGTATTTCGTGGACGAGTTCCACCTTCTTCTGCGCGGTGAAGTTGGTTCCTGGAGTGTGGAGATTTGGAAACGCTTTCGCAAATGGGGCGGTATCCCCACGGGAATTACGCAGAACATCAAGGATCTGCTTTCCTCCCCGGAGATCGAGAATATCTTTGAAAACAGCGATTTTGTGTACCTTCTGAACCAGGCCAGCGGAGACAGGAAAATCCTCTGCGAGCGCCTGAATATCTCCAACCAGCAGGCGGCGCATATCAGCAACGCAGGCCCCGGCGAGGGGCTGATCTTCTTCGGTAATGTGATCCTTCCTTTTGTGGATGACTTCCCGAAGGACAACGAGCTTTACAGCATTATGACGACAAAACTTGGTGAAACCGGGAAAGGAGAAAACGAACATGAATGATCCCCGCTATTTGCATACAGAAGAAAAACAGGAGGGCGAAACCTTCTTTGATGTGATGAACCGGCTGATTGCCAGAAGCAAGGCGGTCACGGCGGATATGGAGGCGGTCCTTGCGGAGCTGGAAAGTGAGATCGAACCGGTCCGCGAGCCGAAGGACTATGAATAAACTGACCCATGTGAGCCTGTTTTCCGGCATTGGCGGTCTGGACCTGGCGGCGGAGGCTGCCGGGTTTGAAACCGTCTGCCAGTGTGAGTGGGCGGATTTTCCGCACTCCGTCCTTTCCGCACGATGGCCGGATGTTCCCAGGTTCCGGGATATTACTACTTTCACGAAGGAGGCGTTTTTTGAAAAAACAGGACTTGAAACAGTTACCGTTATCTCAGGCGGCTTTCCCTGTCAGCCCTTCTCCACCGCCGGAAAACGGAAGGGCTTTGCGGATGAACGCTACCTGTGGCCGGAAATGTGCCGCGTTATTACCGAGCTGCGGCCCCGTTGGGTGCTTGGGGAAAATGTTGCTGGCTTCATCAATATGGGGCTCGACAAAACGATCTTTGACCTGGCAAAAGCGGGATACGCTGTTCTCCCATTCGTATTTCCGGCTTGCGGCGTCGGCGCATGGCATGAGCGCCAGCGAACTTTTATCGTCGCGGCTGATGTTTCCCACACCCCTTGCCTCCGACAACAACACCGCCAGGGACGCGGCAAGCCTGGATGTGTTCCTGTCGGACAATGGGATATTCCGCAAGAGGAACCGAAACGGGGCGATCTGGAGCCTGAGCCTGTCGGCGGCGGTATTCTATCTGACCCCGGTGGCGTCGGACGGTTTCCGCTCGACCTTGAAGCCGTCGGCCTTCGATCCATCGAAGAAGGACGGGAACCTGTCGGCGCAGATCATCTCTCAGGAACAGCCGGTTTCCGAAACGGCGGCGCTGAACCCGGATTGGGTGGAATGGCTCATGGGCTTCCCGAAAGGATGGACGGACGTATCCTCTGGACCGCCGAACCGGAAGGAATCCCCCGCATGACCGAGCGCATGGATGACCGGGCGCTGCGGCTGAAAACATTGGGAAATGCGGTTTGCCCGCCCCAGGCCTATCCCATTTTCCGCTATATCGCCATGATTGAGAATGGCACCTGCGGTAACTTCTGCCCCTATGGAAAGGAAGGTGACTGCCTATGAGGGAACTGAAAGCGACCGATAAGATCACGCAGAAAATGACCCGTGACGGTGCGGTATCGGAAAACCTTGCCACGGGCGAGGTGGAACATATCAGCAGCCGGGAGCCGGAAACGGAACTGTCCGCTTCTTCGGAAGAATCCGCTGGCGCTGCGGCTGATCTTGCCCTGCGTGCGGCGGAACGCCATGAGAGGAAAGCCGCACGAAAAGCGGAAAAGGCTGACACCCAGGCGGTACGGGATGGTTCTGCCGCAAGGCAGCGCCCGTCCTCCCGTCTGCAATTCACCGAGGAAGAACGTGTCGATCCCGCACTTGGGAAGTACATCGACCGTTCCGACCGTGCGGCGGACAGGCTGGACGCGGCAAAGGCCGCTATCCCTACAAAGAAAGTTCTCCGTATCGAGCGTGTTTTTGACGAGACAGCCGGAAAAGGCAAAATGCAGCTTCACTTTGAAGAAGTGGAGAAACGCCCCAACGGACGATTGCGGCACAATCCGCTTTCCCGGTCGGTCCATGAGATCGTCCACGCTGCCCATGCGAAGGTGCATGAGGTGGAACAGGAAAATGTGGGTGTTGAGGCCGGACACAAGGGCGAGGTGCTGACGGAGCGTGGGCTTGCCTACGGAAAAGGCAAAGTCCGTGCCGCCGTCCACCATCACCTCACAAAGCCCTGGCGTGACGCGGCGAAGGCAGAGCAGGCTTCTTTTAAGGCAAACGCCGACTACCTTTACCAAAAGGCACTGCATGATGATCCTGCATTGGCGGCTTCTAACCCGGTATCCCGCTTTCTGCAGAAACAGCGGATCAAGCGGAACTATGCAAAGGAGTTGCGACAGGCGGAGAAAACCGCAAAGAATACCGCAGCCACGGCGAAAAGTGCGGCGCAAAAAGCAAAGGACGCCTTCAAGGAAACTTTCCTCTACATCAAGCACCATAGCCGTGCGGTGCTACTGGTGATCGGCATTGGCGCCTGTGTTGCCCTGCTGTTTGGCGGGGTATCTTCCTGTTCCATGATGGCGGGCTCCGGCGTGGGCGGCGTGTTCACTTCCTCTTATCTCTCCGAGGATGCGGATATGCTGGCTGCGGAGGCGGCCTACTGCGAATTGGAGCAGGAACTTCAATATGAGCTGGACCACTATGAGGCTCTGCACCCCGGATATGACGAATACCGTTTTGATCTGGACGAGATCGAGCATGACCCTTATGTGCTGATTTCCATTCTCACGGCGTTCCATGAAGGGGTGTTCACCATCGACGAGGTTCAGGCGGAGCTGCAAATGCTCTTTGAAAAGCAGTACATCCTGACGCAGACCGTGGAGGTGGAGGTACGCTATCGGACGGTGACCCGGACGGACAGCGAGGGAAATGACTATGACGTGGAAGTACCGTATAACTACTATATCTGCAATGTGAAGCTGGAAAACTTCGATCTTTCCCATGTGCCGGTCTACATCATGGACGAAGAAACACTTTCCTTGTATGCGGTCTATATGGCAACGCTGGGAAACCGGGAAGATTTGTTCCCCGGCTCCGGCTATGTAGACAAGTACACCAAACCGCCCACCACCTATGATATTCCGCCTTCCGCACTGGAAGATGAAACCTTTGCAGCGCTCATTACCGAGGCGGAGAAGTATATCGGCTATCCCTATGTCTGGGGCGGCAGCAATCCAAACACTTCTTTTGATTGCTCCGGATTCGTGTCCTGGGTGCTGACGCAAAGCGGCGTCTGCAATACGGGCAGGCTGGGAGCCCAAGGACTCTACAATATTTCCACCCCGGTATCCTCTGCCAACGCAAGACCCGGCGACCTGATCTTTTTCGTCGGCACTTACGATACACCGGGCGTTTCCCATGTGGGTATCTATGTGAGCGGCGGGAAAATGCTGCATTGCGGCGACCCCATTCAGTATGCAGATATCAACACAAGCTATTGGCAATCCCACTTTTACGCTTTCGGGCGACCGCCCTACAACTAAAAAACGATATGGAGGTAATTTGATTTATGGCAACGACACAGAAGATCCGCAATGACATTGCGAAAACCAAAGAAAAGATCGCGGAACAGCAGAAACGCCTTCGTGCGCTGGAGGCCCAGCTTGCGGAGGAAGAAAATCTGGAAATCGTCCGCATGGTGAAAGCCGTGAAGATGGACAACAAGGAGCTGACCGCTTTCCTGAAAGCCTATGCCAGCGGCATGATCTCCCTGCCGGAAGGTATGCTGCAGGAGGGAGACACCGAGAATGAGGAAACGGAGGGATACGAGGATGAAGCATAACTTTATGACAAAAATGGCATCGGCTCTTTTGGCGGTAGTGCTCAGCACTGCCGCTTTTTCTGTCACCGCCTTTGCCAGCGGCGGCGAGGAAACCACGGAGTCCGTGGCTGAACAGGAAACGGCTGGGGATGTTTCTGATCTGCTTTCCGCTCTGGCAGGCAGCCAGGTCACGGTATCCGTCACCGAGGACGGTATCCAGTTCAGTTCCGGCGAAAATGACTCCGGGCAGACCGGCACCGTCACCACGGGCGGCGGCAATCTAAATGTCCGCACTGGCGCCGGAATGGATTATACCGCCTTCACCCAGCTTCCCAACGGAACGACCGTGAAGGTGATCGGCACGGACGGCGACTGGCTGAAGGTCATCCTGCCGGAAAAGGTCGGATATGTCTATTCCGGCTACATGACGGTAAGTGACGGCGAGGCTGGTCCCGGAGAAGGTTCTTTCTCTCTGGATGCGGAAACACTGGAAAATCTGCTGGGGATGCTGGGCGGTGGTTTGAATGACGGTGCCGCCCTGACGCCGGACGGGAACCTTTCGCTGATTGACGATATCGGCAGTCCGACCGCCAGCGGCAAGCAGTTTATTACAGTGGAAACGAAGAACGGCAATGTGTTCTATCTCATTATCGACCGTGACGATGAGGGCGAGGAAACCGTGCATTTTCTGAACCAGGTGGATGAAGCCGATCTCATGGCGCTGACGGAGGATGGGGAAAAGGCGGAAACGCCCATTGTCTGCACCTGTACGGAAAAGTGCCAGGCCGGAGCGGTCAATACCGCTTGCCCGGTCTGCGTAAAGAACCTTAGTGAATGTGTTGGCACGGAACAGAAAGCTGCGGAACCCACCGAACCGGAGAATCCGGAACCCGAAAAGAAAAGCAATGCCGGGGTGATCCTGGCGGTGCTGCTGATCCTTGCAGCCGGAGGCGGCGCGGCGGTCTATTTCCTGGTGCTGAAACCGAAGCAGGGAAAGAAAGTTCCCGCTGATCTGGATGATTTCGACCTGGAGGATGAAGAAGAATATCTGACTGAGGACGAGGAAACGGAGGAAAAGAATGAGTAAACTGATTATCGCAGAAAAACCGAGTGTGGCAAAATCTATCGCATCGGCCCTGGGTGCTTCATCCAGGGCCGACGGCTTTTATGAGGGCAGCGGCCTTCTTGTGTCCTGGTGTGTAGGGCACCTGGTATCCCCGATGGATGCTGGCGGCTATGACGAACGTTTCAAGAAATGGCGCTATGATGATCTTCCCATTCTGCCGGAGTCGTTCCGCTATGTGCTGGCACCAGGCAAGGAGGATGCTTTTGAAAATCTCCGTGCCCTGATGGACCGCCCCGATGTGGATACCATCGTCAATGCCTGTGATGCCGGGCGTGAAGGGGAACTGATCTTCCGTCTGGTGTATGAAATGACCGGCTGCCGCAAGCCGGTCCTTCGCCTCTGGATTTCCTCGATGGAGGACAGCGCTATCCGAGAGGGTTTTTCTGATCTGCGCCCCGGCGCCGACTATGAAGCCCTGTATCAATCTGCCCTCTGCCGCCAGAAAGCGGATTGGCTGGTGGGAATCAACGCCACGCGCCTTTTCTCCGTTCTCTATCACCGTACCCTGAATGTGGGCCGTGTTCAGACCCCCACACTGGCAATGCTGGCGGAGCGTGACGCGAAGATCACGCTGTTCCACAAGGAAAAATATCATCTGCTGCGCTTGACGCTGAACGGAGCCGAAGCGGTGTCGGAGAAGTTCACTGATCCGGCGGAGGCGGAACAGGCAGCGGCTATGTGCAAGGGTGTGACCGTCACCTGTACTTCCGTCACGAAGGAGCAGAAAAAGGAGCAGCCGCCGAAGCTCTATGATCTTACCACCTTGCAGCGTGAAGCGAACCGCCTGTTCGGATACACGGCGAAGCAGACCCTTGACTACGCCCAGAGCCTCTACGAAAAGAAGCTGCTGACCTATCCCCGCACGGACAGCCGGTATCTGACCTCCGACATGGCGGAAACAGCCTCCTGTGTGATCCACCTGGCGGCGAAGCTGCCGCCCTTTGATGGCTGCTCCAACTTCTTCCCGCTGGTGGAGACCATGATCTCCGACAAGGATGTATCTGACCACCATGCTATCATCCCGACTATGGAGATTGAAAAAGCGGATTTGAAATTGCTCCCCGTTGGTGAACGAAACCTTCTGCTGTTAGTCTGCTGCAAGCTGCTGTGTGCATCGGCGGAGCTGTATGTGTATGAGGCGGTCACGGCCACCTTTGATTGCGGCGGCTATTCCTTCACCGCAAAGGGCAAGCGCATCCTCTCCGAAGGCTGGCGGGAGATCGACCGCATTTTCCGTGCCTTTCTGAAAGAAAAGCCTGCGGATGGGGACGGCGGCACGCTCCCGGACTTCACCGAAGGGCAGATTTTTGACAGTGCGGAAATTGCTGTTACCGAGCATTTCACCCAGCCGCCGAAGACCTATACCGAAGATACCCTCCTGTCCGCGATGGAGAACGCAGGCAAGGATGATATTCCCGATGAGGCGGAGCGAAAAGGACTTGGCACGCCTGCGACCAGGGCGGCCATCATCGAAAAGCTGGTGGCAGCCGGATTTGTGGAACGCAAGGGCAAGAGCCTGATCCCCACAAAAGCCGGTATCAACCTTGTCACGATTCTGCCGGAGCCACTGACCTCTCCCATGCTGACAGCGGAATGGGAACAGAAATTGACGGAGATCGCAAAGGGCGGCGCTGACCCGGATACCTTCATGGACGGTATCCGCACGATGGTTCAAGAGATCGTGTCCACCTATTCCTGCATTTCCGAGGATGGCAAAAAGCTGTTTGCCCCGGAGAAGGAAATGATCGGTACCTGCCCCCGCTGCGGCCAGCCGGTTTATGAGGGTAAGAAGAATTTTGCCTGTTCGGATCGCTCCTGCGGTTTCGTCCTCTGGAAAAATGACCGCTTCTGGACGAGCCGCAAGAAGGAGCTGACAAAGAAGATGGCAACGGACCTTCTGAAAAAGGGTCGCACCAATGTCAAGGGAATGTGGTCTGAAAAGAAACAGGCTGCTTATGACGCTGCGGTAATCCTGGACGATACGGGCGGCAAGTACATCAATTTCAAGCTGGAATTTCCGAAAAGAAAGGTTGGTGCTGATGGCAGAAAATAAGACTTTGGAACATTTACCCGAAGTGAGGGCGGCGGTGGCTGCCCTCTCCCCGGAGGACCGGGAACTGTTGGCGGCGGTGCAGGCCTCGCCCTTCAAGCTGACAACACCAGAACAATTTAAGGAGTTCGTGGACAACATCGACTATTTCGTATTTGAGCCCAACATCCACGATCTGAACGATCTGGGCTGGCGGTATCTGGCACAGCACATAGATACGCCGTTACCCCCGGAACTTCTGAAAGCAATCGACCCTGTTCCTTTTGGCAAGTACGCCATGCAGGAGGAACAGGGGCATTTTACGGAACACGGATATATTTCTCTCTCCGGCGACGAGTGGGAACATGAGCGCCCCAGGGACACCGCACTCATCAAAAGCCCTACCACATCCGCTTCATAGGAGTAGATCACCAGTGCTCTGGCTAATGTCTTGTTCTCCGCATATTCGCCCGGTGTGTCAATAATCACATCATAATTGTTGATGTACTGGGTTTTATGATAAGTAATCTTTTTCCCCTTCATCGCCTGGGTAAGCGTCGTCTTTCCGGCTCCGCTTCTCCCTACCAGCATAATTTTTTTCAGGGACTTGAACCCGCGTCG
>OHAP01002246.1_pt1 | contig 11063 bp, 9 predicted proteins | sample 1577171 | NCBI WGS metagenome assembly OHAP01 (sample SAMEA3541489, study PRJEB24748) | human gut metagenome | biome: human gut; feature: human-associated habitat; material: faeces | place: China | collected 2012 | reverse complement strand
GAGCGTTTATCTCAGTCGGAGAATGGACTCCCACTGAGACAAATTTGCTATTACTTACCACCTGAAGAGGTGGGAGTCTTCTCGACTGAGATAAAATTCAACCACAAGGAGATCCATTCATGAACACACAAAAAAAAGCCCGTTCCCTCTACTGGGATATCGTAAAGGGATGGGGCATTATTGCGATCGTGCTGGGGCATACCGGATATTTCGCCGGTGCGTTCGTCTATCTGTTTCACCTGGCGCTGTTCTTCTTTATCACAGGCTATTTTTATAATGAAACGAAATACGGGGATACGCCGTTTCTCTACTTCGGCTCCCGTCTCGCCGGTGCATGGCCCAGGTATATGTTCTACACGCTGTTTTTTGTCCTGCTTCACAACTTTTTTGTGACGCACAGGCTCTATGCAGGCCAGGAACTTTACAACCACACCAGAATGCTTACGGCATGGATGAGCAGTCTTTCCTTCGACTCCCCGGAACAGGTTCAGGGTGCCCTCTGGTTTCTGCCGGTCTGGCTGGTGTCCTCCGGACTCTTTGCCGGATGCGTCTGGTTTGGACGCGCAGCTGCCCGCTTCACCCGGAAAGATAATGTCAAGCTTCCTGTATGTGCATTTGCATGTATCCTGATTGGCCTTGCCGGTGTCTTCTTAAATATGAGAAGCTACCCGCTCCCTTACAATCTGCAGGCGGCGCTGCTCGTTGTTCCGGTCTATCTCATCGCCTGGCTGATGCAGCAGTTTTTCTCCAATTTCCGCCACTATACGGTCTGGTACGGCTGCCTGATAAGCGCCCTGCTTCTGCACCTGACGAACACAAAGCTTCACATTTTCATCGATCTGGCAAGCATGCACATTCCGGGCGTCTTATTTTATCCAATCTCCATCATTGGAATTTACTTCGTCCTTTCGCTCTCCGACCTGTCCGAGCGCATTAGACCGCTGGCAAAGGTCCTTGCCTTTTTAGGACGCCATTCCTTTGACATTATGGCGATTCATTTCACGCTGTTCAAGCTGATCGATTTTGCCTATGCCCGCTTCATTTTGAAGGAAATACCGGAAACGCTTTCCAACTTCCCGGTCTCCTTCCGCTATGAAATGGGTCCGTTTTACATCCTGATCGGTCTGTTTCTTCCAGCACTTATCGGCTGGTGTATAGACCGCATTGCTGCGAAATTTCTTTCTTGAGGCGTTTCATAATCTTCTTTTCCAGCCTCGATATGTATGACTGCGAGATACCCAGAAGGTCGGCAACCTCCTTCTGGGTCATTTCATCTTCCTGCTCTCTCCCCAGACCAAAGCGCAGCTTCACGATTTTCTGTTCCCGCGGATTCAGGCGGTCGATCGCCGCATTCAACAGTTTCCGCTCTGTCTCATCCTCCAGATCCCGGTAAATAATATCCTCATCCGTTCCCAAAATATCCGACAGAAGCAATTCATTTCCATCCCAGTCCACATTCAACGGCTCATCGATCGAAACCTCGAGCTTCGTCTTATTATTTCTCCGGAGATACATCAGAATCTCATTTTCAATACAACGGGATGCATAGGTCGCCAGCTTAATATTTTTATCCACGTCAAACGTGTTGATCGCCTTGATGAGACCGATCGTCCCGATCGAAATCAGATCTTCCACGCCCACGCTGGTGTTGTCAAACTTTCTTGCTATGTAGACCACCAGGCGCAGGTTGTGTTCGATCAGCGCCGAACGCGCCTCTTTATCCTCACTGGTTCCAAATTTTCTTAAAACCTCCGCCTCCCGCACACTGTCAAACGGTGCCGGAAGGATATCGGTTCCCCCGATATAATGAACTTCTCCGTCCCGGTGCATCAGAAATGACCGGAACGACGGCATCATTTTTAAACGAAACTGACCTGGAACTGAAACTTTTATAAACATACGCTTTCCCCCTTATGTTGTTCGCTATGGTTCAGACCATAACGGCTGTTTTTCTTCACAACCAATATTTTTCATTGAGCAGCATCTGATACTCGCCCTTCTGTGACAGCGCCTCCTGTGAAATGGCAATCCACGGCTTCTCAATCACCCGCATACCGCCCTGACCGGACACTTCCATCCGCTCCGCCTGATATGCCGGAATCACGCCGCCGCCCTTTCCGACACTCCGAAATGGGATGTATTGGACACCGTCCTCCCAGGAAAAAAATCTCTCTGCCGCACACGCATCCAGCACCTGCACCGGACGCCCCGAAAGCGGCATCGTCAGATGGTTGCCTGTGTCGAGAATCGCCTGCACATGCCGCTCCCTGCCTTTGTTAAAAAGCGTTACCGCGTACTGGTGTTCCAGCTTCATACACCGCTGCATACCAAACCGCCACACCGCAGATGGAATCAGAAAACTGCCCCCCGCGGTAAACAGCCAGAACAGAAGATTCACCCGTATTCCAAGCGGCTGAACCAGTTCCATGCAGCCAGCCGCTAGCATAGATGCTATGTAAAGCCCGATCGCGGCTTCTGCCGCCTCCGACTTCCTACGGATGGAAAATGCCGTCCATGCCATCAGCACGCTCATCATGGCGCTTAGGAGCATCCGCCCGGCATATCCCAGCGGAACCGGAGCTAACACCATTCCTAACGCATACACGGCTCCCAGAAGGCTCCCTGCCAACCGCCCATACCGGCGTTCCGACAGACGCAGGCAATTCTTCACCACCGACAGAAGCAGGAAATCCGCTGCCAGATTTTGCAGCAGGATGACATCCGCATACACACGATAGGTCACTGTCTCTTCCCACCTTTCTGTCCGACACGGGATATTATAAGAAAAAAGTTCCGCAAAATTTGTCAAACCGAGGGCGCAAAACGCCTGTTTTGATCGCCAAAAATCGGGGGAAAAACGTAAAATTTGAATAGATTCGACATAAGTCGAAGGTCTGAATCGACGATAAAAAAGAATGTGCCTTTTTGTGTAATAGGGGATTCCAAGGAATTTCCTATTACACAAAAAAACACGCATCAGAAATTTTCACTTCTAATGCGTGTCTCTTCCAAAAACAACTGCTTCTGTATATATTTTGTATTTTTGCTAAAGCAAGAGCAGTTCATCTCTCACTCTTATATTATTTCTTATTTCTCAGAAAATCCGGAATATTGATCTGTGTTTCCTGGCGCATCGGGCGGAACGGCTGTGCCGGTGCCGACTGCGGTGCTTCCTTCGGAGCGACTGGCTGTGCCGGTGCTGCTGCAGATGGTACACGGAAGGTCGGTGCCTTGTAGGTCGGCTGCGCTGCCGCTGCAGTCTGTGCTGCCGGCTGAGCGTATGTATTGCCAGTCGTCTTTGCCTTGAACGGAGTCTTGAACTCAGTCATCGCTTTTGCGACCGGTGTGTTCACACCGTGGGAATCCAGTCCAGTCGCAATAACAGTGATCGTCGCCTCATCCTGTGCATTCTCATCGTACATCGCACCGAAGATGATATTGGCATCGTCGCCTGCAAGCTCCTGTACATAGCTGGCTGCGTCATTTGCCTCGATCAGGCTGATATCGCCGGAAATATTGATGATAACGTGGCTTGCACCCTCGATGGTTGTCTCAAGCAGCGGGCTGGATACAGCCTGCTTAACAGCCTCAAGTGCTTTGTCATCACCCTTCGCATGACCGATACCGATATGAGCGATACCCTTGTCCACCATAACGGTCTGAACATCTGCAAAGTCAAGATTGATAAGACCCGGAACATTGATCAGGTCGGTAATACCCTGTACTGCCTGCTGAAGAACCTCATCTGCTTTCTTCAGTGCATCCGGCATCGTGGTACGGCGGTCTACGATCTCAAGAAGTTTATCATTCGGGATAACGATCAGAGTATCGACAGCTGCTTTCAGTTTCTCGATACCATTGAGCGCGTTGCTCATACGGGTCTTTGCCTCGAAACGGAACGGCTTTGTGACAACGCCGACCGTCAGGATGCCCATATCTTTTGCGATACGTGCAATAACCGGAGCTGCACCTGTACCGGTACCGCCGCCCATACCTGCGGTAACGAATACCATATCTGCACCCTTGAGAGCCTGTGCCAGCTCTTCCTGGCTTTCCTCAGCTGCTTTCTCACCGATCTCCGGCTTTGCGCCTGCACCAAGTCCCTTGGTCAGCTTCTCACCAATCTGCATAGCTGTGGACGCCTTGCAGAACTGCAGTGCCTGCTTATCTGTATTGATACCGATAAATTCTACACCGGCAATATCTTCATCGATCATACGGTTGACAGCGTTGTTACCGGCTCCGCCGACACCTACTACTATAATTCTGGCAGAGTTCTCTGCTTCATTTATCTTTATCTCTAACAAGATACTTCCTCCTTCATTTTCCCATCTGTTCCGGTTTTATCATCTTTATACTAAAATTAGGGTCTTTTAAATCTAGCCTACCTAATACTATATTTGATTTTCAGCAAAAAATCAATCGTTTCTTTTATAAATTTTCAATAAACCAGTCACAATGTTACTGTTCACACATACGTGCCAGTAACGGATTATGCCGATTCTTCCTAGTTTTTATCAAACCGGTACATCGGATTTGCATTCGATTCATCGTAGCTATCCAGATAGAGGGTTCCGGACAGATCCGGATAATCCCGCAGAATATCCGTCAGCTCCGAAAGTTTCCCGTTCATCTCACTGTTGCTTCCCAGCTCAACCTTCAAGCTCCTGATTTGAAGCGTCGCTTCCTTTTCCTTATTAAAACGGATCTCGTCCACCGCAACCTCGTTGACCGACAGTACCTGCGTCAGGTTCAGAATCTCGTTGAAAACGCTGATATCCTCGACCGGCAGCGGCTGATGCAGCACGATATGTCCAAAGGAAAGTCCGGCAATCTTCGGCACACCCGGCAATGTCTCGCTTGTGCTCTCCACAATGATGCCGTCCTTGTCAAAATACATCCGGCTGTTCATGTAGGAAACGTAACCAACCACACTCTTCTCGTAGACGATCACCTCCACGTCCGACGGGCTGCGGAACACCAGCTTGTAATCCTGCACGAACGGAATTGACTTGTGCGGCCGGAAGCGGTACTGCATATAGCAGAACACCGGATTCCGGCTCAGCCGCGAATCGAAAATAGACGCCTCTATCTGCTCTGCCGTATATTGCCGGTTTCCACTGACATGGATTGTATTAATCTGAAGCAGCGACAGACCGACAAAAAACGCGGCTGCCACAAGAAGTGCTGCCGCCGTGATCCAGATATGTTTTTTTCCACGGCGGCGCCATACCTTTTCCTCTGTCTTTTTTTCAATCTGTATCTTCTCTATCTCCATCATCCTCCCGGCGCCGGATCTCTGCTCCTAATGCCCGCAAGTCCCGGCAAATATCTTCATATCCCCGCTCAATATGTTCACATTCTGATACTCTGGTCCATCCGTCCGCCCCCAGGGCTGCCACCGTCAGGGCTGCGCCGCCCCGCAGATCGCGGGCACGCACCAAAGCTCCCCGCAAGGTTTCCACTCCGTCAATCCGGGCAATGTTCCCGCTACATTCGATGTTCGCCCCCATTTTTTGAAGCTCCGCCGCTGTGCCAAACCGGTTTTCAAATACCGTCTCCCGCAGCATACTGGTTCCATCTGCCCGTGACAGCGCCGCCATCAAAAACGGCTGCAGATCGGTCGGAAACGCCGGATACGGTCCGGTTTTCACCGATACCGCCCGCAGGCGCTGTCCGCTGTGTACATATATAAGTTCCGGTTCCTGATAAAGCGAAACGCCCATATGCTCCAGCACCCCGGTCAATGCACGCAGCTCCTGTGTCTGCACGCCGTCCACGATCACCTCACCGCTGCAGGACGTAGCGGCAAGAAGATAGGTCCCGGCTACGATCCGGTCGCCGCCGATCACAAACCGGCTGTCATGAAGCGGCAATCCGCCTTCTATGATCAGCGCATCCGTCCCGATCCCCCGGATCGATGCCCCCATACCATTTAGGAAATGGCACAGCTGTCCAATCTCCGGTTCCCGCGCGCATCCCCGCAGAACCGTCCGCCCCACCGCTGCCACAGCGGCAAACAGGGCATTTTCCACCGCGCCGACACTCGGGAACGGAAAAATAATCTCTGCCCCGCGAAGTCCCGTTGTCTGTGCATGCAGGAAGCCGTCCGACTCCGGTTCCTGTATTTCCGCGCCCAGCGCACGGAGTGCCCGCAAATGCCAGTCGATTGGACGTTTTCCGATCATACATCCGCCGGGGCTGTAGACACCCGCCTCGCAAAAGCGTCCCAGGAGCGCTCCCAAAAGCATAATGGACGAGCGCATTTTCCCCATCGCTTTCTGCTCGATCCGCCAGCCATTCATCTTCGAAGTATCGATTTCCAGACGGTTTCCGTGCAACGCACACCGGCATCCCAGAGAATCAAGAATCCCCATCATACAGAACACATCCTGTATTCTGGGGACATTTTCAAGCACGGTAATTCCGCGGTTTAACACTGACGCCGCCATCATCGGCAAAACTGCATTTTTCGACCCCTGCACCGTGAGTCCGCCCTGAATCCGGCACGGTCCGTGAATCTCGATGAAAGCCAAACAATCCCCTCCCACCGGCATCTATGTATTATTATATGCCAACGAGAGAAAATGGTTCTCATTTTCTATATTTCCCGAAGTAAATATGTAACTCCGCCAAATATTCCTACTGCTCCAGCTTAATCTGGTTCGAGACGCTTAACACCATCCCCATCTCCAGCATCAGGAACATGACGGACGTACCTCCGTAACTGATAAACGGCAGCGTAACACCCGTGTTCGGGATCGTATTCGTAACAACCGCGATATTTAAGATAACCTGAATCGCGATGTGTGCCATCACGCCGATCACGATCATCGCACCCATCAGATCCGGTGCATTTCCAGCAATTACCATGAAGCGGTAAATCATAAACATGAAAATCAGAATGACCGAAATCGCGCCAAACAGACCTAATTCCTCACAGATAATCGAAAAGATCATATCATTCTGCGCCTCCGGCACGAAACCGAGCTTCTGGAGACTCTCGCCCAGTCCCTTTCCAAACAGACCGCCGGAACCGATCGCGTACAGACCCTGGAGCACCTGATAACCGCCGGAACGTGCATACTGCACCGGGTTGACCCAGACATTGATTCGTCCCAGCTGATAATCCTTCAGGATATGGAGCTTTACCAGCAAATGCCCTATATAGGGGGCGACCGCCAGAAGTCCAACGCCGCCTCCGATGCAGAGAAAAAACGGCCATTTGATCTTGCACGCCACAAACAGCATCACAAACACGATGCCGCAGATGATGATACCAGAACTTAAGTTGTTCGCCGTAACTAAAAGTGCCAGCGGCGCCGACAGCGCCACGATAAATCCGACTGCCCGCAGCTGGTTGATCCGCACGCCCAGATTGGCAATCAGAACCGCCAGAAGCAGAATCAGGGAAATCTTGACAATCTCGGTCGGCTGGAACTGGAGCGGTCCCAGGCGCAGCCAGCGCTTCTTACCATGCGATGCCACGCCCAGAGGTGTAAAACGCGTCAGAAGCAGCGTCACATATGAAACGATATATCCCAGCATCGCAAACCGCGCAAACCAGTGATAATCTATCTTGGAGACGATATACATCGCAACAAAGCTGACACCCGCGATGCCCGCCTGACGAAGCATAAAATATCCCGGATTGCCGTAATCAAGCTGCGCCTTATAGGAGCTCGCGCTGTAAATCATGATCAGTCCGAATACCGTCAGGAAAATGATGGTAAACAGCAGACTGTAATCATAAAACCGATGTGGTTTTTTCTTTTTAATTTTTCCCGGTTCCGGCATACTTCCACTCCCCTGCTTTTTGTTGTTACAGTTTCGAAATTCTGCCTGTAAACGGCAGTTTTTCCTTCAAATCAGGGCTGCCGCAGACAAATGCCGGCTGCGACAGCCCCCTTAAATACATTAAGCCTTTATTCGTTACTGTTCACGCATACGTGCCCAGTAACCTTTATTCTTCCAATACCGAATTGCTGCGTGCTTTGCACTCCGCAATTCTCAAAAGTCACAATTCCTCCTGCAAGCAATCTTGCGTCGGATTTCCGACCTTTGAACCTTGGTATTACAAATTTCTCACAAACTCTTTGAATTTGCGTCCGCGCTCTTCAAAGTTCTTGAACTGCCCCCAGCTTGCACATGCCGGTGAAAGCAGGACGTTATCGCCCGGATTTGCGTAGGATGCACATACCTGTACAGCCTCCTGCAGATCTTCCGCGTACATGATATCATTGAAGCCGTGGCGTTTTGCACACTCGGCAATCTTGTCGCGGGTCTGGCCGATCAGCACCAGATAGCGTACCTTTCCGCCAAAGCTCTCGATCCACTCGTCAAACTCGGAATGCTTATCATATCCGCCTGCAATTAATAAGGTCGGTCCCGGCATCGCCTTGATCGCCTGCATCGCTGCATCCGGGTTGGTTCCCTTGGAATCGTTGTAGTATTTGACGCCGAAACGCTCGGTTACGAACTCAATGCGGTGTTCAACTGCCTTGAATTCCTTGATCACCTTCTGGATCTTCTCCAGCGGAACGCCCATGTTCATACTGATAGCAACCGCTGCCATAACATTTTCATGGTTATGACGGCCAAGTAGCTTCAGATCGTGGATATTGACAATCACGGTCTCTTTCTCGCCGTCGTTGTATACAATCTCATCCTCTTTCAGGTAGAAACCTTGTTTCAGGGTACGCAGACTGGAAAAATATACCACCTTGATGTCTTTTAAAGTCTCACCAAATTCACGCAGTACCGGATCCTCATAGTTCAGGACACAGACATCGCCCTCTTTCTGGTTCTTGGTAATGCTCTCTTTCGTCTCGATGTAGCATTCCATCGTCTTATGACGATCCAGATGATCCGGGGTAATATTTAAAATAGCGCTTACATTCGGGTGGAAATCAGTCATGGTCTCCAGCATGAAGCTCGATACCTCTGCGACGGTTACGGTCTCATCCGTTGTCTCCAATGCGTGGAATGCAAACGGCTCACCGATATTTCCAACTACAAATACGCTGTCATAGAATGACTTCATGATCTCGCCGGTCAGGGAAGTCGTCGTTGTCTTTCCGTTCGTGCCGGTAATGGCTGCCATACGTCCTTTTGCACAGTGATATGCAAGCTGCATCTCGCCCCAGATCGGAATACCGGTTTCACGGATCATCTCTACAAACGGTGCATCGGTCGGGATGCCTGGGCTTAAAATTGCCAGCTCCACGCCTAACAAATCCGTCTTTTTCAGCTCTCCGAGGACGAACGTGATCGTCGCGCCTTCGTCAAATTTCTTTTTCAGCTCCTCTGGATCCAGTTTTTCATTGCCATCGTAAAGCACTACCTCCCCGCCTTTTGAGAGAAGGAGCTTTGCAGCTGCAATACCGCTGATACCTGTTCCTGCTACTAATACTTTCTGACTCATAATCTTCCTCCTATAATCCTAAGTATGCTATAAGGCAAAGGATTGCCGTAATAATCGAAAATACGCCTACGACCCTGGTCTCAGACCATCCGCAGAGCTCGAAATGATGATGGATCGGCGCCATCTTGAAAAAGCGCTTTCCGCCCGTCTTCTTAAAATAGGTTACCTGAATAATAACAGATAATACTTCCACCAGATAAATCAGACCCACGATCGCGATAAAGATCGGCATCTGCATCATAAAGGCACTGGAAGCAACAAAACCGCCAAGTGCCAGTGAACCGGTATCGCCCATAAACACACGCGCCGGATAGACATTGAACAGAAGAAAGCCCAGAAGACTTCCAACTACTGCGCCGGTAATCGGGCTAATGCCGCTGTTCTCCCCGATCGCCACGATCGTAAAGAACGTTGCTACCAGAATCGTCACACTGGTGCACAGACCGTCCAGACCATCTGTGAAGTTCACGCCATTGTCAGTTCCCAGAATGATGAAGAACAGTGCCGGTACAAACAGCCAGACCGGAAGCTGTAAATACTTGCCGGTAAATGGAATCAGCATCCCTGTTCCGATGTCCGGTGAGGTTACAATATAATAGGCAAAAATACCTGTGATCACAAACTGTCCGATCAGCTTCTGGATCGGATTTAAGCCCTCCGAACGTTTCATCACGATCTTGATGTAATCGTCCAGAAATCCAACCACGCCGAATCCAACGGTCATAAACAGCACCGGAATGATCTTCGGATAATCCCGGATATAGAGCAGAGACGTAATGATGATGCTGGAAAGAATTACCAGACCGCCCATCGTTGGGGTTCCCTGCTTTTTCAGATGCGTCTGCGGCCCGTCATCGCGCACCTGCTGTCCGAATTTCAACCTGTGGAGAAACGGTATCACGATCGGGCACAGCACTGCGCTGACCACAAATGCGATGATAACCGCCAGTATTGTTTCATTTACCATGTCACACCTCTAACTTATCTTCCTATGTATACAGAGATAGTTCCTCAAATTATACACTTCAATAGTATACGTCTTTTTAGGGGAATAATCAACCTCTTTTCTCCACCCCCAGATACGGCAAAATGACCTCAAACAGATCGCGGATCACCGGGGCGGCAATCGTCCCGCCATAGTAGATTCCTTCCGGTTCATCGATGGTGATAAGCGCGATCACCTGCGGATCGTCCGCCGGTGCAAACCCTAAAAACGAGGAAATATATTTTTTCCGGCTCCTTGGAAGTTTCTCCGAGGTTGCCGTCTTTCCGCCGATCCGGTAGCCCTCGATCCGGGCGTTTTTTCCACTCCCCTCCGCCACCACCTGTTCCAGAATATAACGCAGCGTCTCACTCGTCTGCTCCGATAAGATTCTCTCCCCTTTTGGATAGGTAAACACGTGGACTGCCTGACCATCTGCCCGCACGGCACGGATCCCGATGTGCGGTGTGATGCGCGTGCCTCCGTTGATCAGGGAGGATGCCGTTGTAATGAGCTGGATCGGCGTGATCTGAAACGACTGCCCAAAAGAGACGGTCGCCAGCTCCACCGGTCCGATCTGATCCGGCTGGTGCATGATCGTCCAGATGCTAACATTGAATTCAGCAATGGCATTTTATCAGAACTTTTGATCTTTGC
>OHAP01002236.1_pt1 | contig 11127 bp, 15 predicted proteins | sample 1577171 | NCBI WGS metagenome assembly OHAP01 (sample SAMEA3541489, study PRJEB24748) | human gut metagenome | biome: human gut; feature: human-associated habitat; material: faeces | place: China | collected 2012 | reverse complement strand
GATTGAAACCCCGAAGCAATCCGCCATGCAGGCGGCGGTCTGCAAATTGGGATAGGTGCGCCCGCTCTCGTATTTGGCGATGGATGCTTCGCCCGGCTTTTGGCCTGCATCGGTGATTTTTTTGCCAGCGTCGCCTGAGAGTACCCTTTTTCTATGCGCAGACGTTTAAGCCTGCCTGCAAAATCCATCATCATCTGCGTCAACCTCCTACTTCTTATGGTGTATCGGTTGACAGCGGACAAATATTCGGATACTATGATTTATAACATCGCATTTGTCTGTAACGGGGCAATTTGGCTTGACAACGAAAGAGGTGCGCGCTATTTTGGATACAATTTCAAATGTCAATAATCCAACGATGAAAACCGGTGACGGTATGCTGCACATTCTGCTGTGTGACGATGATGCGATATTTACCGAAACACTGCAACGACTGATCGAAGCACAGCCGGAGTTCAACCGCCGTTATATGCAGATCGAATGCGTCCATGACCCCAACGCACTGAAAAAGGCAGCCGTGCAAAAGGCTGACATGATCTTTCTGGACATTGATATGGGCGATGTGAACGGCATTGCGCTGGCGCGGCAGATACGCACGATCCGCAAGGATGCGGTTTTGATCTTTGTGACAAACTACGGCGAATATGCCGCCGAGGGGTACGAGGTAAGTGCGTTTCGCTTCTTGCCCAAGCTTCAGCTGGCCGAAAAATTGCCAGACTATTTTCGGCAGGCACTGGCAGCCTGCCGCAGCCGTACCCGCACGCTGAATGTTCTGTGCGATGGCGAGGGTACGAACATCGTGCTCGACGAGCTGGTCTACGTCAAAACCGAGGAACGGATGCTGATTTTTCATCGTGCAGAACCGGCAGCGCCGCTGAAAAGCCGCATGAGCCTGCGCACGCTGGAAGAAAAACTGGCGGAGGAGGGATTTTTGCGCATCCACAACAGCTTCTTGGTCAATATGAGCTATATTGCTGCCCTGCAAACAAGCGGCGTTACGTTGACTACCGGTCAGGTGCTTCCCGTCAGCCTGCACGGGTATAAAGCAATCAAAATGAAATACATGGCATGGAGAGGGCGCGGCTGATGGGGTATGTATTGAGTATTTTGATGAACGCCCTGCGAACTTGGCTACTCACAAAACTGTGGGACAGCTTTTTTACAAGACGTTTTAACGGGAAACAATTCTGGGCATATTGGCTGTTATGGACTGCCATTATCACAGTCGTTCTAAATGTGTTGCCAAACGATTATGACTATAGCAATATTATCCGCTTCTTGATTGAAATTGCGCACGAGTATGCTATGAACTTGATGTTATATCGAAGCAGATGGGACCGTCGCTTGTTTGTTGTAATAACGGGCTATGCCTGCTTTTTTTCTATTTCAGTACTGACCGAAAAGGCATGGCTGCTTTATTCGGGTATGACGCGGACGGAGTATGTATATAATAAACCGTTGTACACTGCGTTTATCTTTTTGCGGGGGCTGTGCCTTGTGGCGTTTGTTATACTGGTTCGGCATTTCCACACACCGCCGCAGGAAAATGGAAAGCCGCGCGCATGGATACCGGCATCAACACTGTTCCCACTGTGTACATTGTTTGTGCTTTACCGGGTGTTCAACGCAGAAAGTGCCGCAGGCGAAAATGACGCATGGACGTTTTGTCTGCTTGTGATGTGCGCGGTCGATATGGTCGCGCTGTTTCTGCTGGATCAGTTAGAATCCACTGCCCAGATGCGGGAGGCACTGGCCGTTGCACACCAGCGCGCCGAGGTGCAGAGCGCCAACATCAAGGCGCTGGGCAATTCCTACAAGGCACAGCGCAAAATGACGCACGAGTTCCGCAGCTATCTGTTTGTACTCTCGGATATGCTGGCAAACGGTGATACGGAGGCGGCGCAGAGTTATCTTGACGAGTTGAAGGTGCGCCAGACCGAGCGCATCCTGCTGGTGAATACACACAACCCGATTATTGACGCGATCCTCAACCAAAAGGGCTATGCGGCCAGGGAACAGGATATTGATCTGCATTTCGAGATCAACGATCTTTCCGAAGTGGCGATTCCCTCGGTCGACTTGACGGTCGTGATGAGTAATTTGTTGGACAACGCCATCGAAGCCTGTGAAAAGCTGGAAAAGCAGCAACGCCGCATGACTGTGAAAGCAATCTATAACAAAAGCGATAACCCGCCGACGCTGTTTTTCTCGGTCAAAAATGCCAGCAAGCCGGTCAAAATTTTCGGCGACCATATCCCCACCACCAAGCCGGAGCCGGAATTGCACGGCTTTGGTCTGCCAAATGTGATGGATATCCTGCACAAATATGATGTTTTTTATTTGATGGATTATAAAGACGGCTCTTTCTTATTCTGCCTTGAATGGGCGGATGCCGCCAACGAAAAAGCCGTTGCTGCTGCACAAAAATAGGCAAAACTTGCAGTTGCGCACGGAATTTTGCAGTTTCGCCGTTTTTCTGGACTTTGCGGACAAATCGGTTTATCGTATTCAGCAAGGGGGCGCACAGCATGGAACACCTTGCCGAAACGATGACCGATTTTTTGCTTCGGCATAAGTATATCACCGAGGAACAGGCCGAGTGGTGCCACTATATCTACATTGAGTGCGGCGACTGCCAGCGCGCCGTGAGCCGCAGCTGCAAGAATCTTCTCTGCGTCTTTGATACGACCGGTGCGCCGGTAATCGTGCCGGTGCATGATGTGGAGTACCTGTTCAGCACCACCGTGGACAAGTCCGAGTGCCGTGCCAGATCGGAAGTGCCATCCTCACGAAAGCCAACTTCTGTGAACTATACAAAGGCTGGATCGACGAGCATATCCGCGACCCCCACGCCTGCCCGTTGAATGATCTGTACGTCAACTGGGAGATTCCAGACCCTAGTGCAGCGAGGATCTTTCTGAATCGGTAAATAGGCACTAAATAACAGCAATCCCCAAGGTGCTGCCTTGGGGATTGCTGCTTATTATACTCACTATATGTGTCAGCCTCTAAAATCAGCCAAAGCACTGGCTATTAAATCTATTGGCGGCGAGGATATAGACGGCTCCTTTTTCTGCAAATCTGGGGTATGCCCACAGTTCTGCTTTTCTAAGTATTCCTGCACGATTTGCTCAATCAAGGCACGGTCCGTCTGCTGAAAAGACTTCGTTGCTGCCTTTTCATAGCATAGAATTGCATCGGCAAGATACTGTGCCTTGCCCCTGTCACGCTGCCGTTCCAAGCATTCTACAGCCCGCACATGGTCTGGATTTTCCATATCAAAGCGAACCGTAAAGCGTCCCCGGTCCTTTTTCAGCTTCATTGTTCATCACGCCCCTGTCACTGTGCAGCGGTAAAGATACTCAAAGCCCTTGGCATTGGCATTCACGTCCTCCACAAAGACGGGGTGTGCCACCTTTCCGGATGTTTCGATTTGCCGCCGCAGCAGGCAGGCACCGCCGCCTACGAAAATCACTCGTCCCGTGCGCAGGTCAAGCTGACGCTCGCGCAATGCACCCAGCATATCATTGACAAACTCCTGCGTCTGATATTCTACCAGCGCGGCGACTTCTTCCCCATAACTGCTCCCCTGCCCCTGCAAGAGAATGGCATCCACATCGGTTTCCTCCAGCAGAATGTCCAAATCGGAGCTGGCTTTAGAACGGATGCGGTTGTACAGCAGAATCACACCATTCTCCAGCGAGTCACAGGTAGACAGGTCGGCGCGGCCGTTCTTCAGCAGCAGATAGTCCGCCGTGAAGCCGCCCACGTCCAGAATCAGCGCACGCGGCACCGTTGCCAGCTCGCCCAACATCATGGCCGCCGCTGCAAACGCCTGCGGATAGCACTGCACATCGCGGATCAGGATGCTGTACAGCTTGTCACGGTAGGAGAAGTAGATGGGTTCCTTGCGCTTGAAGTAGCGCACGAACGCTTTATTCTGCGCGCCGAAATGTGCGGGCGGCAGGCCGATGGCAAGGTCAATGGGCATCAGCCCGGAGGTATAAGCTCCCTGTGCTTCGATTTCCTCCGCGATGGCAAACAGCGACAGAATGAAGAAGCGCTCGTCTGTGGTTTTGTCCTTCTGGTACGGGATACGCTGCGCTGACAGCGTATAGTAACTGCCGCCGTATTTCAGTACATCCCTGCCGTAAGGTCTGGTTTTACTTTTCTGTACACCGGAAACGATGGCGTTCCCGTGAACGGTTTTGACCTGTTTGTTGCCGTGGTCGATAGCAATAAGCATAACATCAACTCCCTTCGATGCTTATATTTACCTTATACGTTTTGAATACGTCATTTCCCAACAAATTTACGCATTATTTTTTCTTATACGCAATAATACGCATTATTTATTTGTTTGCATTTCCCCGACGGGTGCGCTATAATGGGCAAAGTAAGTAAAAACACAGGAGTCCGCCATGAACAAAACGCTTGAAATCAGTGCTATGCAGTATGATTTTCATATATTGACTAATACTAACCAAAAGTAGCGCTCAATTTTCGCAACGGCACCTGCTACGCTTATTTTGAGGTGAGAAGTTTGGAAAATATCTATCTTGAAATCGGCAAACGCATCCGGCAACAGCGAAAAGCCCACGGCCTGACGCGAGAAGAGTTCGCAGAAAATTTAAGTACAACCATGCAATATATCAGTCGTTTGGAACGGGCAAAAAACAAGGTATCAATCGAATATCTGTACAGAATCGCCGATGCATTGGACTGTTCAATTTACACCCTGCTGCCAGCCACGCAGTTACCCCAAAGAAAATTCTTTTCGGAGGAGCTGATGTATCAACTGGATCACTGTTCGCTCAAGCAAAAGCAGTTCATTGCCAATTATGTCACTTGGTTCTTGCAGCAGGACATCGGCGGGGAAAGCGACACATAAAACAGGAGCAACTTATATGCTTTGGATGTATATGGCGATGCTGGAAACAGCGGAACAGAAAGATAAAATCGCCTATATTTATGAAAACTATGCAGGGATGATGTACCATGTAGCCATCGGTGTGGTGGGAGAACACTATTTGGCGGAGGACGCCGTACATGAAACCTTTTTGCGTCTGATACGGATAATAGATGAAGTGGAAATCGATGACGCAAAGAAGCTCAAACGTTTTCTTGTACTGTTAACACACAGCAAAGCGGTGGACGCCGTGCGCAAACTGAACAAGATGAAGCCAACGAGCGATGATGAGCTTGCGAATCATCCCACAACCGAGAATGGCCCCGAGGACGTTGCGCTGAACGCAATCGCTTTTTAGGAGCTGGTTGCTTTTGTGAAACAGATGGATGACAAGTACAGAGACCCTTTGGATTTGCGCATGATGGGATACTCCATCCAGGAAATTGCCGAAATTTTGGAAATCACGCCGCAGAATGCAAAAGTACGGCTTCACCGGGCAAGGCAGATGATTCTGAAAGAAATGGAGGCACAAGATGAATCAGCAGGAAAACCGTGAAATCCGTATCTCGCCAGATGCCTTGATTGCACTTGTAGTGGCTGAGGCTGAAGATCGGGAGCTATCCGCCATGCCGAGTCTGGAAGAGATGAACGCGGCCTTCCATCCTTCGGAAGAATTTCAGAAGAAGATGGACAGGCTGCTCAAGCAGGCCAAACGGAAACAGGAACGTAAAGGTGCCTGGCGCGCTACAAAGCGGCTGTTCGTGGTGGCCACGACGGTCGTGACGGCGTTTGCTTGCATACTGATGCCTGTGCAGGCTGTGCAGGAGGCGGTGGTATCCACCGTGCTGAATTGGCGGGATCAGTTTGTGGAGATCCTCTATTCCAAGGAAGATGATCCAAATGCAGTGATTCTGCTCCAAAATGTTGAATTGACCTATTTGCCGGAAGGGTTTACAGAGACGCCTTCTAATAGAACATCAAACACCAGTTTTTGGAATGAGTATCAATCAGAAAACGGCGAATGGTTAACAGTACGGATATTGCCCATACAAGATAAACAATCAACTTTTGTTGATGACGAATATACCCATTATTATCAGATTTCTTTTGATGGAATCGACGCTGTTTTGGGTTCCACTATAGACGGGAGTAATGTATTAGTATGGCAGAATGATGGCTTAACCTATCAAGTGAGTTCCAGTTGTGACTTATCCGAGATAATCAGTGTCGCTGAAGGGATAAAGTTGGATAGTTCATCAAATGGATGACAGCAAGATAAATTTCAAAAATGTTATTTATGGGTGTAACCTTTTTCATTTTCATACGAATAGAAGGTATGAGGTTTCCATACAAAAGAGGTGTACATATCATGAAAAAGTTTTTGCGCAGTCTGCTTGCTATAACTCTTCTGCTTGGTATTGTCAGCACAACGGCTCTTGCTGCGGAGCCCCGTTGGCGGAATGTAGCATCCATCAGCCCTAGTATGTCGGCGTATGATGGAAGCTATACAAGTGCTATTATTGCTTTGGAGGGTACAACAAAAATAGAATGTACGCTTACACTATATGAAAAGGGCTTTTTCGGAAACTATACGCAGGTATCTCAGGTCAGTGAGACTTACAACGGTCCTCGCCATGAGTTTGTCGGTTATTATGCCATTAAATCCGGGACAACGTACAAACTAAACACCACCGCCAAAGTCACCCGAAACGGTGTAACCGAAACCGTTTCAACCGACTTTGAAAAGCGCTGCTGACCCCAGCGTCCGCCCGCTCCCTTAAACCTTCCACAATCCAAACACGGGAACCTCTAAAATACAGCCGGGATGGCCTGCCAAACCTTCCTGGCTGTAGTCGAAATATGAAACCACATCCCCAAAGCATACGTACGAATATATAGTATACGCATTTATATCTCTTGTATGGAGGATGTGGATATGCTTGCCTTTTATGTCGCCATTCTCGACACTGAGGAGCAGAAGGATAAATTCACCGAAATTTACACCACCTACTACGGGATGATGTACCAGGTGGCGCGCGCCATCACCCATGATGATAAACTTGCCGAGGATGCGCTGCACGAGACCTGCCTCGAGCTGATCGAGAAGATCGATTCCATCCGCACGGACAACGCCAAACAGCTCGCCTATTACCTGCGCATGGTCACACGGAATCGCACCATCGACTTCATGCGCAAGTGGGATCGCCGAAGTGCGTTATCTTATGACGCGGTGGATGTGGAACCAGCATCCCTACATGAAGATGCTGCGGATGTCGTATTAACCAAAATGCGGTTGGAAACAACGTTGAAAAACCTCGATGAGATGCCACCCGTTTACCGCACCGCCTTGATTTTGCGTGTGCAGGGGTATTCCATCAAGGAGATTGCGCACATAACAAATAGCAGCGCCGCGGCCGTCAAAACCCGCATTCATCGGGCCAGGCAGCTCCTTTTGCAGAATTCTCAGAATGACCCATAATACTAACTCATAATACCGCACAAACGACTTTACAAACCGAGCTGACACAAGGTAAAATGGAAAAACAGCACCTCGCTTGTCCGGCACAGCGCGGCAGCGCTGTTTGCGGTGCTGTTTGGCATTCCAGCCAGGGGGAAATCATCGTATGCTCAGAATTGCCATATGTGATGACAGCCAGTTGTGGCTTCAAAAAATTGAGACATTGACAAGGGGTTACTTGAAAAAGATTAATGTCAAATACAGACTCGATCTTTATCAATCGGGCGAAAAGCTGCTGAAAAGCATCACCTCACCGTATGACATCGCGTTATTGGACGTCGATCTGCATAGCACGAACGGCATTGAAGTCGCCTCGCAGCTGCGAGCTACCAATCCACAAATCGTGCTGATCTTTGTCTCGGAGTATGTGGAGTATGCTCCGTTCGGTTATGAGGCGGACGCGATTCGGTATCTGCTCAAAAACCACCTGGAGCAGGCTTTTGACCGGGTGATGAGCGAGGCCGTCAAGAAGGTGCGGGAAAAACACCTGCGGTATGCCATTGTCACCGACGCAGGCAATGTGATGGTCAAGTTTGAGGACATTCTCTATGTCGAGGGACAGAAGCGCAAGGTAACGTACCACCTTCAAAACAACAACCGAGCTTCGTATGATTGCAATGAATCGCTCGGTGATGTGGAAGCACGGCTCGGCACTCAGGGCTTTTTGCGAACGTACCGGACGATCCTGGTCAACATGCGGCATATCTGCTTTCTCAACCGAACCCATCTGACTTTGACCGATGGCACGGACCTCCCGGTCAGCAAACAGAACAGCAACGAAATTATGCAGACATACAACTTATGGGTGGGCGCTTTATGATCGAACAAATATCCTTACTGACCGTGGATTTGATTGGACATATTTCCTGCCTGCTGTTGTGTACCGCGTTGTTCCGACGGACCTGCGCAAAGCGGCAGTTGGTGTTGGCATTCCTGGGAACATTGGCCGCAGGCTATCTCATCACCGTGGTGCCCGTTATCAGGGAATTCCCGATCAAGGCGATTCTGCTAGTCATGGTGTTCACCGTCCTTTGCCATGCTTGCTATGAGGGCAAGATTCTGACGCAATGCTTGTGTGCAGTTTTCAGCTATGTCATTATGCTGGCCCTGGATACGGCAGCCATCTTTCTGTTCTGCAACTGGGTGGGGATGCCGCGAGAGCAGATATTTGCTGACCCGCAGCTTTATATGATTTGTGCATTGTTCTCTTATATTGTTATCTTTGTGGTTTCTTTTGCCATTTGGCGATTTGCGCAGTCATGGACAAAAATTGAGAAAATTTCAGTATCCGGCTTTTTGGCTATGCTGGTTTTTCCGCTGGTGTCACTAGGAACCATAACATTTCTTTTCCAGGTAACGGCCAAAGACCACAGCGTCAGTCACTGGGCCATCGTAAACGCACTGGGATTGGTGGCCGCCAACGCTGTTTTGATGGGCCTGCTGCACCACATTGAGCAGGAAGCCGAGGAGCGAAAGCAAAACGTGGCACTCCAACACCAGTTCGAAACTCAATTGGAAAAAACGCAGGTTTTGCTGGAGGCCCAAACCGCCCAACGTAAGCAGACCCACGATTTCAAACACCATCTCTCGGTTCTCGGCGGTTTGCTGCAGGAGGAAAATTTGGCGGCCGCCAGGCAGTACCTGGCGGAAATCTCCGAGACAGGTCAATTGGATGCGTTGGCTGTCCATTCCAACAACCCGGTGGTGGACGCCATTTTGAACCAAAAGTATGCGCAGGCCTGTGAACTGGGGATTCAAGTGGATTTTGCCATCAACGATCTTGCCGAGTTCCCGCTTTCCAACAAAGAGACGGTAGTGGTACTTTCCAACCTGCTGGATAACGCAATCGAGGCGTGCAAGACGCAGAAGGGAACACGATTGATTCGCGTCAAGATTCAGTGTTCGGAGGAGAAAACCATTCTTTCCGTGATGAATACCATTGACAAAGCGCCCGTAATGGAAAATGGGTTGCCTGTAACGACCAAGGCCGATCCACTTGCGCATGGATATGGACTGCAAAACATCGTCTCCATTTTGGCAGATCATGGCGCCTGTCCGGCCATTCTGTGCCAGGACGGCTGGTTCCAGTTCTCCACGGTACTGTTTCATCAGACTATTTCGCCTGCGCCGGAGCACGATCAAATTACACAAAAATCCCTTTGATTTTCTACGCATGTCATTTCGGGACATATTTTGAACGTTTCGGGACATATTCCTTGCCAACTCGCAAACAGGATGCTATTTTTAAGCCAAAGAGGTGAAGCGGTTATGCTCCATCCGGCTCAGAAAATAGCATCCTTTTTTGTGGCCAAAAAACTGATCCCGGCGCAGGACTACGAGTGGGCTGTGTACGGATTACAACGCCGGTTGCTGGCGGCAGTCTTTTATCCGATTTTGTTTTTGATCGGTCTCCTGGTCTCGGATGTATATTCCACCGTTCTGTTCTTTGTTGTCTTTACCAGCCTGCGGCACCGCGTCGGCGGTCACCATGCGGGCTCGGCTATACGGTGCCTGATAAATTCTTCGCTGATCGTTCTGTGCGGTCTGTTCTTATACCCGCAGATTACAGCCGGATGGCCGGTGGTGGGGCATTCACTGGTGGGAATGATCGCCTGTCTTGTGATTGGCCTGGCAGGTCCTTGCAATGACCCCCACATTGCCATGACGCCAGCAGAACTCGATCGAAATCGGAAGCGGATGATGTGGGAGCTGCTCGTATTGGCAGTAGCTTTCAGCGTGCTTCCACTCCTCCCTTGGGGAGTTTGGCTTAGTAAAACTGCAGCGGCGGCCGTTACCCTGGCGGCCAGTATGCTGATTGCAGGAAAAATACAGAATGGAGGTTTTACCCATGAACAAGAATGACAACCGATTCACCGAAGCGCTGGCTTCGGCACTGCACAAGATGGTGGAACGGGAACGCAGCGGCGCTGTGGACTGCTATGGCTGGAACTGACTACCTGCACAGCCTGCAGGTAGGTGATGAGATCACAGTCCGCGGACCGTACGGAAACCATTTTCCGGTAGAAACCGAATTAAAGGGTAAAAACCTGCTGTTTATCGCCGGAGGTATCGGTCTGGCACCACTTCGTTCTGTAATCAACTACGTACTGGATAACCGTGAGAACTACGGAACTGTAGATACCCTTTACGGATCCCGTTCCGCTGACGATCTGGTTCAGTTAAAAGAAATCCAGGAAGTGTGGATGAAAGCAGAAGGCGTAAACGTATATCTGACCATCGACCGGGAACAGGAAGGCTGGGACGGTCATGTGGGATTTGTTCCGACTTATCTGAAAGAGATCGGATTCGACACTGACAAAGTAGCTTTGGTCTGCGGACCGCCAATCATGATTAAATTTGTTCTGGCTGGTCTTCAGGAAATGGGATTCACCAAAGAACAGGTGTACACAACCCTGGAGCTTCGTATGAAATGTGGTGTTGGTAAATGCGGACGTTGCAATATCGGATCCAAGTACGTATGTAAAGACGGCCCGGTATTCCGCTTTGATGAAATCGACGAATTACCTAACGAGTATTAAGAAAGGACTGGTACCGACAAATGGAAAAAATGGTAAATGTATATTTTTTCGGTAAAAAATATAGTGTGCCTGCAGAACTGACAATTATGACAGCTATGGAGTATGCCGGTTACGAGGTAGAGGAGATTCCCCAGTCGTATTCCGTCAAGACGGAGGACGAC
>OHAP01002229.1_pt1 | contig 11146 bp, 8 predicted proteins | sample 1577171 | NCBI WGS metagenome assembly OHAP01 (sample SAMEA3541489, study PRJEB24748) | human gut metagenome | biome: human gut; feature: human-associated habitat; material: faeces | place: China | collected 2012 | reverse complement strand
TGTTCATTGGGGCCGGGATCAACGCGGAGATGAACGGAAAAACAGAGCAATGACCGCGGCGGCATGAGGGCATGCCGCCCTACAGCGCACCGTATCGTCAGATGTAGGGCGGGGGGCCTTCACCCCGCCGCAGTTTTCCGCTGCCTGCCGTAAACAGGCAATCTCCGCACACGCGTCCCTCATCCGTCTGCGGGCGGGGCCGCAGACACCTTCCCCCGAAGGGGAAGGCTCCGCATCCATAAACAAAATCTGCCGACCCAACATCGGGTCGGCAGATTTTACTTACGTACAAATTACCGCTTAATATCGTAATTCATGTTCATCAGGTTGCGGATGCTCTCGACGTCGTCGGTAATGTTGGCGTCGCCGTGGATGGTGTGCTTGATGGCGCTGGACGCCACAGCAAAGTTGACCATGTCCATCGGCTTGTAGTCGTGCATCATCGCGTAGATCAGGCCGCTGGCAAAAGCGTCGCCGCCGCCGACGCGGTCCAGAATGTTGAAGGTGAAGAGCTTGGACTCGAAGGTGTGCCCCTCGTACCACATGAATGCCTTCAGGCTGTTCTCACTGCCGGAGTGGACGTAGCGCACATGGCGGGCAATGCACTTCAAATTCGGGTAGCGGTCAATGAAATGCTGGAAAATCTCGTCCTGCTGCTCATAGCTGGGCTGCAGGGGCACGCCGTCCTTCCAGTCGCCCTTGCTGTGATCGTTGTCGTCCTTCCACAGGTGGTAGGGCTCAATGCCCAGCAAAACGTCAACGTAAGGCAGGCACTCGGTGCAGAAATCGCGGGCTTCCTCCCAGCTCCACAGGGTAGAGCGGAAGTTGCCGTCAAAGCTGACGGTCAGGCCCTTCTTTTTGGCCACCTTGAGCATATCGATGATGAGGCCGCGGCAGTTGGGGCCCAGTGCCGGGGTAATGCCGCTCAGGTGCAGCCAGTCGTAGCCGTCCAGCAGAGCGTCCAGATCGACCTGGGAGAAATCGTACTCGGTAATGGCACTGTGCTTGCGGTCGTAGATGACCTTGGAAGCGCGGATGCCGTAGCCGGTCTCCAGATAATAAGTACCCAGCCGGTTGGAGGGGGTCTCGTTGGGCTCGGTCAGGATCATGGGGGTGCAATGCACATCGTTGGAGCGCAGCCAGCGCACCGCGCTCTTGCCCAGGCTGTTGTTGGGCACTACGCTGAAGAAGGTGCTGTCCACACCCAGGTTGGCCAGGGCCAGTGCAATGTTGGCCTCGCTGCCGCCGTAGCTGGCTTCAAAGCTGGATGCCATGCGGATCTTTTCGTAGTTCGGCGGGGTCAGACGGAGCATGATCTCGCCGCAGGTGATGAATTTCTGGCCGTTGGGCTCGCTGCCGAGGATGGGATTGTAGTGTTCCATAACGCTCCTCCTAAAAAGTCGTTTCCGGGATCCATTTCATGTGAGAACACATTGTTGTATCCATTATACCGCACAGCGCACCGGATAGCAAGCAAATGCTGTTTCGGCCGAGAGAAAAAGAAAAAGAAATTTTGGTTGTTTTGACGAAAGGGCAGGGAATGGTGTAAACCTCTCCGTCATCATCGCTAACGCTCGATGCCACCTCCCCTAGTAGGGGAGGCCTTGGCAAAAGATTCTCTTTGCGATTTATTCGCCGCTGGCTCTGCAATCAACATCTGCCGCAAGGCAGAACATTACGCTAGCAGGGCCAAACGTAGCGAAGCGGAACCCTCGAAAACGCAACGATATGCCAATGGCTCCCCTATTAGGGGAGCTGCCGAGCGATAGCGATGGCTGAGAGGTTTAGCCCCTCGACCGGTTCACACCCCCGTCAGGTCAAAGCTGGGCGTATACTCTTCCTTTGCACTGCTCTTCTGCTGCATGTAGCCAGAGCTGAGGCCCAGATCCATGGCGTAGTTGACCACCCGGCGGTATTCGTAGGTGGTGATGCGCCGCCCGATGCCGTGGTCTGCCGCCTGATAGAAGGGGGTGTACTGGCTCATCACGCTGGGCAGGAAGCACCCGGGGTCGGCCTTGTTCCAAGCCGCCATCTGATCGAGCACGGCAAAGCTGTCGTCCACATGGCCGGGCAGGGCAAGGTGGCGCAGGATCACGCCCCGCTGCAGGATGCCCTCGCTGTCAAAAACAGGGTGCCCGGCCTGAGCCATCATGGCTTCAATGGCGGGCCTGGCCTGCGCAAAATAGTCCGGCGCAGCGGAAAGCTCTGCCGAAAGGGCAGGGGAAACATATTTCAGGTCGGCCAGCCAGATGTCGATGAAGCCGCGCCAGGCGTGCACGCTCTCCACGGTCTCGTATCCGCCGGTGTTGCAGACGATGGGCAGATGCAGCCCCTGCGCCCGGGCCAGGTCGAGGGCGGCGATGATCCAGGGCCGCCACTGCCCAGGCGTGACAAGGTTGATGTTGTGGGCTCCCTGCGCCTGCAGGTCCAGAAAGATCTCGGCCAGGCGCTCCACGGTGATCTCCCTGCCCAGTCCCTCGGCGCTGATGGGGTAGTTCTGGCAGAAGCAGCACTTGAGGGTGCAGCCGGAGAAGAACACCGTGCCGCTGCCCCGGGTGCCGCTGATGCAGGGCTCCTCCCAGAAGTGCAGGGCCGCGCGGGCCGCTTTCAGGGTGCGGCCCGCCCCGCAGAAGCCCGTCTGCCCGGTGGCCCGGTCGGCTTTGCACTGCCTGGGGCAGAGAGTACAGGCTTCCGGTACGGCAACAGAAATGGTTTTGGGCATAATATCCAAGTCCTTTGCAAAAGATTTGACAGAATTACTCTTGTTTATTATACCATTTATGACATGGAATGTGGTATACTATGATAGAATATTATATATCATGCAAAAATACTACATATCAGACGGAGGATGTCATGCGCACCGAAAACGAGGAGATCCGGGATCATTTGAAATATCTCTCCCTGCTGGCACGGGATTACCCCTCGCAGGCAGCCGCCGCCAGTGAGATCATCAGCACCCAGGCCCTGCTCAAGCTGCCCAAGGGCACCGAACATTTTATGAGCGACCTGCACGGTGAAAACGAGGCTTTTGTCCACATCCTGAACTCGGCTTCGGGTGTCATCCGGGAAAAAGTGGACATCGTGCTGGGGGAGAGCGTGCCGGAGCAGACCCGTGCCGAGCTGGCAACGCTCATCTATTACCCCAACGAGAAGCTGCCCCAGCTCAAAGCCGAGTGCGCGGATGAAGAAGCGCTTGACCACTGGTACACAGAGACCCTGCTTCAGCTTATTGATATCTGCCGGTTGGTGTCCTCCAAGCATACCCGGGAGCATGTGCGCTCCTGCCTGCCGTTCAGCTGCGGGTATATTCTGGATGAGCTGCTCCATGCCCACTTTGAGGACCACGACAAGGACCTTTATTACGGGCAGATCGTGGGCAGCATCATCGAAAATGGCCGCGCTGACCGGTTCATTGTCCGGCTGTGTGAGCTCATCAAGCGGCTGGCTGTGGACAAGCTGCACATCGTGGGGGACCTGTTTGACCGCGGCCCCCGGCCTGATATCATACTGGACCGGCTCATGCGCCACCACCATGTGGATATCCAGTGGGGCAACCATGACGTGGTCTGGATGGGTGCCGCCGCCGGAAGTCCCATCTGCGTCTGCACTGTGCTCAAAACGACATTGGCCTACCACAACCATGCCATGCTTGAGGACTGCTACGGCATCAACCTGCGGCACCTGCAGCGGATGGCCGAGCAGTTCTACGGAAATGACGACCTGACCCTCTGGATGCCCCACACCGACGCGGCGCGCGGCCCTTACACCGAGGGCATGCTCCACCGCTGTGCCGTGATGCACAAGGCCGTGACCATTCTGATGCTCAAGATGGAGTGCAAGGTCATCGACCGCAACCCGGATTTCAAGATGCAGGGTCGGGATTTCCTGCGGCACATCGATTGGAAAAAGGGAACAGTGACCCTGAACGGGCAGGCATACCCCCTGCGGGACACCAGCTTCCCCACTGTGGACCCGGCAGACCCCGCCGCCCTGAATGAGGATGAGCGGCTGGTGCTCCGCAAGCTGGTGGAATCCTTCCGGCAGAGCGAGCGCTTGCAGCAGCATGTGGAATTTTTGTACGCCAAGGGCAGCGTTTATCACATCGAGAACGGCAACCTGCTCTACCACGGTGTGGTGCCCATGACCAGAAACGGCAGCTTTGCCGTGGAGCGGTTCGAGGGACACAACTACTCGGGCCGCGGCTTGATGGACTACTGTGACGAGCGGGCACGCTGCGGCTACTTTGCTCCCGAGGGAAGCGCTGCCCGGCGGAGCGGTCAGGACTTTTTGTGGTATCTGTGGTGCGGCAAGCTGTCGCCGTTGTTCGGCCGCAGCGCCATGACCACCTTTGAGCGGCTGTATATTGCCGAGCCCGCCACCCACGAGGAAGTCAAGGACCCCTATTATACATGGTACAATGAAGAGGCCGCCTGCCGCCGTATCCTGGCGGAATTCGGTCTGCCCGGCACCAGCCACATCGTCAACGGCCATGTGCCGGTGCGGGAAAAGAGCGGCGAGAGCCCCATCAAGGGCGGGGGCCGTCTGGTCGTTATTGACGGCGGGTTCTGCCGCGCCTACCATGAAAAGACCGGCATTGCAGGGTATACGTTGGTGTACTCCAGCCGCACCATGTCCCTGCGGACCCATCAGCCCTTTGTCAGTGCCGAAAAGGCCGTGAACGAAAACATCGACATCGTGTCGCAGAAGAACATTCTGGAAACGGAGAACCACCGCATTCTGGTGGAAGAGACGGACGAGGGCGAGATCCTGCGGGAGCGGGTGCATGACCTGAAACAGCTGGTCAAGGCCTATCAACTGGGCTGGATCAAGGAGACCTGCAGCGAGGATTGCGTCTGGTAAGGGGCGCTGATTGTAAAATTTTTGAAATAAGAAACAAAAATATCGAATATTTCCGCAGATTCTGGGCAAAACAGAAAATAATCCGGCAGGGGAAAAGGGGGCTTTGCTTTTTGCCCGAAGTTGTGTATAATAAGATAGTTGTATCGTGAGGGTGTGTACCCAGCGGTGCGCGGAGAGATCAAGTAAGAACCCTGAGTGGCCCTGCCGCTGGCGGGCCTGCGACAAGGAGATTATAAAATTGGAAAAGTTTGTTATTACGGGCGGCAAGCCCCTGCATGGCGAAGTCACCATTTCCGGTGCAAAAAATGCGGCTGTGGGCATTCTGCCTGCCACCATTCTGGCGGCAGATGTCTGTGTGATCGAAAACCTGCCGGACATCAGTGATGTGGCAGTCAGCCTGAAGATTCTGAGCACCCTGGGTGCCGGCATCAAGATGCTGAACCGCAATACCTACGAGATCGACACCACCCACCTGAACTGCACCAACGTCCCGGACGATCTGTCCCGCCAGATGCGTGCCAGCTACTACTTCCTGGGTGCACTGCTCTCCCGCTTTGGCAAGGCACAGGTGGCCATGCCCGGCGGCTGCAATCTGGGCCCCCGCCCCATCGACCAGCACCTCAAGGTGTTCAGCGCACTGGGTGCAGAGGACAGCGTGGACTACGGCATGATCACCGTGCGTGCCAAGGAACTGAACGGTGCCCATATCTTCTTTGATAAGGTCAGTGTGGGCGCTACCATGAACGGTATGCTCTCCGCTGTGATGGCACAGGGCCAGACCATTCTGGAAAACTGCGCCAAGGAGCCCCATGTCGTTGATCTGGCAAACTTCCTGAATATGTGCGGCGCGGATGTGCGCGGTGCCGGCACCGATGTGATCAAGGTGCGCGGCGTGGAAAAGATGCACGGCTGCACTTACAGCATCATCCCTGACCAGATCGAGGCGGGCAGCTACATGGTTGCCGCTGCTGCCACCGGCGGCGACGTTCTGATCAAAAATGTCACCCCCAAGCATCTGGAACCCATCACGGCAAAGCTCCGCCGTGCCGGTGTGGATGTGGAGGAATTCGATGATTCCGTCCGCGTCTCCCGCAAAGGCGATATCCTGCCGCTGAAGATCAACACCATGCCCCACCCGGGCTTCCCTACCGATATGCAGCCCCTGATGGGTGTGCTGCTCAGCGTGGCAAAGGGTACCTCCACCATCACCGAGAGCGTGTGGGATAACCGCTTCCGCTATGTGGACGAGCTGCGCAAGATGGGCGCAGTGGTGCAAGTGGATGGTCAGGTGGCCGTGTTTGAGGGTGTGGACAAGCTGAACCCCGCCCCCCTGCGCGCTTCTGACCTGCGTGCCGGTGCAGCCATGGTCGTGGCTGCCCTGATGGCAGACGGCACCAGTGAGATCGAGGAGATCGGCCACATTGAGCGCGGCTACGAGAACATCGTGGAAAAGCTGCGCGGCCTGGGCGCTGAGATCAGCAAGGTGGATCGGATGCCTGCCGCACTGGAATCGGCAATGTGATCATTCAGAACCTCTCAGTCTGTTTTGCAGAAGTTTCCCTGACAGGGAGCTTTTGTGAAGCCATGACGGAGAGGTTCGTTTCTTGAGGTTTGAAATGTCTGAATTCATCTCGTTATACTCTGGTTCCTCCGGCAACTGCAGCGTGGTGCGCACGGGGGAAAAGTACATCATCATCGATATGGGAAAGGGCGTGCGCACCACCTCGGCGGCACTCAAGGAGCTGGGCCTGAACATCAGCGATTGTGCGGGCATTCTGGTCACCCACGAGCACTCTGACCATGTCAAGGGGCTGGCCACCTTCCTCAAAAAGAATCCGCTGCCGGTATACGGCGCAGACGATACGCTGGATTTCCTGGATGCAAACGGCATCGTGCCCGCCAGCTGTGCGCTGCGCACCCTGTCCGGCGGGGAAGAGGATGTGGGAGATTTCGGCGTGACGATGTTCCCCACCAGCCACGACGTGCCCTGCGTGGGCTACCGCATCCACACCCCGGACAACAAGACCATGACCATTGCCACCGACCTGGGAGTCCTGACCCCGCCGGTGCATCAGGCCCTGAGCGGCTGTGACCTGGTGGCGCTGGAAAGCAACTACGACCTCCACATGCTCCGCAGCGGGCGGTATCCCTACTACCTGCGCTCCCGCATCGAGTCCAACCGGGGCCACCTTTCCAACGATGAGTGCTCGGCAAAGCTGCTGGAGCTGATCCAGGAGGGATGCAAGAAGTTTGCCCTCTGCCATCTCTCGCAGGAGAATAACACCCCGGCACTTGCTTTGCAGACCATGTTCAACACCCTGGGTGCGGCAGGTGTCGTGCCGGAAAAGGACTGCATCGTGCAGGCCCAGCGCCGCAATGAGATCAGCCCTGCACTTACATTTTAAGAAAAAATGGCCCTCTCCGTCAATGCTTCGCAAAGCGTGACAGAGAGGGCCTTTTTTGTTGTTATGCCAGATCCGGCAGGATATCGGGCCAGAGGGCCTGCTCCTGCCGCAGGTCGGTGAAAACGCAGTCCAGATAGATCTTGTTCACAGCCGAGATGATGGTGCTGCGCAGGAGCTTGCGTGCATCATCAACATCCGGCTCCAGCTCGGAAAAGCTTTTGGTCAGGCCGAATACATAGGGCAGGTAATTCTCCAGTTCATCGCAAAAGGTATCATACGCCTGCGCGGAGGTATAATGCGCCCGCTGCATCTTGAACAGACTGTCGATGTTTTCCATGGACAGGACATTTTTAGAAACTACGATGTAGATCAGGCAGGCCAGCTGATCCCGGGTATACTTCTTTTTGATGGGGTGGCTGATGATCCCTTTCTTAACGTAGTTGCTCACCATGGAAGCGGTGAGCTCCACCCCCTGAAATGTGCGGAAACACCCGTTGACAAACTGTACACTCTGATCCAGATAAAGCCCTACGGTGGGGAGTTCTGCATACCGGGGCAGGGCAAACCCTGCGGCGCAGGCCGCAACGCGGCGGTTTGATTCTAATTTCATGCGGACAGTATACCATGTTTTGGAAATGCGGTCAACAGGAAATTGAAAACTTTTGAAATAATTCAATAAAACAGTTGACAGGGTTTTGAAAAGCTGATATAGTGATTCAGACAACAGGAAAAACTGCGGCATCCGCTGCCGCCGGAATGGAGATAAATGCTTATGAACACCAAGATTGTTGTGGATTCCTCCGCCAGCCTGTACACCTTGCAGGGCGTGGATTTTGAATGCGTTCCCCTGAAGATCATCACCGACGATGCCGAATATCTGGACAACGGCACGGTGGATGCCGTGGGCATGGCCCAGACCCTGCGTACCTATAAGGGCAAGACCTCGACCTCCTGCCCCAACGTCAGCGACTGGCTGGCCGCCTACGAGGGAGCCGACGAGGTGTATGCTATCACCATCACGGGCACTCTGTCCGGCAGCTACAATGCCGCCCAGCTGGCCGCCGAGGAATACCAGCAGGAAAACCCCGGCAAGCGGGTGTTCGTGCTGGACAGCCTTTCCACCGGCCCGGAGCAGCGCCTGCTGGCCGAGCATCTGCGGGATCTGCTGGCTGAGGGGAAGGAGTTTGACGAGATCTGTGAAGAGATGCTCCGCTACCACAAGCACACCCATCTGCTCTTTTCGCTGGAATCGCTGGCCAATCTGGCCCGCAATGGCCGCGTGAAGCCTGCCGTTGCTGCTGTGGCGCGGATGCTGGGCATCCGGGTCATCGGACAGGCAAGTGAGGCCGGAGAGCTGGATGTTCTCTGCAAGACCCGTGGCGAGCATGGTGCGCTGGAGCGCATCGTGCTGGAACTCAAAGAGCACGGCTACACCAACGGCAGGCTCCATATCTCTCACTGCGGCAATCCCGCCGCCGCCGAGCGCCTGAAGCACATGGTAAAGGCTGTGTTTGATGGAGCAAAGGTGGACATCAGCGAATGCGGCGGTCTGTGCAGCTATTATGCAGAGCTGGGCGGCCTGCTGGTTGGTTATGAGGACGCGGAAGCATAAGCGGACAACCCTCGGAAAAATTCTGCCCACGATCGAATAGGCGCTCATAGCGGGGGAAGCCGTTGTGGGCGCTTTTTTGTTTGCAAAATCCTCCGCTCTGCGCTATACTAACAGCATCAAAAATCGCCGTGGGCGGCAGGGGAGGGATACCACATGTTCAGATTGCCCATCGTCAAGTTCTTCAACCGCATCTTCAACCGTGTCACGATCACAGTGGTGCTGGTGGCTCTACAGGTGCTCTGGCTGCTCTGGGCGTTCTGGTCGTTCACGGCGGGGCGGGTCTGGCTGAACGGTGCCCTGAAGGCGCTGAGCATCATGATCGTGCTGTATCTGGTGCGCAAGGATGAAAACAGTGCTTATAAGATCGGCTGGATCGTTCTGATCGGTCTTCTGCCCCTGTTGGGCGGCGCGCTTTATCTGGCTTTTGGCAACAAGGCCCCCGCCAAGTATCTGCGGGAGCGGATGCAGAAGGTGGAACAGGCCCATCAGACTGAGCTTGCCCAGCCCGAGGGACAGACCGATGCGCTGGATATCTCCAGCCGGAACCTGAGCCGCTATGTGGCAAAGTTCGGGCCGTATCCGGCCTGGAAGGATACCGCTGCTCACTACTTTTCCTGCGGGGAGGAGATGTATCCCCAGCTGCTGGCGGATCTGGACAAGGCGGAAAAATTTATCTTTCTGGAATTTTTTATCCTCCGTTCCGGCATAATGTGGGACGGCGTGGAGCAGATCCTCCGCCGCAAGGCCGCTCAGGGTGTGGATGTGCGGCTGATCTACGATGATTTTGGCAGCCTGCTGGGCCTGCCCAGTGATTTTGTCATCCGCATGGAGAAGGCGCATATCCGCTGCATCCCTTTCAACCCGGTGGTGCCGCTGGTCTCGCTGGTGATGAACCACCGCGACCACCGCAAGATCGTGGTGGTTGACGGCAATGTGGCCTACACCGGCGGCGTGAATCTGGCGGATGAGTATATCAATGCAGAGCAGCGCTTCGGCTACTGGAAGGATGCGGCCATCCGGCTGGAGGGTGCCGCTGTCTGGAACTTTACCGTGATGTTCCTCAATGCATGGAACGCCTTCCGCCCGCAGGAGACCGATTACACCGCCTTTGCGCCCACCCGCCTGCCTGCAGTGCAGGATGGCGTGGTACAGCCCTACGCGGACAGCCCGCTGGATGAGGAACCGCTGGCCGAGACGGTCTATCTGGACATCCTCTCTCAGGCCCAGAGATATGTTTATATCTACACGCCCTACCTGGCCGTGGGTGAGGAGATGCTGGATGCTCTGAAAAATGCGGCCAAGCGCGGGGTGGACGTGCGGCTCATCCTGCCCGGGATCCCGGATAAGAAGCTGGTGTTCCGGCTCAGCCGTTCCTACTATCTGCCCCTGCTCAGGGCGGGCGTGCGCATTTATGAATTCACGCCCGGTTTCCTCCACGCCAAGTGCTATGTCAGCGATGACCGTGTCGCCGTGGTGGGCAGCATCAATATGGATTACCGGAGCCTGTTTCTCCATTTTGAGTGCGGAACACTGCTCTTCCATAACAGCCAGATCGCCGCACTGCGGAAGGATGTGGAACGCACCCTGCCGCAGTGCCGGGAGATCCAGCGCTCCGACTGCCGCACCAATCTGCCGGGCACAGCACTGGACAGCGTGCTGCGGCTGCTGAGCCCGTTGATGCAAGCGGCTGCGCGCACCAAACGGGTTCGGAGTATACGTAGTCACCGTTGCCGTAAGCGGCTTTCACTTCCGGGTTGGCAGCTGTGTCGCTGTTTCCGTATGGGTAGCGCAGCGGGAATTTGCTGGAATTGTTCGGGTTGGTCAGCGTGATGAAGTTTTCGTTCAGTCCCTTCATACGACGGAAATCGTTGTACGTCTCCGTGGCTTCACCGGAGGCACCCCACATGGCAAGGTACTTCTGAATCATTGTTTCCTGCAATGGGTTGGCTGCATATTTCGCTTTCACTACGTCGTCGAAATACTTTCCGGCAGACGTTTCCGTGATTACTTCGCTGGAATTGGTGTTCAAACCGCTTCCCAACTCCTTGATGGCAATGCTTATGCTGTTTTCCGCATTCAGCAAGCCGGCTACTACCGCTTCTTTCAGCGCGTCTTCCGCATCACGGTTCAGACGGCACAGAGCTTCTGCTTTCAGGAACATCAGTTCGTGATAGCTCATCAGCAGGGTCGGTGCGGTTTTGGCGTAAACGAATGCAGAGATACCGTATTTGGACGTACTCTGATCCGGACTACCGTTGGGAGCCGG
>OHAP01002223.1_pt1 | contig 11171 bp, 7 predicted proteins | sample 1577171 | NCBI WGS metagenome assembly OHAP01 (sample SAMEA3541489, study PRJEB24748) | human gut metagenome | biome: human gut; feature: human-associated habitat; material: faeces | place: China | collected 2012 | reverse complement strand
ACGATATTTCATCGAGTTTTCAACAGGTCATGTTGGCAATGTTGAGAACTTTTCGCCCAATTTCCAAAGTTTTCAACAGGTTTTGAAAAGTTGTCGAAAGATGAGAAACATTGCGAGCTGAGCTACTATTTGTTCGAAACCTTTTGAACGATTGCGAGCAGCATGTCAGACGACTTCTACACCATGGTTGATTCGGGAGACCCGGCGCCCGATAACGAGCACATCACCGGCGTGCGTGAAGAGCGAGTCGCGAGCGACGACGCAGCAAAAAAAGCACCGAGCGCCATGTATGCGGCGCGCATCGCCGTCTACGACGACTTGCTGTCGACGCCGCGCGTGATCGTTATCGAGCCGCAAGACGTCCGTACCTATCTGGAGGAGACGACCAACACCGTCTATCAGTGCATGAAGGAACAGGGCGGTCATATCTCGCTCATGGTGATTCGCGAGATTGTGGAGAACTTCATCCATGCGCACTTCGCGGAGCCAATCATCTCCATCCTCGATGGGGGCGACACCATTCGCTTTGCCGACCAGGGGCCGGGCATCGATGACAAGGAACGCGCCTTCGACTTTGGCGTAACCAGCGCAAATAGCAGTATGAAACGATATATCCGCGGCACCGGAGCCGGTTTCCCCATGGTGCAGGAGTACCTGGAAAACGCCGGCGGCGCGGTATCGATCGAGGACAACATGGGCAACGGCACCGTCGTGACCGTAAGCCTCAACCCCAAACGCGTACAGGAGATCGAGCGCGCCGGTGGGCGCGGAGCCGCCGTACGCCCCGAGACGGAGCAGCCGGCATATCCCCTACCTGGAACTTTTACGCAGCAGCCCATGGCGGCGCCGCAAATGCAACAGTCCGCATCATATGCTCAGCAGCCCGGGGCCTTCCCCATGCAGGAGGCCATGGGTCCGTCGGGACCAATGACGCAAAGTCTGCCGCAGGCCATGCCGGCGGCAGACCCGGACCCGGGCATCGCACAGCAAGTGGCGGGAACACCGAACGCACGGCAAATGGGCTACCAGCCATACCCGCAGGGATATCCCGCCCAATATATGCCGCAGCAGGGGTACGCCCACCCGTTTCCGCAGCAGTACCCGCAGGGATATCAACAGCCATACCAGCAAATGCCCCAGGCACAGTACAGCCCTTGGCCCCAGCAGATGCCGCAACAGCCTTACCAACAGTGGCCGCAAAGTTTTCAACAGCAGATGCCGCCAATGCAGAGTTCTCAACAACCGGCAGCTCAAATGATGTATCCTAATGTGGCTCAACAATATCCACAGCCGCCGGCGAACACATACGTAAGCGAACGTGGAAAGAAAGCGCTGGGCTATTTAGCTCAAAACGAAGCATGCGGAGCTACCGACTTGGCACGGGCCCTTGGGAGCTCTGCCCCCACGTGGTCACGCACGCTCAACGACCTGGCGCAAGTTGGTTTGGTGATCAAACACGGCCAGAAATACCATCTGACCGAGCTTGGCAGAGACCGCGTGCAGACGCAGGGTTAAGGAACGGGAGAGACAGTGGACGAGGAAGCAAGCATCATCTTGGGAGACGTCATTGCCTTTTGCCAGCGTGATGGCCAAGATGCGCGCCTCATCAACATGCTGGGGCAATCGCGCGCCGTCAGCCTCACCGAGGACACCTTGACGATTGAGGCCCCCTCACGGTTTGCTATCGCTCAGCTCAAAAAGCATCAACCAACCATCGAGGCGTATCTGGAAGAGATCGCCTTTGCACCGATTGCGCTCAACATCGTGGCACCCCAAAGCGCTGCAACGGAAAACGGCGCATCGAGCGCGCCTGTCACTCCCCCGGCGGCATCTGCCGCGCCGGCCGACGAGCCCCGCATCGGCGATGTTTCCCGTGAAACCATGTCTGCCGCGCCGACGGTGACGGCTCCCACGGCCCCTACCACACACATGCCTATCGCGCACGACGCAACACCGGGCGAGAATTCGGGCATCGCAATCAAAAATACGCTTTCGGCCGATGATTTCCGCCGCATGATGAATCAGATGAAAGGCGGCACGCCGGCAAAGAGCGAGCCCTGTGCCGAGGCATCGGTCGTGGCAGCTCCGGCACCCGCAGCCGCAGCACCGATCGAGCAGAACACCGATGGCGCGCCCCTCGCGGCCAACTCAAAATTCACCTTCGAAAACTTTGTCTACGGCCCCGAAAACAGCCACGCCTATCGCTCGGCGCTTAAGTTCGCCGCGCTCGCAGACGAACGCGGTACATGCACATCCCTGTTCATCTACGGTAAATCGGGACTGGGCAAGACTCACCTGCTGCTCGCCATCAAAAACGAGCTCGCCGAAAAATCGCCCGAGATCAAAGTGAAGTATGCCAACTCGCAGGCGTACCTCGATGACCTGATGACGGAGTTCGACCGCCAAAAGAAGAGCAATGCCCCCATCATGCAGGCATACCACGGTGTTGACGTGCTCATCATCGACGACATCCAAAACATCATCGGCAAGCGCGCAAGCGTGGACTATTTCTTCCAGCTGATGGATGAGTTTATCCGCAACAATAAAAAAGTCGTGATCGCCGCCGACCGCGCCCCCAAAGACCTAAACATGGACGAGCGCCTGACCAGCCGCTTTAACGCCGGCATGCTCTGTTTGGTGGCAGAGCCGAGCTACGAGATGAAATACAAGATTTTGCAGCGCTACTACGAAAACACGATCGCGGTATCGCCCGACGCGGACGACGACTCGCTGCTGGCGGCCTACGGCAGCGACTGCGGGCACTTGACCGACGAGCATTTTAAGCACATGGCCGAGGTCTCGGGGACCAACATCCGTGAGCTCGAGAGCTTTTGTGAGCGCTGCGCCGGCGAGGCGGGAGACCGCGAGCGCGAGGGCGGGGAGCTCACCTTTGACGACATCGACACCATCGCAAGCCAATACTTCGACACCTCGGCAAAAAAAATCAACGTGCAAACGGTTCAATCTGTCATCGAGGAGCAGTACGGGGTGACGCATGAGGAACTCATAGGCCCACGCCGCAACGCAAACATTGCCAAAGCACGTCATATCGCTATCTATCTGGCGATTGAGATGTGTGAGATGACGACCACGGCCGTGGGTGCCGAATTTGGCAACCGTAACCACTCGACCGTCAGCACGAGCTATAAAAAGGTCCAGAAGATGATTCAGGAAGACCGCACCGTAACCGAGGATCTCAAATCGCTGCGAGATAAAATCACCCTACGCTCGTAGGAAAATAACCACACCTGTTGATAACTTGTCGAAACCCCGGGCACAAGATGTCTAAAACCAACCGGTCGGTGACGAAAAGTTTTCAGCAGGTTTTGAACGTTGAAAACGAGGCCGGTTGCACACAGGTTTCTGTCGAATCTCTTTTTGGGTCTGACCAGCGCTTTTGCGAGTATTCGACAGTTTCATCAGTGTTATTACTATTATTAAGATATTTATATCTATAGAAAGGTATTAAAGATGAAGTTCACCGTCAGCCAAAGCTCGCTTACGCAAGCCATCGGCGTCGTCATGAAGGGCGTCGCTTCGGCATCTACCCTCCCCATCCTGTCGGGCGTGCTCGTCAAGGCGCAAGACGGTATCTTGGAATTTCAGACCTCGAACTACACCATCTCGATTCGCCACCGTATCGCGGCCCATGTCGAGGAGGAGGGCGAGATGGTTATTCCTTGCAAGATGCTCTCCAACATCACCAAGACCTTGCCCGACGCCCCGGTCACCTTTGAGCTCTCCGAGCGCCAGGTGTTGATCGGTTGCGAAAAGAGCTCGTTCCGCCTCAACACGCTCGACGCCAACGACTTTCCGGAGTTTCCGGCCTACGCCATCGAGAGTGCCGTCGAGTTGCCGACCGACATCCTGTCCGAGATGGTCAGCCGCGTGTGGCGCGTCACCTCAACCGATAAAGCTCGCCCCATCCTGGGCGGCGTGCACATGAAAGTCGAGAACAACACCGTGCGCCTGGTGGCGACCGACTCCTTCCGCCTGGCTGTGTGCGATACTCAGGTCGAGACCTCGACGCTCGAGGGCTCATTTGAGCTCAACGTCCCGGCCGATGCCTTCAACGACGCGCTCAGCATTATGGCGAGCCAAGCCACCATCATGATCGGCGCCACCGACACCCAGGTCGTCTTTGAGGCCGGCAACACCACCTATGTGTCGCGTCGTATCGAGGGCGTGTACCCCAACTACAAGCAGCTCATCCCCGATTCGTGCGTGACGAGCGTCAAGATCGATGTGGCGGCCTTCAACGCCGCCCTTAAGCGCGTGGCCGTTATCGCCAGCGCCAACCCCGCCGTCAAATTCGAGATCGATGTCGAGAACGGCCAGATGGGCCTGTCCTCCATCTCCAACGACCAAGATCTGGCACAGGAGACCATTGACGTCGAGGCCGAGGGCGAGTCGGGCACCATCGCCTTCAACTACCACTACATCTTCGGCTGCCTCAATGCCCTGTCCAAGGAAAAAGAGATCACACTGGAGCTCAAGAGCTATTCGCAGGCGGGTATCTTTAAGTCCTACGACAAGATCAACTACCTGTACCTGGTCATGCCGGTGCGCATCTAGCGTCTATCGATGGCTATGTTCGCCCACGAGCTTTCCGTCGCGCACTACCGCAGCTTCGACCGTTATCGTCTGACCCTGAGCGGCGGCGTGACGGTGCTCGCGGGGCCCAACGCGGCGGGGAAGACCAACCTCATAGAGGCGCTGCAGCTGCTGACGAGCGGTACCTCGTTTAGGCATCCGACCGCTGCCGAACTCGTGCACGACGGCACGGGCTCGTGCAAGGTCGAGCTGAGGCTCGAGGGTGATGGGCGCGTGCTGGACATGGGGCTGTGCGTAGAGGACGGCAGGCGCTCGTTTAGCCGTAACGGCAAGCGGTGCGCGGCCGCCGGCGTGCGTGGCGTGCTGCCGAGCGTTCTGTTTTGCCCGGACCACCTGGATATGGTCAAGCGCGGCGCCAGCGTTCGCCGCGCCGCGCTCGACGACTTTGGCGTGCAGCTGAGTGCGCGCTACGCCGACCTTTCGAGCGCCTATGGCCGCTGCGTGACGCAGCGCAATGCCCTACTCAAGGAGAGCTGGTGCTGCCGCGAGATGCTCGGCGCCTGGAATGAATCGCTTGCCCGTGCGGGCTCGGCCCTGCTCGTGCATCGTGTGGCCCTGGTCGACCGACTGGCGGGCCATGTGCGCGAAGCTTACGGACAAGTGGCGTCCGGCGAGCCCGCGGACGTGTCCTACGTGTCCACGCTGGGAGATTTGCCCCAGACCGGGGACCGAGAAGAGCTGAAGGGCTGGGCGTACGAGCGCATGTTGGCGGCGCTCGACGAGCGCGCCGACGAGGAGATGCGCCGCGGCGTGACGCTCGTGGGGCCGCATCGCGACGAGATTGAGTTTTCCGTTGCAGGGCGGTCTGCCCGTTCATTTGCCAGCCAGGGGCAGCAGCGTACGCTGGTGCTGGCCTGGAAGGTAGCGGAGGTGGCCGTTGCCCGCGGCATTTTGGGCACTGCCCCGCTGCTGCTGTTGGATGACGTGATGAGTGAGCTCGACGCCGGGCGCCGGGACGCTTTTCTGCAGTTGATCGGCGATGATATCCAGACGGTCATAACCACCACCAATCTGGGGTACTTTACCGATGACCTGCTTGATCGAGCCAAGGTGGTGAGCATGGGTGAGGCGTGCTAATTATGAGCGTGAGAACGGCACGGTTGCCTTCGGCGGCTTTTTAGATGCCGAACGCCAGCGCATTTTGGCCGCGGCGACACCGGAGCGCCGTGCCCAAATGGAGGCCGCCGAGCAATCGCGCGCAATCTATCGCGCCTGGAACACGGTGTGCGCGGGAACGCGCGAAGGGCGCCATGTGACGGGCCTGCGCTATCTGCCCGAGTCCAACGAGCTGCTGGTGTATCTCGACTCGCCCTCGTGGACGCAGGAAATGACGCTGCTGCGCGAGATCATCCGCGCGCGCATGGAGCGCGTCGGCGCGCATGTCGACGGCCTGGTGTTCAAAACGACCGCCCCCGGTCACACGCCGCCCGCCGCCAAGGAGCGCCTGCGGCCGGCTGAGATCGAGCGCCCGCCGGCTCCGCACGCCGACCTCAGCGAGTCCGAGCGCGCCGAGATCGAGCGCCAAGTGGCACCCATCGAAGACCAAAAACTGCGCGAGGCCCTCGAGAATGCCATGAGAGCCAGTGCCGAGTGGGCCAAGGGCGTGCAGAGCAAAAAAGAGCCTTAAATCGCATCTGGTGGCCTTGTAGAGCCAAATACCCTCGTTCCCGAGGGTATTTTTTTACGATAAACTAGTAAGGCTGTACACATTTTCTTAGCTGAAGGAGGACGTGTGGCAAACGAAAACGATTACGATGGCGGCGAGATTAAGATTCTCGAAGGTCTCGAGGCCGTTCGTAAGCGCCCGGGCATGTATATCGGCTCGACGAGCGCCAGCGGTCTGCATCACCTGGTGTGGGAGATCGTTGACAACTCCGTCGACGAGGCCATGGCCGGTTTCTGCACCGAGATCCAGGTGACGGTCCACGCCGACAACTCCATCACGGTCGTCGATAACGGGCGCGGCATCCCCGTCGACGAGCATCCTATCAAAAAGATCCCGACGCTCGAGGTCGTCATGACGATCCTGCACGCCGGCGGTAAGTTCGATAACTCGGCCTACAAGGTCTCGGGCGGCCTGCACGGCGTGGGCATCTCCGTCGTCAACGCCCTGTCCAAGCGCGTGGTCGTACAGGTCCGCCGCGACGGCGGCGTCTACGAGATGGAATTCTCGCGCGGCAAGACTGTCAAGAAGATGGAGGTCGTGGGCGCATCGGAGACGACGGGTACCACCGTCACCTTCTGGCCCGACGACGAGATCTTCGAGACCTGCATCTACGATTTCGATACGCTGCACAACCGTCTGCAGGAGACGGCGTTCCTCAATAAGAACCTCAAGATCGTGTTGACCGACGAACGCGAGGCAACTCCCCACGTGGAGGAGTTCTGCTACGAGGGCGGCATCATCGACTTCGTCAAGTTCCTCAACGAGGGCAAGGATGTCCCCGAGGCCTTTAAGGAGCCCATTTACATTGAGGGCAAGTCTGATCCGGACGCGCCCGTGACCAAGATGGGCGAGGTCGAGGTGTCCCTGCAGTGGAATAGCGGCTATGGCGAGAACGTCATGTCGTTTGCCAACGACATCTACACCCCTGAGGGCGGCATGCACCTCGAGGGCTTCCGTACCGCGCTTACCCGCGTGATCAACGACTACGCGCGCAAGCAGAATCTGCTCAAGGAAAAGGACGCCAACCTGACCGGCGACGATGTGCGCGAGGGCCTTTCGGCTGTCATCTCGGTCAAGCTGCCCGACCCGCAGTTTGAGGGTCAGACCAAGGCCAAGCTCGGCAGCTCCTATATGCGCGCGCTGACGCTCAAGATCGTGACCGACGGCCTCGCCGATTACCTCGAGGAGCATCCTAAGCCCGCCCGCGAGATCGTCAAGAAGGCCCAGCAGGCCTGCAAGGCCCGCAATGCCGCCCGCAAGGCGCGCGAGGCGACGCGTCGCAAGAGCCTGCTCGAGACGGCGTCACTCCCCGGCAAGCTCGCCGACTGCTCGGTGCGCGACGCTGAGCTCACCGAGCTCTTCATCGTAGAGGGCGACTCGGCAGGCGGTTCGGCCAAGGACGGCCGTCGCCGAGACATCCAGGCGATTCTGCCCCTGCGCGGCAAGATTCTGAACGTCGAGCGTGTGGGCGACCACCGCGCGTTCTCGAGTGATACCATCCAGTCGCTCATCACCGCGATCGGCTGCGGCGTCACGACGAGCGCCGGTGACGGCGGCGACTTTGATATCACCAAGGCCCGCTACCACAAGATCATCATCATGACCGATGCAGATGTCGACGGCGCGCATATCCGCATCCTGCTGCTGACGTTCTTCTACAAGTACATGCGCCCGCTGATTGACGCCGGCTACGTGTACGTCGCGTGCCCGCCTATCTTTGGCATCAAGGTGCGCAACAAGATCCACTACGTGTATCCCAACGGTCGCCAGCCCGAAGACGAGATCTTGCGCGATACCATCCAGAGCCTGGGCCTGAACCCCGACGACAACGACGAGGACGGCAAGGCCAAGGACGGTAAGATCACCAAGAAGCGCAAGGGCTACACCGTTCAGCGCTACAAGGGCCTGGGTGAGATGGACCCCAAGCAACTTGCCTCGACGACGATGGACCCCAAGACCCGCATCCTGCAGCGCGTGTCGATCGAGGACGCCGTGGTGGCGGACCGCGCCGTCCGCGAGCTCATGGGTTCCGAGGTCGGCTATCGCCGCGAGTACATCGAGAAGCACGCACATGACGCACGATTCCTTGACGCTTAAGAGGAGGTAACGTGGCAGACGATATCAACAACAACGAGGGTATGGACGAGGCCGGCGACGCTGGCATGCCCGATGATCTGAAGCGCCTGCTCGCCCGCGCCGAGCAGGGCGAGGACGGCGATCCGGACGCCTATAACCCCGATGCCGATGATGACGAGGAAGAGGGCGACGGTGAGCTCGAGGAGAGCTTTGGCGAAGTCGACCGTGGTGCCTCTGCCGGCGAGGATATAAACGGCGGCCAGCTCCAGATTTCGGAGTTCGGCCGTGAGATGAAACAGTCGTTCATCGAGTATTCGATGTCGGTCATCACGGCGCGCGCCCTGCCGGACGTGCGCGACGGCCTAAAGCCGGTCCACCGCCGCATTCTGTACGCGATGAACGAGAGCGGCATCTACCCCAACCGCCCACACAAGAAGTCGGCCTGGACGGTCGGCGAAGTTATCGGCAAGTACCATCCGCACGGTGACTCCGCGGTCTACGAGGCCATGGTCCGCCTGGCGCAGTGGTTCTCCATGCGCACGCCACTCATCGATGGTCACGGCAACTTCGGCAACATCGATGGCGACGGCGCCGCCGCCATGCGTTACACCGAGAGCCGCCTGGCAAAGCCCGCCATGGAGCTGCTGCGTGACCTGCAGAAGGATACCGTCGACTGGCAGCCCAACTACGACGAGTCGCTCGCCGAGCCCGTGGCACTGCCCGCGCGCTTCCCCAACCTGCTGGTCAACGGCAGCCAGGGCATCGCCGTCGGCATGGCCACCAACATCGCTCCGCACAACCTCACCGAGGCGATCGAGGCCACCTGCTACCTGATCGACAATCCCGGTGCCACCGTCGACGAGCTCATGCAGATCATGCCCGGCCCGGACTTTCCCACCGGCGCCATCATCATGGGCAGTGCCGGCATCAAACAGAGTTACGAAACCGGACGCGGCTCCATCACCGTGCGTGCCAAGGCTCATGTGGAGTCCACCAAGACCGGCCGCAGCCGCCTGGTCTTTACCGAGATCCCCTACATGGTCAACAAGGGCACCCTGCAGGAGAAGATCGCCCAGCTCGTCAACGACAAGCGCATCGAGGGCATCTCGGACATGCGCGATGAGTCCAACCAGAAGGGCATCCGCCTGGTCATCGAGCTCAAGAAGGGTGTTATCCCACAGGTCGTGCTCAACAACCTGTACAAGTACACCTCGCTGCAGACGACCTTTGGCGCCAACAACCTGGCGCTCGTCAACGGCGTGCCCAAATGCCTGAGCCTGCGCGAGATGCTGCAGCACTATATCGACCACCAGGTCGACGTCGTCACCCGCCGCACTCGTTTTGACCTCAAGAAGGCCCAGGCGCGTGCGCATATCCTCGAGGGCTACCTGATGGCCCTCGACCATATCGACGAGGTTATCAGCATTATCCGTTCCTCGCAGACCGACTCCGAGGCCAGCAGCCGCCTGATCGAGCGTTTTGGCTTTACGCCCGAGCAGACCACGGCCATCCTCGAGATGAAGCTGCGCCGCCTGACCGGCTTGGAGCGCGACAAGATCCAGGAAGAGCTGGACGGCCTGCGTCGCGCCATCGCCTACTATGAGGACCTGCTGGCGCATGAGGAGAAGATCCTGGGCGTCATCAAGGAGGAGATGCGCGAGATTTCCAAGAAGTTCGGCGACAAGCGCCGCACCGAGATCAGCCAGGTTGAGAAGGACCTGGATGTCGAGGACCTCATCGCCGACGAGGACATGGTCGTGACCATCACCCACACCGGCTATGTGAAGCGTATCCCGGTGGCTGCCTACCGTGCCCAGAAGCGCGGTGGCAAGGGCGTGTCGGGCGTCAACCTCAAAGAGGACGACGTCATCGACGAGATGTTCATCGCGTCCACGCACGAGTACGTGCTGTTCTTCTCGAGCAAGGGCAAGGTCTATCGCCTGAAGGTACACGAACTGCCGGTGGGTACGCGCCAGGCTCGCGGCACCGCGATCGTCAACCTGCTGCCCTTTGAGGACGGCGAGAAGATTGCGAGCGTCATCAGCTGCCGCGAGTTCCCGGCCGACGAATATCTCATGTTTGCCACTAAGAGCGGCATGGTCAAGAAGACCGTGATGAGCGCGTATGACCGCAGCCGCCGCGATGGGCTCATTGCCATCAACCTGCGCGACGACGACGCACTGCTGAATGTGCGTCGCGTGCGCGAGGGTGACAAGATCATCCTGGCCACCACCGCGGGCAAGGCGATCATGTTCTCCGAGGAACAGGTGCGCGCCACCGGCCGCGACACCAGCGGCGTTCGCGGTATTAGCATGAAGGACGGCGTGAGCGTTCTGGGCATGGAGGTTACCAACGGTAATGGCGACCTGTTCGTCATTACCGAGCGCGGCTACGGCAAGCGCACGCCGGTTGCGGACTACCCGGAGCAGAACCGCGGCGGCCAGGGCGTCTATACCATCCAGATGACCGAGCGTAAGGGCAACCTCGCGGCCATGAAGACGGTGGGCCCGCAGCACGAGTTGTTCATCGTGACGGAGGGCGCGACGGTCATTCGCGTCAAGACCGATGAGATCAGCCAGACTGGCCGCGCCACCCAGGGCGTCAAGATGATGACCGTCGACGACAACGACCGCGTATGCGCTGTCGCCCGCATGACGGCCGCCAAGGAAAAGCCCGAAGGCGAAGCCACAGAAGACGGCTCTGCCCCCGAAGAAACCCCTGTCGATCTAGGCGACGGCAATGACATGCCAGAAGATCTCCTCGACGAGTAAGAGGCCCTAGCTGATAGAAAATATCAGACCCCATATATCGGCGG
>OHAP01002205.1_pt1 | contig 11239 bp, 7 predicted proteins | sample 1577171 | NCBI WGS metagenome assembly OHAP01 (sample SAMEA3541489, study PRJEB24748) | human gut metagenome | biome: human gut; feature: human-associated habitat; material: faeces | place: China | collected 2012 | reverse complement strand
TTGCAGGGAACTCTCCGATCTCTTTACGGTCGAGCTCTCCTCTCTTAACTGCAAGGGCTGCGATCATCTTGTAGTTAGCAAGCGGTACATCTCCAGCTCCTGCCGGTTTTGTGATATCCGGGTTCTGCATTTCCGGAGAGAATTTATCGATATCTGTGATCTTAAGTCCTGCTCTTTCCAGTGGATCAGCTACAAGGCTTCCGATTACGTTCTGCGGAGCACTTCCTGTTCCTACTGTATGGCGTCCAAGGATATCCAGGTTGATTTCCGGGTTTACGCCATCGTTTTCTGCGATGATTACACAGAATCCACCAAGGCAGTCTTCCAGGATTGGAAGGCCTTTCTTTACATGGTCTTTACCGTTCATACCAAGTTTTGCTGTACAACCACCAGCTGTTACAGCTACACATTTGTATGCGCCTGATTTTACGAGAGCTGCTGCTTCGATCAGTGCGTGAGATGGTCCGGCACAGAATCCACGTGAGTCAGAACCTGTTGCGTTCAGAAGTCCTGCAACTTCAGCTGCTGCTTTTGCGAAGTTACCGCCACCACGCTGGTTCATATCACCACAAGCTTCTTCTGCACAGTCGATGACATACTCAACGTCTGTCTTTTCGATTCCTGCGTTTCTTACACCATAGAGGAGGGCGAGCACGCTGGATGCCTTACTCATAATGTTTTCATGCATAACATGAGCTGAAAGGTTTGCATCAATGTCATGCGCTCTCTTTACACAGCCTACCAGTTTGTTTTCATGATACACCGGTTCCAATGACGCGGCAACATTCACCGTAGGAACACTGGACAGTTCCTCCTATGTTGAAATTCGTCGCGGCGCCACTCTGAGAACCGAGCACATTGCGATGAACGGCAATAAGACAACCAATTTGGTAGGCGGTCGTTTGTCCACAACTTTGGATCAGATCTTTACTGATCTTGATTACAGTACATTAAATCTTGATGCAGTAAATCCTGAAGATAAAGTTGAAGTCAGCAGTAATCCTCAAATCGTCACGGGCATCGGTAACGTTATCGGTTCTGTTGCACAGGGTATCGCTTTTCAATGGGGCACTGTCGCGTTTGACGACGCCTCCTACAGTGCTGCTCTTGCCGGTGATGCAGTTAATAAGCTCGTAGCAATCGGAGATGTTCCTGCGGATCGCCGCGGAGAACTTGAAGTTGCATTTAACGGCAAAGCTGCTGAGAGATTTAATGTAGATCTCGCAAATTCCATTAGAGCCACTGCCGACGGAACTCTAGCCTACGCAACCTTTGCTAATGAAACGCTTTCCAATGAAAGCGCTGCAAATCCGGGCGCAACTTCTTTGGTTATAGGTGTTAATGATCGTACAGCGGTTGTTGTTCCGACTTCCGGTACGCCGAACGTTTTAAACCAGTCAATGGGGTTTATGAACGTAGCCGGCGTTTCTGACGGCCTCTATATTAATAGTGGCAGCCACTTCGTTTTGGTTGGTCAGGCTCAGCCCAATCCCAATCTCGCTCTGGTGGAATTAACAGACGGTGCCGTTTGGGTAGGAGGCAACCGCAACGACAACGGAAACTTGACTCCTTCTAAGTTAACGCTAGGCTCTTACGGTTCAGCCGCTGCAACGAAGGGACATCTTGCAGAACTCAATATCGGTATTTCCCCGGCCAATAACAAAATCGGAGGTGCCGGCGGTCAAGTGATTGTCAAAAATGGCGAGTTTACCGTTGACGTCCTGAACAACGGCTCTGCCGGTTACGGTAATGACCGAGAGGGACTGGTTATCGGCAATGCCGATGACACAGCCACTCAGCTGATTGTCGGCAGCTATACGGCTGTTGACGGCAGTGCTATGAGCAACCACGGCATTTTCAAGGCTCAGAATATCGCATCCCGAAACACCAACAACTCGTTCGTTAATCACGGAACTTTTGATATCGGCACTGCGGATATTAGCGGATACCTAGAAAACAACGGTACCGCAGACTTCAATGAGCTGACTCTACGCGAATACGGTTCTGTTAATAAGCAAGGTGCTGAACTGACAGCCGGAAAACTGACTGTTTCCGGTAACGCTCTTGCCGGTGCTTCGGGAACTTACGGCATTCGTGGATCGCTGGAAAATCAGGGCAAACTGTCCGTTACGGATGAGCTAACTGTTGCCGGTGATATGACCAACAGCGGCGAAGTGGACATTGCAAAACTCACCGTTCAAGCCGCGACACCCGTTCAGGATGCAACTGCGGGCAGCTTCATTAATAATGCGCTTGCCAAAATGGACTCGCTCCTGACGGAAGCAGGATCTCTTGTTACTAATGCAGCGGATGCCGTCCTGACAATTGCCGGACTTAACGGAGCCTCCGAACTTAACGGTACTGTTACCAATGACGGAACCCTCAAAGTTGACGGAACTCAGAGTGTCACGGTTGCTTCAGGTGAACTCAACAACAACGGCACAATGGAAAATACCAATGCGCTGAATGTCACAGGCGGCACGGTTGGCAACAACGGCTCCTTAGCTTTGAACGGTTTGAATGTCACCGGCGGTCAGGTACAAAACTCTGCCCAAGCCGCTCAGTTCAAAGATTCAGGGACAACTAAGATTGAAATGGCTGATGCCTCCGATGTCGGTATCGCCAATGAAGGCCACCTTGAGCTTTCAAACCTCATGTTACTGAAGGGCATGATTCAGGGCGGTTCCGTCGGTTCTAAGGATGTGACTCTGGCAGATGTCCGGCAGGATGCCTCGATTGAGGCCGAAAAGGTTCAATTAAAAGAACTGAACAATGCCGGTACGGTAAAAGTCATTGAATTTGCCGCTACCAAGACCGAAAATACAGGCACCGTTAAGGCCGGACACCTTGTTTTAGCTGAGAACGACCGCTTCCTTAACCAAGCAGCCGGTTCAGTCAAGGCCGATCAGCTGGTTCTTAACGGCGGAGAATTTGTCAATGCAGGTGGAAACACCTCGGATATTGCTCTGACTCAAATCGCCACCGGCGGTCAGTTCACTTCCGATGGAGACAGCAACCTTCAGAAGGTTGTGTCCAACGAGGGAACGATTAACCTTAACAAGGGCAATCTCAATATTGCCGAGCTCGATGCAAAGAACTCCGTCTATAACCAGTTGGGCGGACACTTCAAGGCTGATAAAGGATTCTTTGCAGATTCCACGCTCAACATAAAGGGCGGTATTTTTGATGCTTCCGAAGTTCGCGATTCCGAAGGTAACGTTACCGGTCTCCTCGGCAATAACACCGTTAACATCTCCGGCGGCAATAAGACTCCGGTGATTGATAACGAGGATTCTGCTGAGAATAAGTCCCACTACAAAGATAATTTAACGCAGGTTATTGCGGGCGTAGTCAACAGCGACACAACGGTCAACATTATGGCGGGCGGCGTCCTCGATGTTGCCAAGATCGAACTTGACGGAAAAGCCGATAGCATCAATCTGAAGGGCGGCGTTCTTCAGACAAGCGCTGATCAGATCTTCGGTTCAGTCACAACTGAGGCAATTCGTATCGACGCAACGGACGCCGAAACAGGCACCGTACAACTTCCGACCACCGTGCTTTCTGCAACTACCGTCGGCGCAGTTAAAGATGAGATCAAATCCGGGCTGAATGTCGAAAGCGGCAACCTCGCCTTGGATGATGATTATTTCAGCGCTTCGCTGATTGTCAGCGTCACCGACAAAATTGCGAATGCATTTGAAAACGCAGCCAACCTGACCATCAATTTCTTAGGGGAGATGACTGCGCCCTTCACCATCACAACTGCAAACGATTTGGAAAAAGAAGGGCTCGATGTCGTTCTGAACCCCGGCATTGTGCTCAACACGACGACTCTGCACAATGAGTTTGCGGATGAGTACAACAAAGACACTGATGCTTCTCAGACGATCAAAGGTTTGATCATTGGTGCCGAGTCCAATGATCCGAATACCAATTCGATCAATATTAGTATGGGATTCAAAGATGTCTCCCATACCGATAAAGTCACCATTGAAGGCGGTAAGGAGTTGGTTCTTGTCGGCAATGCCGTCAATGCAATTCCTGAAGGTTCTTTTGGTGATGATGCCAATAAACTGCTGAAGGATTCCGCCGACGGCGGTTCTATTGACGTGAATAACGGTACGTTTACGTTCGGCTCTCACGGCGGTGTTACACCGACAGTCGGATGGATTCTTTCCTCCAATATTGGAGAAAACGGAGCTTTGGAAGCCAAGAACGGCGAATTTGCAGATTGGACTATCGCAAACAACGGTAATGTTCACGTTCACTCCAATGCCATTTTGCACACCAACAGCCTGACCGGCAGCGGTTCGACCGTTAATGAAGGAAAAGTCTCTCTGGACGAAAAAGACGGAAGTCTTCCGGTCTTTGATGTCACCGGAAATTTCCTGAATAAGGGCCAGAACTCCGTCTTGGACGCTTCCAAGGTTGACAAGGTAACGGTATCCGGCACACACGCCAATGAAGGCAAAGCCAATTACAACGATATGCTGATTGCCGAGGGTGGCAGCTCTAATAACAGCGGTACGGAAAAAGGAAACATCCTCACCGTTGAAGGAACTCATACCAACTCCGGTACGTCTACTTGGAACGGTGTCACTGTTGCCGATAAGGGCAAAGGCGAAAACGCAGGCAAGCTCGATGTCGGCACTGTGTTCGATGTGATCGGTGAGTTTGTCAACAAGGGCAAAGACGCTGTTCTTGATGCTACCAAGACAGCCGTGACAACTGTTGCGGGTCTGCTGCGCAACGAAGGAACGGCAAACTATGACGATATGACCGTCGCTTCGGGCGGTACGTCGAACAACTCCGGTTACGAGAAAGGCGACATCCTGACGGTTGCCAACGGCGGTCAGCACACCAACAGCGGGACGTCGATTTGGAACAATGTCACGGTTCAAACCGGAGCAACTTCAACTGTTGATGTAGGCGGCAAGGAAACAATCAACGATACCTATGACATTGCGGGCAAACGAACCAACAAAGGCGAAGTTGACGCAACGAAGGTTGCCAATACTCAGGTTTCTGGGTCACTCGACAACCAAGGAACCTCGAATTATGACGATATGACCGTCGCTTCAGGCGGTACCTCGAACAACTCCGGTTACGAGAAAGGCGACATCCTCATCATCGAAGACGGCGGTGAGCACATCAATTCAGGAACCTCGATCTGGAACAACCAAACCGTTCAGGTCGGAGGCTCGGCCACTACCGAAGAAGGAGGCAAAGAAACCATTAATGACAAGTATGTCATTGATGGTGAGAAGACGAATAAAGGTGAAATTGACGCCACCAAGGTCACCGATACCCTTATTTCCGGGACACTCGACAATCAAGGCAAATCTGAATACGACGATATGACAATTCAGGGCGGCGGTACGTCGAATAATTCCGGGTACGAAAAAGGAGACATCCTGACGATTGACCCGGACGGCGAACACAATAACTCCGGCACGTCCATCTGGAACAACGTTGTTGTTGCGGGCGGCGACGTGAACAACACGGGAGATATTGAGACCGGCAAACTCACCATTGATGACGGCCTCGTCAAAATCGACGGCGGCAGCTTGAAAGCAGAAGAAACCGACCTTAACGGCGGAGACCTTGTTATTGGAAACGACAGAGAACCGATCGAGGAAAACCACGTCAAGGCTGAAATCAATCCGAAGAACGACGTGATCGACACGAACATTTACGTGAAGAATAACGGCGACTTGAACTTGGGACCCACAGGCGGTCTTGATTGGGCCGATTCCATCGGATCTCCGACCGTGCCGGGCGGCACACCGAGCCGATTGGTTATTACTAATAACGTGACAACCGGTCCGGGAGGAGGCATTGCCGTAGGCCCCAACGTTTGGACAGATAAAGACAATCATGTCCAGATCGGAAACGGTGATTTGTATTTTGCCACAGACTCTCTGACGGTTATTGACAGTTCTATCCTGACTGACGGTAAGAGCGCATTCAATACCACAAGCGATATTGCGAAAGTCACCGTCGAACCGGGTGCAAACCTTGTTCTGGGCAATATTGAAGAAGTGGGCGACTACACAATCGTCAACGGCTACATCACCGGCGGAAATGAATCCGGCGGAATGTGGACGGGCGGCTGGACCGGCGACAATCTTTACGCTCTTTCACAGGACGGCTCCGGCATCAATTGGATTCTGACGCTGCACAACGATCCGTCCAAGATCTGGGTGAACGCAACATTGGCTGATGTCCGCACTGTCTATCCTGACATCGCCATTCCCAACATTGCAAACGACGATCTGCTGCACTGCAAGAGCGGTGACGCAGGAGCCGACTTTGTTTGCCGCGTCCTGCGAGATAAAGAGCTGGATATTGCCGGTAAGACCAAAGTCATCAACTCTGTAGCAAATATCGCCTTTGCGGGCGGCGCTATGAGCGTTTCCATAAACGACCTCAACACGGCTGCCGACTCCATCGAGGGCAGAGTTTCCATGCGGAACGAAGCCTTTACCGAGTACGGTGTTATGCGCGAATGGGATCGTGGAAACGATCTTTGGGTCGATGTTATCGGCGGTAAGCAGAAGTACAAGAGCCTAAGCGCCACCGGTATTTCTAAAGCCGGATTCGATACGAACGCCTACGGTTTGGTTATGGGCTATGACCGCAAGTTTGCCGGTAAGTCCGTCATCTTAGGCGGCGCTTTCAGTTACAACCACGGTTCACTTGATTCCACCGGCGACGTGCTGAAGACCAAGAACAAGTATGACAGCTTCGGTCTGCACGCTTACGGCGCTTACGCTCCCGTCGATAGAGTCAATCTGATCGGAACTTTGAGCTGGATGCACAACTCCTCTGATATTACACAGTCGATTAATGCAGCTGGATTCAACAAGGCCGATGCTGATGTCAAGACAAATCTGTTTAGTCTCGGCGCTCGAGCCGAAGCCAATCTGCCGGTCGGCAAGGCAAACGTAATTCCTCACGCAGGACTGCGTTATGTGTGCGCCAAGTCCGGCAGCTACGACACCAAGGTGGACGGTAAGAAGGTTTGGGGCAACACACCGGACGCTACCAATACTTTCCAGCTGCCTATCGGTGTTGCGGTTCGAGGCGACATTATGACCGCTTCCGGTTGGAATGTTCGTCCGCAGGCTGATCTGACGTTCATCCCGCAATTCGGGGATACCGAACAGAAGACGAAGCTCAGCAATTTCAACGGTGTCAGCGACAAGCTCTCCGGTGAATTTGCGGGCAAATTCGGCACAAACGTGAACTTAGGCGTACAGGCCGATAAAGGTCCGGCAACGTTTGGTGTCCGCTACGGATTCACGGGCGGCACCAAAGGCAAAGCAGACCACGCCTTCAAGTTCGAGGCCAGATACCGCTTCTAAACAAATCTAAAAACAAACGCGGGCTCCTCAAGGAGTCCGCACAACCCCGATGAATGAAGGATTCATCGGTGAGCGCTCTAAGAGGGCGCTGACCAATGAGTCTCAACCCAAGAGAAACAAATGCGCAATAGAAAAAAATTACCTTTTAACCTTGGAAAGCAGTTCCGAATGACTTCCGGTTCTTGCCAACTTGAGCAAAGGGTATTCAACTTTATAAATGAGAAGCCAATCGGGGCGGATATGAAGTTCGCGATATCCCTTCCAATTGCCGCTCAAACTATGGTCTCTGAATTGAACCGGAATCTCAACTTCTTTCAGAAGCATGTCAATTGCTTCAGAAAGCAGTTCCATCCTCTTCCCTTGCGCTTCCATTTTTTTAACGTCTTTCAAAAAAAGACTCGAGGCATCGATGCTCAGCATTTTTTATCGACTGCCGAGAGCAATTCTTGGAAATTGGAAAACTTCTTTCCTTTTCCTTCCTCCAGCTCATTCATCGCTTCGATGGTTTCTTTGTTTGGGACGTATGTACTAAAGGGAATGTCTCTCTCATTGACCAATTTGATCAAGGTCATCCGTACCAAGTCGGATATGGAAAGACCCATAGCCGAAAGAATCTCACTTGCTTCAGATTTCAATTCTTTGTCGAGTCGAACCCGGATAAAAGAGTCGGCGGTGCTCATAGAAGCTCCTTTTAAAGAATGCCTACATTGTAGCACTGATAAAAGATTAAGCTCTGCTTTGACCGCATCATATCCTTTGCGGAATTCAGGATTTTTCATCCAATCCGCCGAAATCTCTTTTCAAGATTTCTTTGTAGGTCTTCTGATTTGCCTTTTTTCTACCTCTGGCTTTTTCAATATCAAGTGCTGCCGCTTTTCTCAAAGCGCCATCTCCGAGGTCTTCCTCTGCGCAAAAATGAAGGCACAAAGCGCAGTCCTCTTCGCTTTCAAGAAAATCAACTGCGTCATAAGGTTTGCAAAGTTTTGTACTCAGCACATCTGGGGAGGAAGAAGGTTTTTCAGCCCTAATACTTTTGCTCGAACAGTAATCAAGATATGCGTCAATGACGCTTTGAAAAGCATCTTGAAGCTCCAAAAGGGTGAGGCCTTCATAAATCAACCCGCAACGGATATCAAGAACCTTGCCCGTAAATCGGCCGTCCGGACCGACTTCCACGGAACCTTCATAACCTTTGTAACTAAGCTTCTCCTTACTCATAGAAATTCATCCTCTTTGGAGCTGAATTTTAATCAAAGCGGCCTGTGTGTAAGGTTAATTACCGGTCTCATCCTTGCAACTCTTTCCCTGTCATCCCAAGCCGATGATTTCGGAGAGTTGGCCAAACGCTGCGCACCGGAAGTTTCTGAAGACACTTTGCGCGCATTGGTGAGAACCGAATCCAGTTTTAATCCGTATGCCATAGGCATTGTCGGAGGAGGTTCTCGGCAGCCGAAAGCATTCCATGAGGCAATGGCAATCATTGCACAGCTTGAACTCGAAGGAAAGAACTATTCGGTCGGGTTGGCACAAATCAATAAAAAGAATTTTTCCAAGCTCGGTATCAATGCCTCCGGGGCACTGGATGCCTGTACCAATTTAAAGGCAGCATCAAAAATCCTTTCCGACTGCTACCAAAAAGCTCAAAACCGCAGCGGCAATAACTCGCTTCACGATGCCTTGAGCTGCTACTACTCAGGAAATTTTCAGACCGGCTATCGGCACGGTTACGTGGATAAGGTGCGCGCTAATGCCGGAATAAACGTCAATGTACAGACCGTTCCGTCCATCCGGGAAGCTGAAACGAAATCTAAAGATTCTTCAACCCTTGTCGCTACAGGCGACAACTCATCAACCGGATTGATTTTTTAATCCGATTAACTTTAGGAGTTTAACTATGAAAAAAAACAACTTCTTATTCCCCGCTGCGCTGGCCGCGTTGATTCTGAGTGATCCGGCACTGGCTGCTGCCGGAACTCAGAGTCTGAACAATACGCTCCAAACAATTTTGAGTGTATTCCAAGGCGCATCTCTTTTAATCGTCACAGGAGCAATTATTTGGGCAGGCTACAGAATGTTGTATACCCATGCCAATATTCAGACGGTTGGCGGCCCCTTCCTAGGCGCTTGTTTAATTGCCGCAGCTCCTTGGCTGGCGGAATTGCTGGTGGGCTAAATGGAAACATCGAGCCCTTTGTTTAAAGGTGCGACGCGCCCCGCTTGCATCGGGGGCGTTCCCCTCCAGGTATTTGTGCTCAATATCGGCGTCATTTCGCTTTTGGCAATCTGGATTTGGATTCCTTTGATTTTGATTACGCCTATCACGCATTTTTATTTGAAGACCGTCGCCGACAAAGATGAGCAGATTTTCTCGCAGCTGATTTCCTATGCGCGAATCAATCTCGTTCGCTCTTTTAACCGACGGTACTGGGGAAACGTCACAAGTCTGAGCCCAAAACAAGAAAAAAAAGAGCTTTTCATCCTCGAAAAGAGCAAGGAGTAAACCATGTTTGCCCAACGTAAAGCACTTGAAAACTCTGAAAAAAGCCTCTCGGAATTTATTCCCTACTCAGCAGTCATTGCGCCCGGCGTTGTGATCTGTCGTGAAGGAGATTTGGTTGCGACTGTAAAGATTTCCGGAAAAGTTTTTGAGGCGGTTTCCAACGAAGCGCTCCAAAGAGACGCGGAGCGCCAGAATAACTTCTTAAAAGTGATGGCAAGCGCGTCCTCCACGGACGAAATGTCACTGAAAGTGCACAGAATTCGGCGCGTTGTTCACGACGAACTTTCTGTGCCGGACGAGAATTCGAGCAGCCATTTTGTCAGAGACTTTGTTCGCGCCTACAATCGTGAAATCTCGGAAAACAATCTTATGGCGACCGAGCTTTATGTCTCGTTGGTCAGTCATAAGGCTACCCTGCTTAAGAGAGACAAATACAAAGAATCAGAAATTCGTGAAGAACTCAATGAGCGGTTGGATGTTTTCGGCAAGGTCTTCGACCAGCTGGTGAGTTCATTGCGAGACTACGAGCCGGCGGTTCTCGGAGAGTACGAAGACGAGAACGGAGTCGTCTTTTCTCACCAGTTATCTTTTTACAACTTCCTGCTCACCGGACAATGGCAGAAAGTCCGTGTTCCGTTCATGCCGCTTAACGAAGCGCTCGGGAACGTTCAGGTTTTCGGGGGTGCTGATACCCTTGAATTTCAAACGGCATTGAGGAAATCTTATGTACAGTCCATAGAGCTTAAAGATTATCCGATGGCAACCTATTCCCGGTTGCTCGACGGGCTGCTCTACAACACCAATTTTGATCAGAGTTCTTATCCCTTTATTGAAACTCAGACTTTTACGGCTCTATCCAAAAACAAGGGACTTAAAGCTCTGAAATTGCAGCAGAATCAATTAAGGTCGGCAGAAGACGATGCGGTTTCGCAGATGCACTATTTGACTGTAGCCCGGGATATGGTTGCAAACGGGCAAATCGTGATCGGTGACTACAGTTACTCACTGCTTGTGTTCGGCAGTGAAGATACGGTTGTTGCCAATGCGAATGACTCGGTAAAGAAATTGCAGGATGCGGGATTTTTACCGATCAAGTCCACTCTCGCGCTGGTTACGTCTTATCTGCATCAGCTTCCCGGAAGAAAGGACCGCCCTCGAGTCGCAAAAATCTCAAGTATGAATTTTGCTCATCTCGCCAGTTTTCATAATTTCCCGTGTGGAAAACGCGACCGGAACCCTTGGGGCGAAGCTGTCGCGTTAATGAAAATGCCGAGCGATCAGCCGTATTACTTTAATTTTCACTACACAGATCCTGAAAAAGATTCTTTGGGAGACGTCCCGCTGGGAAACACGGCAATCCTCGGAGCCT
>OHAP01002197.1_pt1 | contig 11262 bp, 15 predicted proteins | sample 1577171 | NCBI WGS metagenome assembly OHAP01 (sample SAMEA3541489, study PRJEB24748) | human gut metagenome | biome: human gut; feature: human-associated habitat; material: faeces | place: China | collected 2012 | reverse complement strand
AGGGCCATGGCCTCAAAATAGTTGTTCCAAATATTTTTACTCTTGGCCTTGGCTTTAACAGCTTCGACCTCGGCGCGAGACATGACCTCGAACTGGTATCCGCCACCGCGCAGATTTGCGACCGCGTAGACAAAGGTGATCGGTTTTTTAACTCGGTCAGCTTCACAACTCGGCACGTGATGAATGTCCGGATGTAGGCCAAGCTGATAATTAAAATCGTCACCTTCGTGGACCGCGAACGCAGAGAGAGACAAAACTTGTCCGGAACGACGGGCAAGGTCAATCATTCCGCGGTAACCAAGAATTAACTGGCACTGGTTACCGTAGGGAACAAGGTACGCTTGGCCGAGAGCAGAACCGGGTTCAAGGCCAAGCTGGGCGGACTGCATAACGGCGCCCAAGAAAGATGCCGGGGTTGTATTGAGGAGGGCAGGAGTTTTTCTAAGCTCTGTGGCAGCAATGCGAGCCATGCGATCAGCGCTCAGATGTTTTGGGACGGCCAAGGCGAGTTGCTTTTTAAACTGGTCGGACAAGACCTGCTGCACGATGATTGGCGCTTTTGTTTTGGGTTTGGCGACTGGAGCAGAGGGGGCGCCGACAGCGGCGGCGAGTTGGTCGGATGTAGACATAATTTAATTCCTATGAAAAAGCCCCTCGCAATGGAGGGGCTGGGGTTGATTAAGAGTTACGGGAAATAAGCCAGAGGCAAAAATAAAGCCCGCTTGTGCAGGCTTGGAGGGAATTTGGCTCGGTTGATCCGGCTCAACCGAGAAAGCCTTTTCTTGTTGCACTGTACTGTAGTGCTCGAAGCGAATATTACACAAAACCGCTCTTTTTATCAGTAGAAACCCTGCCCATTTTGTGTAGCCAGCAATCTAAAAGGTTACGCGCACACACGCATTACACGAGTTGAGGATTCCTTGAGGTAGTCGTAGTAATCATCCAGGTGGTCTTCCCGGAAGGTATCCGTGTCGAAACGTTTTGAGGTTTGCGTTTTGTAGGTGAGGACTTTCTTGCCATCGAGCGTAAGGATTTCGTTGTCCTTCATTCCTATTGCAATTTTGGTTTTGAGCGCGTCCTGCTGCTTTTTAAGTTCCTTAATTTCACCAGCAATACGTGCATACTCACCATAATCAATAGCAAGCTCACCTTGAGCCTCCACAGCTTTTCCGTTACTTTTTCCATATAGCTGAAGTACGTCATCAATGTTGATCGGGTCAGGCGGAATTTTCTTCAGAACGTTTTCGTTCCAGAAGCGGGAGCACTTTTCTTTGATCACTTGGAACACATCCGGACGAGCATCGACCCAGTACATTCGAAAGTCGGAACCTCCGATGAGTACCGCGAGATACATTCCTTTGAGCTTCAGAATGCCGCAGTACCATTGAATCTGAGTTTCATAGTAAAGCGGGATCACATGCTCGGTCCTGAGGTTGTTCTGTTTGATCTCGAGCTCCTGGCTCGGGCCCCAAAGGTCAGCGGTAAAAGCGTTTGCCGTCTTAGCCTCAAAAGCGACATCCGTGTTGATGATGCGCTCAACACCCGTGATGTCGGCATAGCGCTCAATCTCTTCGACCTTCAGCAGTGGCCGAACTTTTCCGGCAATCTCGGGATTGATAATTGCTCGGTCGATGTTTGCGATTGCCCAAGGAGTTTCCGGATCAGCAAACTGGTGAGAAACCTTTTGAACTCTCTTGCCGGTGCGCAGATGAAATTCTTTTGCGACCGTATCTTCGAGAACGGTTCCCCAGTAAGCAGGCTCGGACATTTCTTTATCTTCAGAAAGCCCGAGCTTATCGTTCCAAACGTCCAGCGGCGTTTTCCATGGATTCAGCCCGAGGACGGCTGCCACGTCCGATCCGCCGATGCCTGTACGCCGGCCTTCTAACCAGGCGGCTCTTTGTTCGTTAGTCATTTTTTCGGATTCCTATCAATAAAAAAATCTGTAAATAGTGCTGAAAAAGGGGTCTGCGGGAGGATTGGTGTTTTATCGTTTCGCAGGGCTAATTCTTCTTCGCGTCTTTTGCGATACCATTCTTTGCTCTGCCCAACCCTCTTTTCTTTGTTTTTTGCGTAGTACTGGCGCTTCAGTTCTCGGTTGCGCTGTTTTTTACGCTCTGCGTCAGTAATTACCGCCATTCGTTTTCCTTCAAAAATCCGTCAAACAAAGGCTCAATCTCAGGATGTCGTTCATCCTCACCAGCCTCAGCCAGTTGATTGATCCGCTCGTCACAGTAGCGAGGGATGTACTCCTCAAAAAATCTTTCAAGGAGCCGCTCATACTCTGCTTCGCGTTTTTCTTCTTGCCAGGACGGCTGCCACAAATCGCCAGGGCCAGGGCAAGTTCTCGGAGTTACATGCATAGCAGCCACCGCTGAAAGGCATCGGCGCCCAGGACTAAGGTCAACGTACCGAAAAAATAGGGCGAAGGCGATCAGAGCGCAGAGGAAACATGCGAGATCGTCCTCTAACAGATCATCAAATTTTTTATTCATGATTGCCTCCGATAGGCAAAAGGCTCCCCACCCGAGCTCCAAGGAGTTCAGTTTGTTTACCGCTCAGGCGGGGATTTAAGAAGAGAAGTTAAGAGTTACGAGAAACAAGTTGTCTCATTCGGCTGATGAACCACATCGGTTCATGCCAAACATCGTAGAAGCGGGAGGCGTCAGGGCGTCCCTGCCTGTAAGCTTCTTTTGAAGCCCACTGAATTTGCGGCTTGAACAAGTCATCGAAGTAGTAAATCAAAGACTTGATCGCCTGGAGCTCGTTGTCAGTGATGTAATGCTTGCTGACAGGAATTGCCGGAACAGCCGGAAGCGGCTCAGAACTCGAAGAACTAATCGTAAAGCTCGGATACTGAACGACGTAATTTTGTAGAGGAACTTCTCGCTCCTTTACATCAGGGACGTTGAAATCCGAAACCTTTAGAGCGTCAACGAATGCCAGCGCGGTCTCAAAATCTCTTTGAAGCAGGCAGGTGTAGCGCGGTATGCGGAAGCGTCTCTTGAGTGCTCGGTAAACAAAGCTGTAGTTTTTGTTTCCAAACAGGGCATGAGTTTTGCGCATCACACGGCTGGAGAGTTCGTACTGCTGCTCATTGGAGATTAATGCGTTGTCCTGCTCCTGAGCTGAATAACAACCTTGCTTTCGGATTGTCGGAAGTACCTCATTTGTGACCCAGCGCTTGAATTGTTTTGCCTTCGGAAGTTTCGAGCCGAAGATCAAGGCGTAGAGACCGCTTTCGTTTACGCAGTTGACCAGTTGTTTGCGGTTGAGTCGGTCGAGCATTTCGACCTTTGTCACATCCTCAGGGTCGCAGTGTTGCGCAACTGCGTTTTGAGGTTTTGCGTAACCTAGAATTTTGCAAACTTGTTGGGCAATGAAAAGAGGATTGAGAACGTCCCCAAGAATCGTGAAGGATGATTCTTCGAAAGTGAAGGCTAAAGTGTTTGACATCTAATGTCTCCTAATGCGTGTTTGAAATCCTGCGCCACACGCCAATGTGGTGAGCAGGAACTTTCGGGTTGGCGTACCGTCATTAGGAAACGGCGTATCTTTCGATACCCCGAAAGTCCCGCTCGTAGAGACTTTAGATGGTGCCCTGTTTCAGGGCATCATGCCGACCAGCCATAAAAAAACGCCTTTCGGCGACTGATCGCCTAATGTCGGGACGCCAATCCCGTGTCTGTTTTTTTTGCAGACAAGATAAGTTTAGCGACTTTCATGGAGACTTGTAAAGGCCTTAATTTTTAACATCTGGATAGATGTCTCGGTCAATCGTTTGCCACACCAGATCAGAAATGAAATTCGACGCATACTCTTTAAAGAGCGCCTTGACTTCCTTCTGGGCCTCAGCAGTCGAAACAACGTGAGCCAAATCAAGCGTTATCTCTTTCTTTCCAGAGAGCAGGGCGGAAACAACAGCGCGCTCTGCATACGTGAGAGCATCAGTGAGACAAATTGCAGAACCTCGTTCTTTCAAAATGTCTTCAACAGCAACATCAAAAATCTGTTTTTGTTCATCTACTAACAGGTCCATTTTTCTCTCCTTAAAACTATGTAAAAAAGACCACATTCAGAAGCTCCCTAAGCGCAAAAATTGGAACTAACAAAATTGGTAAAAGCCTGGGGAGCTTATGAAGATGGTCTGAACTATCAAGTTTTTCTTAATAGTTGAGGGCAACAAAAAAGCCCGCCGAAGCGAGCTTTTCTGAAGAAGAATACTTAAATCTTTTCGTTGATTCCGAACTGCTTTAGAATCTGATTTGCAGTGTGCCTTGATCTACTGTTTCTATCTACTGGACGCTGAATTTTATCGTTGCCCCAAATTTCATGATCTCCCTTACCAGGTCTAAGAAAGTAGAAACCATGGCGTTTTAAGATTGCGGTCAACTGTCGATAAAAGCCGTTCATGCTGTAGCAAACAAAAGTACAGGTTCAAATTTAGGCTCTTTACCTTGAGAGTCGAATATGACATCAAAGGCATCGTCAAATACATATCCAAGCTCTTTTTGTAAACCTTCCCACGTAGGAGATTCAGCTACACAACCAAAATCAGGAGAAAAATCATCGCTCCAAGCGACGAAAACTTTTGCGTCGCTGTCGTACATTACTTCGACTACGACTTTAAGCGGAACGCCTAAACGTGCAGCGATTTTCCATCCGGGAAAACCTACTCTATAAGAAAACATATAACTACTCCAACTCTAGTTACAGTGTGAATTTTAAACGATATACCGCTATATTCCGCTATATCTTGTCATATCAGGTTACAGACGTGCGGGCGAAGAATGTGCTCGTCTTTCCGAGCCGCCACCTCCGCGGGATAATTAATTTGTCAACACTCAATTAACCAATGGAGGAAAAGATGAGTAACTTTGATTTATTGAAAGATGCTATCAAGAATAAAGAAGTAGTCTCTTTCACGTACGATGGTTTTTCCAGAGTGGTAGAACCATTTGTGCTCGGCGATACGCATACCATGCGCCACGCAATTCGCGCTTACCAAACAGCAGGCGGTAGCAGCTCAGGAAATGTTTCTGGCTGGCACCTGTTTTTGCTCGACAAAATCTTGTGGCTATCCAAAACCGGAGAGCATTTCGACGGTGAGCGAGAAGATTACAACCCTTCTGATAAAGGTATGTTGCGTATCTATGCTCATGTTTAGCTAATGCTCCACAGTCGCATGGGCCAGCGGAACAGGCTGGCTCATTGTTGACAGCACAGTCGCTGTCGTGGACTATCTCTTTCATTGTCACTCCTTAAAAACAAAAGTGCCCTCCAGCGTGTTAACCGTCTCTAAAAAAGGAGAAGAGGCCGGAAGGCGCTTATGTTTGCGAACTGTCTTTGCTGAACGGCCCCTAATCGCACCTGACGACTTTAACGTCACAATACTTTCAGCATTCTCTCTGCCGCTGGTTCACTTTCGATCACCATGCTTAGGCGCAATTCACTTGCCGCCTGTTAGCTCCCTGGCTTTTCGGTTTACTCAGCTTTAGGAGCTCTTCCTTCCTGACAATCTTCAGAAGGACTTTTAAAGAACGATTGATTGATGAATGTATATTAGCCGGTGGCTAAGCAAAAGTAAAGGCCATATAGCTAATATTTACATAGCTGGCGGCTAAGTATTTTCCATACCTGTATTTTTTAGGCAACAAAACAGCCGCTTTCGCGGCAATAAAAAACCGCCCGGAGGCGGCTATTCGAGGCTTTAATTGTTATTACTCGTCTTTGCTTTCTACTTTGTCATCTTCTTTTGTGGGCGTTATGTCGAGGATGTATAAGGTGCTGCTCGACTTTGTGTCCTTACTTAAGATGCTTACATCAACTCTCGTATTTTCCTGAATATATCTTCCGATATCAGCTGCATTGGTTTCCAGATTAAGATCAGAGAACAAGCCTCGATCCGGTGAGAGAATGGCAGACATCGTTTGCCCAGTCGAAATATCTTTGAGTTTTACCTTAAAAGAATTTTCTTCTGAAATACGGTCTATTCCGTCAACTTGGTAGACCCCCGTGAAGGTGTCAAATTCAGGTTCAGATCTGGGAGGGCGCTCGTTAAGCTTTTCAATATCTGCATGGGAGTAATGTTTGCTATTGACCTGTACAGAGCTAGCTGTTGGAACGGATTTAGCGATAACGTCCGAAGATTCTCTGTAAGCCTCTTGGAAAGGCTGAGCGTATTTAAAAGCCTTCAGTATGTTTTCCTCAGAGCTTGATTGAGCTTTAGCTTGTATTTCGGCCATTTTTATATCCTTGTCAAACCACTCAGTCCCTAGCCACGCGATTGTCATTCCGACAATGGCATACACAAAAACTTTTCCAACGTCTCCCATATTCTCGAACCCCTTTCCCAGCGATACCGCCATGGGTTTCAAGCAAGTATCTATAACAGAACTTCCTGGACTGATTGTGAAATTAAGCGACGTTTTTACCCGTTCTTCCTTTGGAAGAACGTTGATATTGTTTGAGCCATATACAGTTTGAGCTACCGCCCGTCGGAGATTCTTTTCGAATTCCCACAATGCCTTGGCAACGTCTCCACTTATTGATGACTTAAAGTCAGTTCCAGTTATCCTTATTTTGACATCAAAGAAACTTTCAGGAAAAGAATTTATGTCTCGATAAGTTCCGTTTATGGTGTTCTCTAAAATCCCATTGAAAAGTGCTTGTTGGGAACAACTTAACAATAAAGTCGATGTCATAAATTCTCCTGTCTTCTTTATAGATGTCTATGCGTTGATATGTGTCGCATGTCGTCGGTTTGATTAGGAATGCGAAGAGCGGTTTTTCTAGATTTTGTTAAAAGCTCCAATAAAAATATTGATGTCTTGTCCATTGAGTTTGTATTCCCTTCGCCTGGCATCCCGAGTGATAACGATAGAAAGATCCTTGCCCTTGATGATCTGCTGAGCTCTCAGCAAAGAAAGATGATCTGATGGAATCACGGCATATGAAGAGTGATGACCATCTCTCATGACAAAAACATAATATGGAGAGTAGGGCAAATTGTTTGTAAATTGCTTCTCTGGCACCTTAAAGCTGAAGGATTGGGTACCTTCTTCCGCTACAGTTGTCTTTACCTGGACATAGTTGAATTTGCCGTCCTTCTCGGTGATTAGGTCAACCCCTTCATCAACAGCCATCATTGAAACGTTATAGCCGAGGAAAAGAAGTTCGGAGGCAACTGCAAATTCACCGCCTTTGCCAAAGAAATTCGTTGATACATTCTCAACGGTAACCTTGGGGATGGGGACGACCGGGGCTGAGGCCGTTCTTTTGAGGCGGTAAATCCCTTTTCTTTTTGACCCATCCTTGTTTGTGGGCTTGGAGAAAATCGGGTTTTGAGTTTTCAGATGTGCAGCCAGAGCTGAAGAAAGTTTTGACATGAACTCTTCAGGAGGCAGCCCTAAATTTTTATTTTGAGAAACTGCGACTTCAGTAATCTCTCTCACATGCATGACTGTCTTGTTTGCCTGCATGATTTCTTTCGCCACTTGCAGAATCGGCGGTAATGTACGAGGTGTCATAGGATTCTTTCTTATGGGACGTTTGGTAGGTTGCGTTTTACGGATGAATGAAAATTCTGTTTGAATCGGCTTTTTAACCGGGAGCTCCTCTGATTCCAAATGAAATTCTTCTGGCTCATAAGCCAAAAGTAGCACTTCCTCTTTGACACTTTCTTCTGGAGGTTTTTCTTTGTTTTTGAGGCCGAAAATCCCTAAAAGCCATTCTCTGATTTTCATTTTTAGTCATACCGTTTCAGGTTCAGCGAATTAACCATACGTCCGAAAACGATCACTCTGCTTTCAACTTCAGAGAGACTAATTTCAAACGGGTCATACAGGCGATTGTCGGAAATAAAACGGAGACTGCCTGGCACACGTTGCACCCGTTTCAAATAAAGATCGTTATCAATGAGCACGCAGAAAACGCCGTCACGCTTAGTGATCTCAGTGTCAAACCTATCAATCACAACCAGGTCACCATTCTTTAATGTGGGCTCCATTGAATCCCCAGCGGCCGTGATGATTTCATATCCATTCTCACGAATCTGACTGATGTTTTCTTTGAACCAAACACGTGAGACGCCCATGAGATCTACATAGGCCTCATCCTCATAATTTTGTACTCCTGAAGCACCGCAGCAAGCAGAAACATTCAGGCGCCGCAAATAGATCAAATCATCATCTTCCGGGAACGCCTCATTGCTATGGTCAGCATCCATCCAGCCGTAGCCTAATGACAACTTAGTTTCAATTTCGCGGGCCATTGTGTCTCCCATGATGCGAGGCCGACCCGTACCGGAATGAACTGATCCCTTCCTTATCGGAGAGAGAGTTGCATCCTTTCTGTTTCGTCCCAATTGGGCATTCAAATTGGCGATTGACCCATAACGCTCAATGAGGATATTCAGGTTTTCTCGTCTTATTTCAGTCGAAGTTTTCATAAATCTCTCCTTGAGAATAAATATAAGCCTTTGGCTAAGTTGCTATTAGCTATATTGCCTGTTTATAATATTAGCCAATGGCTATGCAAATAGAGAATAACTATGAAACTTCACAAATGGCTAAAGAGCCAGCCAAGAGGAACCCTATCAAGGCTTGCTCGTTTTGTTGGCGTAAAAATTCCCAGTGCTCATAAGTGGGTAACTGAAAGGTCTTGTCCGAAACTTGCGCACTGCGAACGAATTTCCTTGTTCACGCAAGGAAAAGTTACATACAAAGATTTCATGTAACTAGGAGTCCTATGAGCTTCCTTCTGTCTTTCAAAGCGGCCAAATGCACACTTGGGAATTCCAGTGTCAAAGCGGTCTTCCGTTGTTTGTGTGATTACGCAAATGACGATGGATCAAACTGCCGCCCGTCCACTGAAACTATTGCACTCGAAACTGAGTGTGATAGGAGAACTGTTTTTAAAGCAGTTTCTTTCCTGGCTACAAACGGATGGATAAAGGTTTTTAGTAAAGGCAGAGGTGCTCGTAATTTTTACGCCATTAACGTTGAGAAAATCGAGGCCGTTTACCAGCAGTCAAAGGGAGCTGCCGAGCAGATCAAATTTGAAAGTGGTGACAAAAATGTCACCACAAGTGGTAGCAATAATGCAACCAGTGGCAAAAATGATACCAGTAACAAAAATGCACCTAGAGTGGTATCAATTTTGTCAGAAAGTGGTGACAAAAATGTCACACAACTCAGTCAGACTCAGTCAATACAGTCAAATAAAACTATAGGGAGCGTCCCAAACTTTTCCTTAACGTCTCCAGAGAAGACAACTATTTCCAAAACGGAAACAGTTGAGAAAAAACCAAAGCGCCCGAAGAAGGAAAAGGTGCCATGTCCTTATAACGAGGATGACCCAATTCCGGAAGAGTTTTTGAAGGTCGCTCAGAGGCACAACATTCAAGACCCACAGCAGTTGTTTTCAAAGATGGTCGCTTACTGCAAAGCAAACGGAAAACAGTACGCAGATTACAAAGCCGCATTCACAACGTGGTGTCTCAACGAATCCAAGTGGCAGCAGCAGAAGCCGCCCAATCAAACCTCCAAACCCTTCGCCTACGAACCGCCTGGCGGATTCACGGACGAGTTCTACATGCAGGGATGCAAATTTGATAAAGACGGGAATTTAATACTATGAACAATACGAAAGAACCTAGAACCCAAGGCGTTATAAATTCGATCTTGGGCGTGATGACCAAGCGACAGAGAATAGTTAAATGTCCGGAACACGGTTATTACTTGGCTGATGAAATTTGGGTCGGAGAAGAGGTTAAGTCTCAAAGCCTTTGCCCACAGTGTGTAGAAAAACACCGTGAAGAATGGAAGGCCAAAGAAGAAGCATTCCGCAAGCAGCAGGAAGAGGACGAGATTAAACGCAGAATTGAGGCGACCAGAATCCCTTACGACTATCGAACCAAGGATTTTTCCACCTTCAATCCTGCAAACGAAACTCAGCAAAAGGCGCTTGCACTTGCTAAACGTTTCGTGAAAGGTTTTGAAAAGGCGTGGCAGGGCGGGTATGGCCTAATCTTTCTGGGCGCGTGCGGGACAGGAAAAACGCATCTTGCCTGCTCAATCATGATCGAGCTGATCCGCAAGCACAAAGGATTTTTTCCGAAGTACTACCGAGCGGCAGAGATTTTCTCAGGCGTAAGGGATACATACCGCAACGGCGCCAGCACGACTGAAGAAGAGGCGATCAATTTCTTCTCCTATATACCGCTTTTGGTGATTGATGAAATTGGAGTCCAAAAAGGCTCGGACGCTGAACGCCGAATTTTGTTCTCAATTCTTGAGAACCGAATGACTGACAAATATCCCACGATCCTAATCAGTAACTTAAACGCAGAAACCCTATCTGATCTCATTGGTGAGCGCCTTTACGACCGAATCAAAGCAAAGTGTGTGCCGGCTCTTTTTATGGGCGAATCAATGCGTAAACAGGCTACTGCTGATCTTTTCGATTGAGGTGCGTCATGTCTGATTCTGCATGGACCGTGCTGATGATCATCATGGCGCCGGTGGTGTTCGGCTTTCTGCTGATTCTCGGAATGCTGGTGAGGATTGTTTTTCTGATTAGCCAGGAGACCAAATTAACCGATCGGTTGAAAAGGAGTTAGAGCATGGACGCCATCCCATATTTTTGTTTGTACCTGAGCTCTTGTTGTTTTGTCGGATGTTATTTGACAGGAAATGATATGCACTTCGATTTTGCCAATTTCCTCGCTCTTGTTGGTTGTTCCGGAGGAGCTCTTAGTCTCCTCGACTTTGCATGGTTCGCTTACTACGGATCGAATATTGACTACAGCTTGCCGTTTTTGGCGATGGTTGTTGCAGTCTGTTTCGTTTGCGCTTTCCGGAGAAAGTCTGAATGAGCGGGTGCTGCTTGTATTGCAAACACGCTGGAGAGGGCTGGATCAGCAGTAAGAACGGCTCAATCAATGTGGATAAACATGATGACTTTTACAGGGCCATGAACATCTACTGCAACAACCCTGTTACTGGCATGGATGGTCAGTGTTTTCAGATCTCGTTCGTTCGCTGTTCTTTGTTTGAACGGGCCACAGATGAACGGATACAGAAACGAATCGAATTTTATTCAAAGTTTCCGAGATTCAGGACACACGCAGAACTAATCGCACAAAGACGATAACCAAGGAGAAAACAAATGGAAGTTACTTTGATTGTTATTGCAGTTACTCAGATTTTTTTTATCTATAGCGATTGTTTTCCTAAGTCTTACCCAGAAAGACATTCGCAA
>OHAP01002186.1_pt1 | contig 11309 bp, 8 predicted proteins | sample 1577171 | NCBI WGS metagenome assembly OHAP01 (sample SAMEA3541489, study PRJEB24748) | human gut metagenome | biome: human gut; feature: human-associated habitat; material: faeces | place: China | collected 2012 | reverse complement strand
AAGCTCGCCATCGTTGTCGTTACGTACAAGCGCCAGGAGCTCTTGGCCAACCTGTTCGACTCCATGACCGAGCTCACGGCCGCGCCTTGGCGCATCGTGATCGTCGATAACGAGAATTCGCGCGAGACCGAGGCCATGTGTGCCGCATTTAACGAGCGCCTGGCCAACCTGTGGGGTATCGACACTGGCCAGCCCGATTCACAGGGTGGTACCGACCGCGTTATCTACGCGCCGCAGCTCAAAAACGGCGGCGGCGCGGGTGGCTTCTCCGCCGGCACCAAGTGCGCCTACGACCTGGGCGCTCAGTGGTTCTGGGTGATGGACGACGACGTGCTCGTCATCCCGGAGGGCATCGAGCGCCTGGCCAAGTGGACGGACCGCTACGACGTTATCCAGGGTTCACGCCTGGACTTTGACGGCGGCGCCTTCTTTTGGCAGTACCAGCTCATCCTTTCGCTCGGTATCCCCAACCCCATCGCCAAGTGGGACCTGGGTCCCGAGGGCTACCGCGCCATGAACCAGCTGTGCTTTGAGGGCGGCCTGTTCTCGCGTCGCGTAGTCGACAAGATCGGCCTGCCCGACGCTCGCTTCTTCATCTACGGCGACGACGCCTGCTACGGTTATGTCGCCAGCCAGCACTTCCCCGCCGCTGTAGTTGCCGACGTGGTGCTCAAACGCGCCCGCGCCGTCTCTAACTGGGATATCGCCGGCAAACGCCAGCTCAACTCCACAAGCGACACCAACCGCTACTACATCATGCGCAACCGAGGCTTCCTCGCTCGCTATATGCAGGTCTACGGTGACTACCACCCCATGCTGTTCCGCCTGGGCAATGCCGCGACCTTCTGCAAGGAATTCATTCGCTTGGCAGCGGTCGACAAATGCTTTAAGACCGGTATTCCGGCGCTGCGCCGCGGCATGAAAGATGCCCGCAAGATCATCAAGGATCCCGATTGGAAGCCCATGCCACCCATGAAGGACGCGGAGTAGCGGGCACACTTACAGTAGCGCCCCCCTCACAACCGCTGGCACACCGTAGCCACATGCTGCCCATCAAACCCAAACCCCCAGCGCATTCGGCCCACGCCGGGTCGCGGCACACGAATTTCGTCGATGCCGTTGCGCTCTATGTCGAGTAGCGCCTGAACGGCCAGCAATTCCAACCCCAGCGCATCCACATCGGGGTCATACATCAAGTTGATCGCTATCAGAGGGCGCTCGTCCAGCATGCCTATCGTGTCTGCCATGTCGAGCACGGCGCCCGTAGGAAAAACCTGGATGTCCCAGCGATCCGTGTCACACTTTCGCCTCGAGACGGGATTGGCATAGCCCGGCAATCCAAAGCAGAGCCCCTGCAAGAGCAGATGATATAGCAGCGGCGCATCTGGGTCGGTCGCACCGATTCCCGCATCTCCCAGGATGCGGTCTAGTGCCCGCCTCACCGTATCCTCGTCCCCACGGCACAACCCGTCGCGAAACGCATCGACGTCTCGAATGTCATCAGCAGCGCACTCAAACCACTCAATAAACACCAGCCGCAAGGCCTGGCGAAGCTCGTTATTGGGCAGCCGCAGAGCACGGGGGCGACTAACCTGCTCCGGCTCCTCGGTCATATCCGTCGTCAGGAAACCGGACAGATACAGCGCTGTCCACATGCCATCGTCAGGCGAGACATCTGGCCCCACAGCGTCCAAACAAAGCGGGACCTCAACGCACCCATAGGCCTCGAGCAAATCGAACAAGACCAAAAGGCGGTGGAGGTTCCACCCGGCAACCACCCTACTCAGGCAATCGGCATATCCATACAGATCGGCACGCACAGGCGCCGTGCAGCCTCGGTCCAGAAAGCCGATCACACGCGCCGGACTCGAGCAATAGGCCCTGCCAAACCGATATCCCTCGAGCCATTCACGCGCATCATCTAGATATTCCTCGTACCCAGCATGATTCAACAGAGCCTGGACCTCGACATCCGAAAAGCCGAACCAACGGTCACACCAGGTCGAAAGCGGCGTCGATAGACAATACGAGCAGCTGCGCAAAGAAAGCGCCGACTCGGCAGGGCCGGGACGCTCCCCCATCAGACACGTCAGCCGCAACGAATCGCCTGCAGCGGCAATGGCGTCAAACAGCACGCGATCGAATAGCTCCGCCGAATCGGCGCCGGAAGCGCCCCTCGCACTCGCACGGCCCAACCACGCCGCGTCGTACCCATCAACGAGCAATACAACCTGCTCATCACAAGCCATTTCTAGCAGCTCAATGAGCACACCAAGCACCGAGGCAACCTCGCCCTCGCTCGCCACACCACGCGCAACGCGTTCGATGTGACGCACCTTATCTCGAGTTAAATCCGGAGCCCCCAAGAGCGCCAACAAGCGAGCGCACTCGCCCGAAAGAGCATCACGTACGACGTCGGCAACAGCGGCACCACGCCTCGCAGCGCCAGAAAAGTCCAGCGATATCACCGGATAGCAAGCGTACTCATCCCGATAGCGCCCGCCGTCCGCATCCCAAATCTGAGCATTGGCAAACAAACTCTGACCAGCGCGACCGACCGCGGGACACTCCAGAAAAGCCTTAAGCATCGACAGATTCATGCTCTTGCCAAAGCCTTCGGGTCGACAGCACACCACGACGGACGCGTCGCAGTCCAGCACATCGGCAATAAACATGGTCTTATCGATCAGCATGCAACGACCAATGGCATCGGCAAAATCATGCACGCCGACCGGCAAAACCGCATCATCGATATGGTTGACAAGCCGTACACCAAAAGTATCGGCACTGTTGCAATACTCCTGTTCAGACACTGTAACTTCTCCCTAAAACGTAGCACGAGGCCCATTGTAGCGAGCAGTTCAAGCGCAACGCTGGATACGCGCAAAGGCATCGGGCAATGGTAGGAACAAAGGCCTTGAGGAGGCATAACAAATCGTTGTGCGACTAAATGGGACCCGATGCAACCGCACCGGACCCCGTTGCGAATCTTTAGTTGTCGGGCAACCGAAAGGGACTACTCCTCGGAGTCGTTCTGCCCAGCAGCCTTCTTCTGCTGGTCGAGCTTATGCTTGCCGCTCACAATAGACGTGGCACCCAGCGTGGCCAAGCTTGCGCTGGCAAGGCTCGCCATCACGATGACGTCGCCCGTCTTGGGCATATTGCCACCCGAGGTCTTGGTCGTGGTGGTCGTGCTGCCCTTGTCACCGGCCTTCTGAGCATCGGCGTCGGACTGTTTCGCGCCTGCATCGGCGGAAGCATCGGAAGCGCCGTCGGCATTGGAGCCGGAGCCCTGACCAGACGCCCTCTCATCAGAAGAAGATCCGCCGTTAATGCCTGCCATCAAAGACGAGCCCAACATAGAGCCAAGCTGCTCGCCAGTAGAAAGTTTGTTTTCCGTCGAGGAATCGGCAGAATCGGAGCCCTCGTTCGAACCGTCCCCGGAAACATCGGAGTCAGAACCGTTAGAGGAGCCAGCACCGGCAGAGGAATCGCTAGCGCCGTTGGAAGCATCCGCATCGGTAGAGCCAGAAGTCGTGCCATCCGTAGCGCCGTCGGAACCAGAAGTCGACGAATCGCCCGAAACATCGCCAGAAGTAGTGCCACCAGCAGAGCCGTCGCCGTCAGTATCGGTCGAAGGCGCATCCGTATCGTTATCGTCGCCCGCACCGTCATCGGTACCAGGCGTCGGTGTGGCGGGAGCAGTGGGCGCCATGCTCGGACCGGGCGCCGGCGCGGGCTTGGGATCTGCAGGCGTTGCCGCGGCAGCCTCGTCCTCGGCAATGTAGACCAGGCAGTCCTTGAGCTCGTTCTTATAGCGATTCTTCCATCCCTCATGGTACTGAGGCTGACTCGAATACTTGCGCGCCACGTTATCAACCACGCTGTTGGAAAGCGCCGTCACAAACTCGCGGTCGGTCATACTGTTAGAAAGGTTTGCCCAGCGGAAAAAGTCCTGGCAGCCACCGGTGCCGCACATATTGGTGATACTCCACACCATGCCCTTGACGCAGTCAGCACGACCGGAGATGTCAATGCCAAGAGCGCTCTTGAGCCATGCCTCGGTCACTGCATAGTACGAGTTGTACGCATACGCGTCCTGCAGGGCTGAGAACTCAGCAGGGTCGGTGTTATAAGCGCCCTGGAAGGCCTCCTGCGCAATACGGCCCAGCTCGGTGAGCTGGCCGTTCGCATACATTGGGTTGTTCGCGTTGGAAATCTCGCTGCCGCGATCGATCGCGGCCTTAAGCATGCCGTACTTGGCAGAATCGTAGTTGTAGACCTGCTTCATAAACGGAATGAGCGACCAACGACGGTCGAACTGGTAATAGCCCAGCGCGTTATAGCCGTCACCATACGAAAATCCCTGGTTATAGTTGCCGTGGCTCTCGTATTTGGTGAAGTACTTCATCTCGGCGGTCACGTTGACAAACGAAACACCCTGAACCGACCTCAACACGCCCGAGAAGGACTGCTGGGTGTAAAGGCCCTTATCGATATCGGTGGCATCCGAGGCAACGCCCGGCGTGGGCTCCTCGGCAACAGCAGTCACAGGCGCGGCAACGGTGCCAAACGAAAGCGCCAACGTCAGGCCCGCGACAATTGCGGAATGCTTGGGCTGCATAGATCCTCCCTGCATTGGTGTGGTTAAAGAGCAGTTTGCAAAGATGAATTCAGTATTACAGCTCCCCGTTTGTTGCACAACAACCCATCGGCAAACGGCAACAGTCCTCCGCGAAATCTTAAGGAATTAAACAAACTGGTCGTCGGGCACCAGAAGAAGCTCGCCGTAACGCTCCATCAGCCCGTCTCGCAACTGACAGAAAGCGGGGATATAGACGTTCAAGATGCGCTGAATCAAATCCTGAGCGAGCTTATTGTCATAGATATGAACGTTCGTATTGCGGTCTCTGAGCATATCTAGCCAGGCCGCCTCATCAATAAAGTCGTAGAATCGGTAGGCCTCCTTCAAGATGGCACGAGGAGACCCCGACGCGGCAAGCGTGGCACCCTCATACTCGAGCAGACGCTTAAGGAGCTTCCAGCTTAGTTCAAATTGAAGATTGAACTTATTAATCAATCCACTCTGAACAAAATCATTGTTGAGATCCTGATTGGGCGCATCCTCAAGATTCGCCAAGGCGCTGGCAAAGTTCTCATATTTTTTCATACAGAATCACACCATCCCTGGCAATTTCATCGAGCAATTGCTGCGATAAGGACTCGTCGAGATTGACGACATCTACATCTAAAAGAGTATCAAGACGCTCATCAATCAAATATGAGAAACGGCCGAAATCCCGGCAACCTGCCACGGCGATGTCAATATCGCTCTTGGGCAAGTTGTCGCCTCGAGCACGAGAACCAAACAACATGACCTTCTCGGCGTCACATTCCCGAGCAAAAACTTCGATTTGCTTGTACACCTTGTCGAGAGATGCCATTTGCACCCCTACAGCTTAATGTCAAAGTTGATCTCGGGGACGGTGGCCAGGTCGGCCAGCGTCACGCCGTCAACGTACTTTTCGATGACCTCGTCCAGGCCGCGCCAGAACTTGACCGTTGAGCACAGATCACTACGGGTGCAGCTGTTGTCGATGCCGTCGCATGCCACCGGGGCCGTGCTGCCCTCGACGGCGCGCAGGATGTCGCCGGCGCGCACCTCGGCCGGGTCCTTGGCCATCATGTAGCCACCGCCCTTGCCGCGCACGCTCTTAAGCAGGCCCGCCTTCATAAGCGGACGAACCAGCTGCTCCAGATACTTCTGCGAAATGCGCTCGCGGTCGGCGACCTCGCGCAGAGCAATCTTGCCCTCGGCGTCACCGAGCGCCGCAATATAAATCATCAAACGGAGGGCATAGCGGCCCTTAGACGAAATGAGCATACCTGCCCTTCCATAACGCTGGGGACAAACATAACCGATGAATTAGTCCCACATCTAGAAAAGTCGAGTGGATTAGTCGGGTTTTCCCTTGACTAACGCCGAACCCATAGTAACTTTATTCCGAGAAGATTCCTAGGGTTTCGTACACCCATGAGTACACCATATACAGAGAGGGACAGCATGAGCGCAAATCCGCTGCTTTCCATCGAAGGTCTGACCGCCTCCGTGGACGAAAAGACCATCCTCCACAACGTCAACCTCAACGTCGCCCCCGGCGAGACCCACGTGCTGATGGGCCCCAACGGCGCCGGCAAGTCCACCCTCGGCCACCTGGTCATGGGCGATCCCGTCTATACCGTCAACGACGGCCGCATCGTCTTTGACGGCCAGGACATCACCGAGCTCACCACCGACAAGCGTTCGCGCGCCGGCCTGTTTCTGAGCTTCCAGGCCCCGGTCGAGATCCCGGGCGTGCCGCTGTCGAGCTTTTTGCGCGCCAGCATCGCCGGCCGCCCCGGCCTGGAGATGAAAGGCAAGGAGTTCCGCCGTCGCGTCAAGGAGCTCGCGGCCGAACTCAACATGGATACCGCCTACCTCAACCGTGAGCTGGGCGTGGGCTTCTCGGGTGGCGAGAAAAAGAAGGTCGAGATGCTCCAGCTTCTGCTGCTGCAGCCCAAGCTCGCCATCCTGGATGAGACCGACTCGGGCCTGGACGTCGACGCGCTTTCCACCGTCAGCCACGGCATGGACGCCTACCGCAAGAGCTGCGACGGCTCCATGCTCATCATCACGCACAACACGCGCATCCTGGAGCACCTGGATGTCGACCGCGTCCACGTTATGGTCAAGGGCCACATCGTGCGCGAGGACGATGCCTCGCTCATCCCCTGGATCGACAAGAACGGTTTTGAGACCTTCGAGCGCGAGGCCGCCGAGCAGCGCGCCCAGGCCGAGACCGCCGATGCCGAGCAGCAGGCGTAAAGGGGCGACGCAATGACCAAGAACCGCACCGAGGTCGCGGACATCGACCGCAGCCTCTACGACTTCACCTATGGCGAGGAGGGATTCGAGCGCCTGGACGCCGGCATTACGCCCGACATCGTGCGCGAGATCAGTGCCAAGAAGGACGAGCCGCAGTGGATGCTCGACCTGCGCTTAAAGTCCCTCGAGATTTTCAACCGCTTCCCCGACCCGACGTGGGGCCCCTCCATCGAGGGCCTGGACATGGACAACATCGTCACCTACGTCAAGCCCAACACCGACCAAAAGCACGACTGGGAGTCGGTGCCCGACGACATCAAGAACACCTTTGAGCGCCTGGGTATCCCCGATGCCGAGCGCAGCTACCTGGCGGGCGTCGGCGCGCAGTACGACTCCGAGCTCGTCTACCACAACATGCAGGACACCGCGTCCAAGATGGGCATCGTCTACTCCGGCATCGAGGAAGCCCTGCACGACCCGCAGTGGGAGCCGCTCATCCACGAGAAGTTTATGACGCTCATTCCGCCCACTGACCACAAGTTTGCGGCCCTGCATGGTGCCGTGTGGTCGGGCGGCTCGTTTGTCTACGTGCCCAAGGGCACCAAGCTCGATTTTCCGCTGCAGAGCTACTTCCGCCTCAACGCCAAGGGCGCCGGCCAGTTTGAGCACACGCTCATCATCGTCGAGGACGATGCCGACCTGCACTTTATCGAGGGTTGCTCCGCGCCCAAGTACAACGTGGCCAACCTCCACGCCGGTGCTGTGGAGCTCTTTGTGGGCAAGCGCGCGCACCTGCGCTATTCGACCATCGAGAACTGGTCCAAGAACATGTACAACCTCAACACCAAGCGTGCGCGCGTGGACGAGGACGGCGACATCGAGTGGATCAGCGGCTCCTTCGGCAGCCACGTGGGCTACCTCTACCCCATGAGTGTGCTCAACGGCCGCCGCGCCCGCTCGAGCTTTACCGGCATCACCTTTGCCGGCGCCGGCCAGAACCTCGATACCGGCTGCAAAGTCGTGCTCAACGCGCCCGAGACATCGGCAACCGTCGAGACCAAGGGCATCTCCAAGAGCGGCGGCATCCAGACCTTCCGCAGCTCCATCGTGGCCACGCCCAAGGCCGAAGGTTCCAGGGCAACCGTGAGCTGCCAGTCGCTGATGCTCGACGACCAGAGCCGCTCCGATACCATCCCCGCTATGGACATCCGCGCCAAGAACGTCGACATCGGCCACGAGGCCACCATCGGCCGCATCGGCGACGACAAGGTGTTCTACCTGATGAGCCGCGGTATCTCGGAGGAAGAGGCCCGCACCATGATCGTCAACGGCTTTGCCAACCCGGTCTCCAAGGAGCTGCCGCTTGAGTACGCCGTTGAGATGAACAACCTGATCAAGCTCGAGATGGAAGGAGCGATCGGATAATGAAACAGGAAACCAACACCGCTGCTACCACACTTGAGCAGGTCAATGCGATGCCCGCAGGGACTTGGGGTTGGCTCAAGATGAACCAGACCAAGCTCGAGCTTTCGGACGAGCTTGCCGCCGCCCCCGCCGAGGCCGTTGAGGTCGAGGGCCTGGACGAGCAGTTCTCCGGCGCTGCCGACGCCTTCGATACCGCCATGGACGCCATGGCCGAGCGCTTCCCCGAGCGCCGTGCCTCCGCCCCCGGCGACGCCGCCGACCGCGCCCGCATCACGCCCGAGACTGAGCTCGACGTGCCCGCCACCTCTGTCTACCAGGCCGGCGCCATCAAGCTCGAGGAGGAGCTCTCCCCTGCCGAGGCCTTCGAGACCGGCATGGGCGAGGCTGCCTACACCTACCTGGCCGACCACGCCACCAAGCGCATCGTCATCGATGTGCCCGCATACCAACACGCCACGGCTACCGTGCGCGTGAGTGGCTTCGACGCAGCGGCTGCGATTGCCGCCATCGACCTCGTCGCCCGCCCGCAGGCAACGCTCGACCTGCAGATCGCCCTGGACTCCCCCCTTGCCGGCGAGGGCGTCGTGGGCTCCGTGCTGCGCGTGTGTGCCCACGAGTACGCCACCGTCAACGTGACCTGCACGCAGACGCTCGACGACAGCTGGATCGCACTCGATGACACCGGCCTGTTCCTGGACGAGGGCGCGCACGTCAACGTGCAGCACACTGTCCTGGGTGCCGGCGCCAGCGCCATTGGCCTTGCCGGCGACCTGCTTGGCGATACCGCCAAGGTGACCATCGATACCGATTACCTGGGCGCCCGCGAGCAGGTGCGCGACTTTAACTACGAGCTGCGCCACCGCGGCCGCAAGACCGAGTGCGAGATCGACGCCAACGGTGTGCTGACCGGCACGTCCAAGAAGGTCTACCGCGGCACCATCGACCTCGTGCACGGCTGCAAGGGTGCCGTCGGCACCGAGCGCGAGACGGTGCTGCTGGCCAACAAGGGCGTCGACAACAAGACTGTCCCCGTCATCCTCTGCGACGAGGACGACGTTGCCGGCAACCACGGCGCCACGATCGGCCACGTCCGCGACGAGCAGCTGTTCTATCTCGCCTGCCGCGGCCTTGACCAAAACGCCGCCGAGGACCTGTTCATCCGCGCCAAGCTGGAAGACGCCGCGCTTTCCGCCACCGACGAGCGTACCCGCGCCGCCGTCGTCCGCTTGGGCAACAACCTGATCGACAACTTTGAAGAGGAGCTCGCATGATCGACACCGAGCACGTTAAATGCGATACCTGCACTGCCCCCGAGCCCATGGAACTCGACGCCAGCGACGAGGCTTCGCGCGGCTGGCCTACCGTGGACATCGAGACCAACCCCTACAAGGCGCAGTTCCCGCTGTTCCAGCAGCACCCCGAGATCGCCTTCCTCGATAGCGCCGCCACCGCGCAGCGCCCCGCCTGCGTGCTCGACGCCGAGCGTGACTTCTACCAGCGCATGAACGCCAACCCGCTGCGCGGCCTGTACTCGCTGTCCGTCGAGGCCACCGAGGCCATCGCGAAGGTGCGTCAGCAGATCGCCGACCTCATCGGCGCCTCCCAGGCCAACGAGGTCGTCTTCACCCGCAACACGAGTGAGTCGCTCAACCTGGTCGCCAAGAGCTTTGCGCCCACGGTGCTGGAGCCCGGCGACGAGGTCGTCATCACCATCATGGAGCACCACTCCAACCTGATTCCGTGGCAGCAGGTCTGCCGCGAGACCGGTGCCAAGCTCGTCTACCTCTACCCCACCAAGACCGGCCAGCTCACCACCGAGGAAGTGCTTGCCAAGGTGGGCCCCAAGACCAAGATCCTGGCCGTGGGTCAGGTCTCTAACGTTCTGGGCGTCGAGAATCCGGTCAAGAACCTCGGCAAGCTCGTACACAAGTACGGCGGCTATCTGGTCGTCGACGGCGCACAGTCGCTGCCGCACATGCCAGTCAATGTGGCCGATCTGGGCGCCGACTTCTTTGCCTTTAGCGCGCACAAGGCCATGGGCCCCATGGGCATCGGCGTGCTGTGGGGCAAGATGGACCTGCTCAACGCCATGCCGCCCATGCTTACCGGCGGTGAGATGATCGACTCGGTTACTGAGCAGGACGCCGTCTGGGCTCCCGTCCCCGAGAAGTTCGAGGCCGGCACGCAGGACGCCGCCGGCATCTTCGCCACGGGCGCGGCGCTTGATTACCTGGTCAACACGGTGGGCTACGAAAACATCCAGGCCCGTGAGAAGGCACTCGTCCACTACCTGATGGGCGAGCTCATGCAGCTCGACTTTGTCCAGATCATCGGCTCCATCTATTGGGACAACCATCACGGCGTCGTCAGCTTTAACGTCAAGGGTATCCACCCGCACGACGTCGCGAGCATTATGGACATGGACGGCGTCTGCATCCGCGCCGGTCACCACTGCGCGCAGCCGCTGCTCACCTGGCTGGGCGTCGAGAACCTCGCCTGCTGCCGCGCCAGCGTGGCCTTCTACAACGACAAGGCCGATATCGACAAGTTCATCGCCGGCCTTCATCACGTTTGGAGCACGTTCAATGGGTAATCTGTACACCTCCACCACGTTTATGGAGCACAACTCGCACCCCGACTACAAGTACGAGATGGATGCCCCCACGCACGAGCACGACGGTATCAACCCCAGCTGCGGCGACGAGCTCACCCTGCAGCTGCGTGTCGAGAACGGCGTGATCGAGGAGGCATCCTTTACCGGCCACGGCTGCGCCATCAGCCAGGCCAGCGCCGACATCATGGCCGACCTCATCACCGGCGAGACGGTCGAGGAGGCTCGTCGTCTGGCAGGGCTCTTCCTTGCCATGATTCGCGGCGAGCAGCTCTCCGAGGAAGACCTGGAAGACCTGGACGAGGCCGCGCAGCTCCAGGACATCTCGCACATGCCCGCCCGCGTCAAGTGCGCCGAGCTCGCCTGGCGCACCCTCGACGGCATGCTCACGGGACAAAATAATCAGTA
>OHAP01002178.1_pt1 | contig 11339 bp, 8 predicted proteins | sample 1577171 | NCBI WGS metagenome assembly OHAP01 (sample SAMEA3541489, study PRJEB24748) | human gut metagenome | biome: human gut; feature: human-associated habitat; material: faeces | place: China | collected 2012 | reverse complement strand
CGTGCTCCAGCTTCTATTGCCATGACTGCAAAGTGAATCTTTTCACTTTCTAGGACGGCACGGAGAGCACAGGCCCGCCCGCGCCCGTCAGCCCGGCGACGAAGCCCACGCCGCTGCCAACGGCGAACAGCACCCAGAAGCGCGACCGCCGCCCCTCTTCCATAAAGGAAAAACGCCGCCCCCTCACCGGGCAGAACACCAGCGCGCCCGCCAGCAGGATCAGCAGGGCCAGAATGAGATTCAGGTACGGCGCGGCGGTGAAGGCCTTCACGTCAGCCCCCACATACGTAAACAGGAACCCGCCGATGCAAATGGGGATCGTCGCTTTCCAGTCCACATGGCCGAGCCTGATATACAGCCAGCTGCACAGGCTGGTCGTAAAAATGAACGTAAACAGGGTAGTCCCCATCGCCACATGGCTGCTCAGCCCGGAAAGGTAGACAAGAGCCGGAATCAGGATGATCCCGCCCATGCCGGTACACCCGACAAGAAACCCGACGATGAAGCCAACGATGATCATCATTCCCATCAACATGGACGTGCTCCTTCCTTTACCGGGAAGCGTTTCCCTCTCAGCATGACAAAGCCGCACCGCCCCTTGGCGATACGGCATCCTTTCCATAACAGACGCTGCTTATTCCTCTTCCGGCGGACGCTCCGCCCTCGCCAGCAGAAACGCCGCTTTCTCGGCACGGGGGCGCTGCTTCACCTCCCGCTCCAGACGGCACGCGGAAGAGGCATCCAGCTGCGCCACGCAGCACACCAGCTCAACGGGGCGGCGCGCCCGCGTATACTTCGCGCCACGGCTTCCCGCGTTGTGCTCCCTCAACCGCCGCTCCATGTCCGTCGTCACCCCGCAATACAACGTGGCATCGGCGCATCGGAGCAGGTAGACATACCACATGGCTTTCCTTCATGCGAAGCCCCATGCAACGGCCTCATTCCGCTAAAAAACAGGTTCTTTCAGGCTGTTCCAAACCCCGCCCGGATGCCCCAAACGCGGGGCATTCCGCGCTCACCCCCAAAAAAAGGGGAAGCGGGCACGCTTTTTTCCGGATTCTTTCTGTACTAGGCGAGGGGACGCACCGGACGGACTCTCGGAATGCCGAACAAGATAGCGAATACGGCGGCCACCGCGAGCAACATGCAATACCAGTTGTTCCCTGCAATGGACAAAGGCGAAAGCTTCGCAATGGAACCGGCCAGCAGCAACTGCGCCCCATAGGGGATGAGCCCCTGCACGACGCATGAGAATATGTCAAGTAAGCTGGCGCTGCGCCGCCTGTCAACTCCGTTCGAAACCGCGATTTCGTGCGCCACCTTGCCCGTCAGAATGATAGCCACCGTATTGTTCGCCGTACACAGATTGGCAAGCAATACCAGCAGGCTGATGCAGCATTCGCCCGCCTTCACCGGGGACTCGGCGGAAAGCTTCCGGGCCAGCCCGTTCACGCGCTCCAACAGCCAGCTGATACCGCCGTGGTAACGCATGAGCTCCCCGAGGCCGCCCACCAGCATGGAGAGCACCATGATCTCGTTCATGCCCACAAAACCGCTGTAAATATCCTTGCTCCACTGGATGAGCGTATAGCCGCCCACAGAGGCAATACCCACCGCGCCGGTAAACACGATGCCCGCCAGCAGCACGATGAACACGTTCACGCCCGCGAGCGCCATGACCAGAATAGCGAGATACGGGACAACGCGGATAAACTGATACTCCTCGTGCTTGACCACCTGCCCCGAAGCCCCGGCGAACCACAGCAGGGCCAGCGTGACGAGCGCCGCGGGCAGGGCGATGAGCAGATTCATGCGGAACTTGTCCTTCATCTCGCAGCCCTGCGTGCGGGTGGCGGCAATGGTCGTATCCGAGATCATGGACAGGTTGTCCCCGAACATGGCCCCGCTCATGACCACGCCGAGAAGCAAGGCCAGCGGAATGTCGGTCTGCTCGCCCACGCCCACCGCAATGGGCGCAATGGCGGCCACGGTCCCCATGCTGGTGCCCATCGCCGTGGAAATGAACGCCCCGATGAGGAACAGGCCCGGCAGGATCATGGACGGGGGCAGCAGCGAGAGCCCGAAATTGACCGTAGCCTTCACCCCGCCTATGGCCGAAGCCACGGACGCGAACCCGCCCGCAAGCAGGAAGATCATGCACATGGTGATGATGTTGATTTCACCCACGCCTGAAAGGAACACGCCGATCTTTTTGTTCAGATCATCCTTGCCCTGAAGGATGGCGAGCACGATGGCGGGGATGATCGCCACCGTCGCGGAAAGCTGATAGAACGGCATATCCGCCCCGGCTGCGGTCAGGGCTATGCCCGTCCCGATGAACAGGACAAGAAAGACGATCATGGGCAACAGCGCCCTGAAGTTGGCTTTTTCGGACATGAAACACGCTCCGCGGCAGATCTCGGGTTAGGAAAGGCCCGGTTTGGGCAAACGACGGGCGTTTATTCTATATCAATGTATGCAGATAAACAATGCCCAATCCGTCCCGCCCCATTCCGTCCCCCTTGTCGGCGGGAACGGCTTTACGCTACACTTACGGCATGGAGACGAACCGCCCATGAAATCCTACCGGCTCACCGAGGTCAAAAGCTACAATGTCCCGTTCGTCAGGCTGCCGCGTCCGGTGTTCTGGTTCAACGACCCGTTCGAAGCGGGTACGTGGAGCGATCTGCACCGGCATGAGCACTGGGGCGAATTGGCGTTCATGCGCTCCGGATACATGGTCATCTGTACCGAACTCGGCAACTATGCCGCGCCGCCGCAGAGGGCCGTGTGGATCCCTCCCGGGCTGACCCATGAATGGTACATCCCGGAGCCGTCCGTGGACAATGCCCTGTACATCATGCCTCATGTCCTGCCCCCCGGCCCCCGGTTTCAACGCTACCACGCCATGGAGGTCTCGCCCCTCGTCCGCGAACTCATCCACGCACTCGCCCCGCAACCCTGCGACTATGAGGAGCCCGGCCCCGTGGCCAGGATGGTTTCCGTCCTGCTCGACCAGCTCCCCCTGCTCCCCGAAGTGGGCTTTCCCCTCCCCATGCCCCGCGATCGCCGCCTCGTCGCCCTGTGCACCGCCCTCCTCAATGAGCCGGACTCCCCGGAAACGATCCGCGAATGGTGCACGCGCCTCGGCATGTCCGAACGCACCCTTGCCCGCCTGTTCCAGCGCCAGACCGGGGAATCCTTCGGGCGCTGGCGTCAGCGTATCCGCCTGCACCACGCCCGCGCCCAGCTTGAAGCGGGGGAAAGCGTCACCGCCGTGGCCCTCAACTGCGGCTACGCCTCCGTTTCCGCGTTCATCGCCGCCTTCAAGAAACTCTTCGGGCGCACGCCGGGCCAACTCGCCCGCTGACGCGCACGCCGCCTTCCCGCCTCTTCGACACAATCATCTCCCACGCCCGTACCCTAAAGCCGCCCTCATCCCGCCGCCCCCGCGCAGGCACCACCTGAGGGCGTCAATTTTCCAATAATTTTATCAAAAAATACATGTAGTTTTTTATAGGATAAAAATCAGAATCAATTCTCGGAAGCTCTCCCCATTTCCCCCTTTCCACCTTCCGCCGGAACGAACTCCCGCCGCGCGGCCTTCCCTCCCTAATCTTCTCCCCCTGCACCGCCCCCGCACCACGCACCCGCCATTTCCGCCCATTTTGGCAGGATCGCGATACTCTTTGGCAGAATGCGAGAAGACGGGAAAGACGGAAGGCGCGTATAGGAGAGTCATGGGCCGAGATCCCAAAACGGGCCCATTCCCACACCCACCCAGAATACGTTTGGAGGCAAAACCATGATCCAGATCCGCAACTTCATCAACGGCCAGTGGCAGGAAGAAACGGGCGGCAAAACGGTTCCCCTGTACAACCCGTCCACCGGCGAAACCATCGGCTCCGTGCCCGTTTCCAACATGGAAACCTGCGAAGCCGCCATCGCCACCGCCGCCGAAGCCTACAAGACGTGGCGCCTCGTCCCCATCGCCAAGCGCATGACCTATATCCATAAAATCCGGGAATGCATGATCCGCGATCTGGAAAAGCTCGCTCAGGGCATCGCGCTCGATCAGGCGAAACATATTTCCGAAGCCCGCGGCGAAGTCCAGCGCGTCATCGAAATCGTCGAAATGGCCTGCTCCATCCCCGCGCTGATTCAGGGCGAGACCCTCGATCAGATCGCCGGGAGCATCACCGGAAAGGTCACGAAACAATCCCTCGGCGTGTTCGGCGGCGTGGCGCCCTTCAACTTCCCCGCGCTGGTGTTCGGCTGGTTCATCCCCTTCGCCATCGGCACGGGCAACACCTTCATCTATAAGCCGTCCACCCAGTCGCCCTACTTCATGCAGCTCATGTGCGAAATCTTCATGGAAATCGGCCTGCCCGGCGGCGTCGTCAACGTCATCCACGGCAGCCGCGACATCCCCGGCACGTGGTATGAAGATCCCCGCATCGCGGGCGTGTGCCTCGTCGGGTCCACCCCGACCGCCAAAAAGATGGCCGAAGGCTGCGCCAGAGGCGCCAAGCGCTCCATGCTGCTCGGCGGCGCGAAAAACATGCTTGTGGTCATGGAAGACGCCGACATCGACGTTTTCATCGAAAACTACATCAACTCCTGCTACGGCTCCGCGGGCCAGCGCTGCCTCGCCGGGTCCATCGTGGCCATCGTGCCCGAACTGTACGACACCGTGCTCGAACGCATGATCGAAGCCGCCAAGAAGGTCAAAGTCGGCGACGCGCTTGATCCCGACGTGTACATGGGACCCCTGATTTCCCGTTCCGCCGCCGACAAGGTGAAGGAATACGTGGATATCGCCCTGAACCACGGACACGGCTGCGAACTCGTCCTCGACGGCCGCAACCCCGAACTGCCCGAAAAGAACAAGAACGGCTATTTCGTCGGCCCCACGATCATCAAGGACGTGACCCCCTGCAACCCGCTGTTCACGACTGAAGTGTTCGGCCCGCTGGTCGCCACGATCAAAATCGCGGACATCGACGACGCCCTCGAACTCATCCGGCAGTCCGAATTCGGCAACGGCGCGTGCATCTTCACGCAGAGCCAGTTCTATGCCGAAAAGTTCAGCCGCGACGCCGACGTGGGCATGGTCGGCGTCAACGTGGGCATCTGCGCCCCGCATCCGTACATTCCCTTCGGCGGCATCAAGGGGTCGCTCCTCGGGACCAACAAGGCGCAGGGCAAGGACGGCATCGACTTCTTCACCCAGAACAAGGTCACCACGATCCGCACCGTCGATCCCAACGCCAAGAAGGGCGGCGATGCAGCGAAGCCCAAGTCCGTCCGCTCCTGCGTAGCGTCCTAAACAGCCGTACACGTCCGGTTCCGGGGCCCCAGCCCCGGAACCCCGCCGCTTTCTCCAATCCGGAGACGTCCTCCTGAGCCTCTTGGCGGAAGAAAGCGGAATGGTTTCCGCCGGAAGACGCTCCCCGCGTCTGGCTGCGCGCCGCGAACGGCACGCGGTTCCTCCGGCCGGGCCTGACAGAGCCTCATGAAGACGGCTCTCCGACAGCGCCCGTCGCTTCCCGCTCATCCAAACCGGGCGCTCCGCCGCACACGGCGCGCACGCAAGACGGCTCCGGGTTCCTCGCCCCGGGGCCGTTTCGCGTTTTCCTCCTTTATTTCTCTCCCGTTCCCCGGATGATTTCCTTGACCGGGCGGGAGGCCGTATCTACACTGTTGCTCTTTCCATGCCTCGCATGGATGACCATCAAACCTTCTTCGAGGAAAGCCATGGCTCTGTCCAAACTCCAGAAAGGCCTCGTTGGCCTCGGCATCGCCGTTGTCGCAGTCATCGCCGTCGGGTACGGCGGGATGCGCTATCTTGAAAACGCCGTCGTTGACGCCATCCGCACATGGGCGGCCCAAACTCCACAGGATGCCCACGTGGAGCTCGGGGATATTTCCTATACGCTGATGGACAACCATCTTGTCCTCAAAAACGTCCGCATGACGTATGTTACCCCGGCAAAGCAGACCGTGGCCGCTACCGTCGAAACGCTGGATATCCGAAATCCGGGGACCACCCTGCTTTCGCTGATGCGCGACCCCAAGAGCGAAATCAAGGAAACGGAACTTCCCGTAGCCGACGAGATCGCCCTGCACAACCTGTCCTTCGGTCCCGAACCGAACATCACGGTACGGCTCCGCACCTTCAAGGGCGTCGCCATTGAAACCGCCGCCGTCAAAACCCTGATGAGCACCGCCGGTGACGACGATCCGAAAGTGGCCCTGGCGATCATCTACGGTCTTTCGTACAAGGAAGATTCCGCCTCCGGCGTCAAGATAACGAGCAAGGCCCTGCCTTTCTCCCTCTCCACCGATTCCGCCGTCCAGAAATCCTATGCCAAAGGGCATCTGGACTCTTCCGTGACAAACGGGATCGTGTTCACCCTGAGGGGGCAGGACGTCCTGACGCTCGGCGAAATCCGGCTCGAGAACATGAACCTGCCGCCCCGCGACATCATGGAGAAGATTTACTTCATCGCTCCCACCGACATCAACGACGATGAAGCGTTCGGGATCTTCCAGAACCTTTTCGCCGGGCCCAAGCCGCTCATCGGCCTCCTTTCCCTGAAGGATCTCAAAACCAACAGCGCCCTGCTTGATATTTCGCTGGACAAGCTGAACATCACGAACCCTTCGACCTCCCCCTACGCCCTTGAAGTGTCTCTGGAGCACCTCAAGATGCCCGTGGCCCTCGTGCCGGAACTCCAGCTGCTCTCGGTCATGGGCGTGCCGGAAATAGATGCCAGCGCATCCTATGCCATTTCCTTGCCCAACAAGGACAACCAGTTCAACAGCACCGCTTCCCTCAGCGTCGCCAAGCTCGGTACGGCCGACTTCGCCGTCAAGGGCGAAGTCCCCTATAAGGCCTTCTTTGAGATCATCAACAATAACAGCGTCACCGATTCCGACATTGAAAACTTTGTTGAAAAGAACATCAAGTTCAGCCACATCGAAGCGGGATACGCCGATGAAGGGCTCCTGCCCCGCCTCGGCATCCTCGGCCAGAAGTTCATGGGCCTGACCCCCGAACAGTGTGTGGATATGGCCAAGAAGTACGTCAAGGAATCCCTCGGCGCCGCCGAAGGGACGGAAAACACGGCGAAGCTCATGGAGTACATCGACAAGCCCGGCGCTATCCGCCTCATCTTCAACACGGAAAAGCCGATTCCCGTTGAAGCCTTCGACACGCTGTCAGACACGGATCCCTCCATCAAGCTGGACGTGAACACCGGGCCCAAGACGGCTCTGGAACTGATGGCCGATCTGGAAAAGAAATAGCCCGCCCGATCCGGGACAAAACAAGAGGGGGGAGGATCGGAACGCCTCTCCCCTTTTTCTATCCTGCGGAATCCGTTGACATACGGGATCGCGTGCCCGTAATCGGGTTGCCCGATCCGGGCGCTTTTGGTATGAAAGCAAATTCGGGAAGCCTATCCCGGCAAACCCCGTCTACCTTTATGGAGTCTCCCCCAATGGCAAAAAAGCCAACCCTTACCCCTGAAGAAGCGCGCCAAGAGGCGTTGAAAACAGCCCTCGAAACCATCGAACGCAAATTCGGCCAAGGCGCCGTGATGAAGCTTTCCGATGATGTCCATGTCAAAGTCCCGGTGATCCCCACCGGGTCCATCGGCGTAGACCTCGCCCTCGGCATCGGCGGCATCCCCAAGGGCCGGGTCACCGAAATCTACGGCCCCGAATCCTCGGGCAAAACGACCCTCACCCTGCACGTCATCGCGGAATGCCAGAAGCTCGGCGGGACCGCCGCCTTCATCGACGCCGAACACGCGCTTGACGTGACCTATGCCAGGCGCCTTGGCGTCAAAACCGACGAACTGCTCATCTCGCAGCCCGACCACGGCGAGCAGGCCCTTGAAATCGCCGACATGCTGGTCCGTTCCGGCGCGGTGGACCTCGTGGTCATCGACTCCGTGGCCGCCCTTATCCCCCAGACCGAACTCGAAGGCGCGATGGGCGAAACGCAGGTCGGCGGGCACGCCCGCCTGATGTCCCACGCGCTCCGCAAGCTGACCGGCACCATCCACAAGTCCCGCACCGCCGTCATCTTCATCAACCAGATCCGTATGAAGATCGGCGTCACCGGCTACGGCAGCCCGGAAACGACCACCGGCGGCAACGCGCTCAAGTTCTACTCCTCCGTGCGCCTCGACATCCGCAAGATCCAGACCCTCAAGGACAAGGAAGAAGCCTACGGCTCCCTTACCCGCGTGAAGGTGGTCAAAAACAAGATGGCCCCGCCCTTCCGCGAAGCCAAGTTCGACATCATCTGGGGCACGGGCATTTCCCGCTCCGGGGAACTCATCGACCTCGGCGTCGACGCCGGCATCGTGGACAAGAGCGGCGCATGGTTCGCCTTCGGGGCCGAAAAGCTCGGCCAGGGCAAGGAAAAGGTCCGTGCCCTGCTCGATGAAACCCCCGAGCTGCGCAACGCCATCGAGAGCCAGCTCATCGAGCATCTGGGCATGAACCCGCGGCCCGTCGTGCACGCACCGGAAGAAACCCTCCCGGACCCCGAAAACGCCCCCGTCGACGACATGGACGACGAAATCTGATCCGATGCGGGGAGGGGCTCCCTCCCCGCCGAACCTTTCCGGAGGCGATGCCGCCGGGCATAGCCTCATCCCCCGATCTCTCCACCTCCCGCAGGAGCCTGTATGCTGACAGCCAATGAAATCCGCCACCGTTTTCTGGAATACTTCAAAAAACACGGGCACACCGAAGTCGCCTCCTCTTCCCTGATCCCCCGCGACGACCCGTCCCTGCTGTTCACCAACGCGGGCATGGTGCAGTTCAAGAAAATTTTCTGCGGACAGGAAAAACGCGACTACGTGCGTGCCACCACGTCCCAGAAGTGCCTGCGCGTGGGCGGCAAGCACAACGACCTCGACAACGTGGGCCGCACCGCGCGCCACCACACTTTCTTCGAAATGCTCGGCAACTTCTCCTTCGGGGACTACTTCAAGGAAGACGCCATCCGTTTCGCGTGGACCTTCATCACCGAAGACCTGAAACTGCCCAAGGATCGGCTCTACATCACCGTCTACAAGGATGATGACGAAGCCTTCGAACTCTGGCAGAAAGTGGCTGGCGTCGCGCCCGAGCGCATCTTCCGCCTCGGCGAAAAGGACAACTTCTGGAGCATGGGCGATACCGGCCCCTGCGGACCCTGTTCGGAAATCCACTTCGATCAGGGGGCGGACATGGCCTGCGGCCCGGACTGCGGCATCGGCAAGTGCGACTGCGACCGTTTCCTTGAAATCTGGAACCTCGTGTTCATGCAGTTCGAGCAGCTTCCCGACGGCTCCCGCGTCCCCCTGCCCCGCCCGTCCATCGACACCGGCATGGGCCTTGAACGCATCGCGGGCGTGTGCCAGGGCGTGCGCTCCAACTACGACACCGACCTGTTCCAGATTTTCATCAACTACATGGCCGAACTCGCCGGTGTCCGCTACCGCGACAATGCCGACAACGACACCGCCCTGCGCGTCATCGCGGACCACAGCCGCGCCATCGCCTTCATGATCGCGGACGGCATCCTGCCCTCCAACGAAGGCCGCGGCTACGTGCTGCGCCGCCTTATCCGCCGCGCCTTCCGCTTCGGCCGCCTCATGGGGATGCAGGAGCCGTTCCTGTACAAGACCGCGCTCAAGGTCGTGGAAGTCATGGGCGAGGACTACCCCGAACTGCGCGCCCGCGCCGACTTCATGGCCCGCGTGACCCGCGAGGAAGAGGAGCGCTTCTCCTCCACCCTCGACAAGGGCCTCTCCATGCTTGAAGAGGAAATGGACGCCCTCGCCGACAGGGGCGAGAAGATCATTCCCGGCGAAACCGCGTTCAAGCTGTACGACACCTACGGCTTCCCGCTGGACATCGTGAACGACGTGGCCGAAAAGCGCGGCTTCAAGGCCGACGAGGCCGGTTTCAACGAATACATGCACCAGCAGAAGCAGCGCGCCCGCGCCGCGTGGAAGGGTTCCGGCGAAAAGGACATCGCCTCCCGTTTCCAGGGCCTGCTTGAAGACGGCCTCAAATCCGAATTTTTCGGCTACACGGCCCTGACCGGGGTGGGCCGCGTCGTGGCCCTGCTCGACGGCGACGGCTTGCCCGTCGAAGCCCTGCCCAGCGGCTCGTTGGGCTACGTCGTTACCGATCAGACGCCTTTCTACGGCGCGTCCGGCGGCCAGTGCGGCGACACGGGACTGCTCACCGCTCCGGCTGGCTCGGCCAAGGTGCTCGACACCCTGAAGCCTTCAGCCGACCTCACCGTCCATCACATCGAAGTGGACGGCGGCACCCTGCTTTCCGATCAGGAAGTGGTGCTGACCGTGACCGAATCCATACGCCTCGACGCGGCCCGCAACCACACCTGCACGCACCTGCTCCATGCGGCCCTGCGCCGCGTGCTCGGCGACCATGTGCGTCAGGCAGGTTCTCTGGTCACGCCGGATCGCCTGCGCTTCGACTTCTCGCACATCGCGCCCATGACCCCGGAAGAGCTGGCCGCCGTGGAACGCGACGTGAACGCCGCGATCATGGCCGACTACCCGTTGACCGCCAAGCTCATGGGCCAGCAGGCCGCCATCGACATGGGCGCTATGGCGCTCTTCGGCGAAAAGTACGGCGACACCGTGCGCGTGGTGACCATCGGCAACCCGGATCACACCGAGTCCGTAGAGCTTTGCGGCGGCACGCATCTGCACAGCACCGGCCAGGCGGGCAGTTTCGTCATCCTGTCCGAAAGCGGCATTGCTGCGGGCACGCGCCGCATCGAGGCCGCGACCGGCTGGAACGCCCTCAAGCATGCCCGCGCCATGAGCGAGGAGCTGCACCAGCTTGCGGCCATGCTCAAGACGCAGCCCGGCGGGCTTGTCGCCAAGCTGGACGGCCTCCAGAAAGAAAACCGCGGGCTCCGCAAGGATCTGGAAAAGGCCGCCGCGCAGGCCGCGTCCGGGCAGGGCGGGGATCTCATGTCCAAGGTCGTGGAGATCAACGGCGTGAAGGTGCTTGCCGCGAAACTCGACGCCAGCAACATCAAGGCCATGCGCGAGCTCATGGACGACATCCGCTCCAAGATGCCTTCCGGCGTGGCCTGCATCGCCGCCCCCGTGGACGAGGGCAAGGTGAGCATGATCCTGTATGTTTCCAAGGACCTGCACGGACGCTTCACCGCACCCGCGCTGATCAAGGAAGTTGCCGCGCCCATCGCCGGTTCCGGCGGCGGACGCCCCGATCACGCTTTGGCAATCATCCCCAAACCGATGATATTACTTTAACCGCAAAACGTACCC
>OHAP01002177.1_pt1 | contig 11343 bp, 10 predicted proteins | sample 1577171 | NCBI WGS metagenome assembly OHAP01 (sample SAMEA3541489, study PRJEB24748) | human gut metagenome | biome: human gut; feature: human-associated habitat; material: faeces | place: China | collected 2012 | reverse complement strand
GTCCAGTTCCTTGAAGAATGCATTGTAGACTTCTTCCTGCGTAGAACCCCTGCAAGACCTGCCGCGGCACCGGCAAGACCAGTGCCCGCAAGACGCTGGAGGTCAAGATCCCCGCGGGTATCGACGACGACCAGAACATTGCGCTGCGCGGCCAGGGCGATGCCGGTACGAACGGCGGCCCCGCGGGCGACGTGATCGTCCATGTGACGGTCAAGCCCGACGCCGTGTTTGAGCGCGACGGCTACGATGTGTACGTCCGCGTGCCCATTACCTACTCCCAGGCCGTGCTGGGCGCTGAAATTGAGGTCCCCACCGTGGACGGCAAGGTCGCCCAGAAGATCCCCGAGGGCACCCAGAGCGGCACGAAGTTCCGCCTGCGCGGCCAGGGCATCCAGTACCTGAACGGGCGCGGACGCGGTGACCAGTACGTCATTGTGGACGTGGAGATCCCCAAGAAGCTGAACCGCACCCAGCGCGAAGCCCTGAAGGCCTTTGAGGACAGCCTGAAGGACGAGAACTACGAGAAGCGCAAGAGCTTCTTCAAGAACCTGAAGGATCGGTTCATGTCCTAAAGTTTTAAACAAAATCTCCCGGCAGTGTTGAAAGCACACTGCCGGGAGATTTTCTGTTTTACTCTGACGCAAACGGCCACGGCTACAGCCTGTGCGCCTTGCGGCGGGCCGATGCGGGCATCGGCCCCTACGGTTACCATGCCGTTCCCTGTAGGGCGGGGTGCCCTCACCCCGCCGCCAGGCAGACATCCACCTTGCGGGTCACCCGTAGGGGTCGGCGTCCCCGACGACCCGTGCCCGCTTCCAGCCAGTAAAAACCGCCCGGGCAATGACACTCACCCCACAAACTCCATCTCGGTATACTCGGTACTGCCGCTCAAAAAGGCGTCGGCGGGGATGGTGGCAAGCTGCGTTGAGGCGGAAGTTTTGCCGATGAGAAGTACAACGCGGCCATCATCCAGCAGGGTCAACGGCGTGTATACGGCCAGCCCGGCAGGGCGGGCGTTGGCTCCAAGCCTGTTGCCTTGCAAATCATAGAGCGTAAACGCAGTCATGTCACTGTTGTACGTCATGAGCCAACGCAGTTCAGCATCAAGGCCGAGTGCAGAGCAGGTCCAATCCTCTGCAAGATCCAGCGCATTCTGTGTGCCGTCGCTGCGGATGCAAAGCACGGAAACGCTGTGTTGGTCGGTTGCATACGGCGTGTGATAGCCCGAAAAATAAAGGTCGCTGCCGTTATGGCCCAAGTAATAATAGAAGGTCCTCATGGTGCCGTCATCCTCTCCATACCAGGGGTAGGACAACAGCTTTTGGACGGGCTTGCCGGTGACAGCGTCCGTCAGATCAAATTCACACAGGGAATTTTGCAGAAAGGCATCGGACATTTCGGAATCCTCGGGAAAGGGAACAGGAGAATCCGACAGAATGCGGCAGGTCACAAGCTGGCCGTTTACCACGTCCAGCACATTCGTGGTTTCGCCGGGAATGTTCCACGGCAAAGTCTCCCCGGTCTGCAAATCAAGCCGCTGCCCCTGTGTGTAGGCATAAGGTGCGGTGACGGAGCTGATGGAGTAAAGATACTGCTCGTCGTAAAGCACATCGACCCATTCGTCGCTGTCATAGGGGATTTCACGCGGTGCGCCGCCTGCCAGCGGAAAAGCCAGCAGCTTGCCTGCAACAATATACAGTGTATCCTCTGTTGCAAACGGAAACGCAGAAAATATCGAATCGGCGTGATAAAACAAGGTGGTCTTTCCCGTGGAGAAATCCGTTTTATACACATTTGTACCAGTGGTTTCTTGCGCGGTGGAACCGTCAAAAACGGTCTGGTACAGCGCGTTGGAGAAAATGGAGAGGTGAACGGTGCTGCGCAGCTCCCCCACCGGTTCAGGTGCCGCCGTCGGTTCTGGTGTGGCGGCGGCAGTCTCCGCCGCCGCGGCTGCGGTTGCGGAATCCGCCGCCGACGCACAGGCGGACAGCGCCAGCGCCGCGGTGAGGATGAGGGAAATGCGCTTTTTCGTTTTCATGGGTACACGTCCTTTCCGGTGATTGAAAAACTCTGCGGCAGCGGGCACGGCCCACCGTGCCGTTCCCTGTAGGGTGGGCCCGTTCACTCCGCAAACGTCATCTCGCGGTATGCCGACCCGCCGTTCAGAAATTCGTCGGCGTCCATCACGGCGTAGCGGCTCCTGTTGTCATGCTCCTCGTCATACCCGATGACCAACAGCAAGCGCCCGTCGTCCAGCATCGAAACAGGATAGTAGACCTGCATACCGTCGGGTGGGGTCACATGCGCAAGCACTGCGCCCTGTAGGTCATATACCGTGACGGTGCCCTGACTGCCGTCCCTGGAAAAAAACCAGCGGAGCTCTCCGTTCTGGCGCAAGGCCTGGACAAAAAGATCGGACGAGATTCCCAAGTCCTCCTGTATGCTGTCACTGCGCACGCGAAAAACATTTGTTACAGAGCGTTCTTCCGACGACATGGCATGCTCGAAGCGGAAATAGAAATCATTCCCGGCCTTCCCCAGGTAGGCATAGGCGGCAAAGACAGCACCCTCCGCCGTGCCCTTATACGGAAATTCTGTGATTTTCCGGGCGGGCTTGCCGGTGGCAATATCTGTCAGGTCATACTCGCGCAGGGAGTTCTGCAAAAGCGCGTCGGAAATTTCTCCGTCCCTCGGAAATGGGACGGGATAATCCGACACGATGCGCTCTGTCACGGCAAAATCCCCGGCGGCGTTCGCCACAGAGATTGTTTCGACGGGCAAGTTCCAGGGCGCTGTCTCGCCGGTCTGCAAGTCAAGGCGGAACCCGCTTGCGGTATCATAGGGGGCATGACCGTCCATGCAATAAAAATAACGGTCGCTGTATAAGACAACGGTCGAGGCGTATGGGTCAAAGGGAATCTCGTGAGTTTTGGTACCATCCGGCGACAGGGCAATGATTTTGTTGTCGCGGTCTCTGTTGTAGGTGAGCAGGTACACCGCGTCGCTCGTCACATAGGGGTCGGCAAGGCACCAATCGTCGCAGTGATAGATCAGCGTTGTCTGCCCGGCGTTCAGGTCATTTTTGTAGACGTTCGTTCCGGCAAAGTTCCACTCGTCATCAAGGGTAGGCAGGTCTTCATAGACTACGCTCTGCGAATAGCTGTAGTTCAGCCCGTAGAGCGTGTCTGTTTCAACAGCTTCGGTGCCGGGCTCGATTGCCGATTCGGCGGTGCTTTCCGGCGTCTCCGCGGGCGCGGCTGTGGTTGCGGAATTCGCCGCCGACGCACAGGCAGACAGCGCCAGCGCCGCGGTGAGGATGAGGGGAATGCGCTTATTCGTTTTCATGGGTACACGTCCTTTCCGGTGATTGAAAAACTCTGCGGCAGCGGGCACGGCCCACCGTGCCGTTCCCTGTAGGGTCGGCCCATTCACTCCGCAAACGTCATCTCGCGGTATGCTGACCCGCCGTTCAGAAATTCGTCGGCGTCCATCACGGCGTACCGGGCCGCGCTGTCGTGCTCCCAGTCGTAGCCGACGACCATCAGCAGGCGTCCGTCGTCCAGCATACAAAGCGGGAAGAAGGCCTCCAGCCCGGCGGGCCGCTCGTTGCGGCCAATCTCATGGCCTTGCGTGTCGTAAATCAGATAGATGCCGTCGGTGCCGCGGGTCAGGAGCCAGCGCACCTCATCGCCCTGCAAAACCGCAGAGTAATCTATGTAATCCGGCGTTTTGGTAATGCCAAGGTCGGTCCGGGTGCCGTCCGTGCCGATGCGCAGCACGGACTGGGAAACAAAAGCGTACTCATCGTCGCACTGGTCTGCGCGGAAATAGAAGTCACTGCCGCACTTGCCAAGGTAGGTGTAGATTGTAAGGCTCCCCGGCTGCGGTATGTCATAGGGGAGGGTAAAGCAGGTCTGCCGCACCGCGCCCGTCGCGGGGTCGGCCAGGGTGTATTCCAGCGTGGTGTTCTGCAAAAGCGCCTGGGACATCTCGTCGTCGTCCGGGTAGGGCACCGGATAATCCGAGACAACGCGGCAGAGCAGCAGCGCGTCCCCGACGACATCGGGAATGTACATTGTCTCCACCGGGATATTCCACGGCGCGGTCTCCCCGTTTTCCAAGTTAAACCGCATACCGTCGGTACGGCAGAACGGCGCGGCGCTGACGCTCCGGCAGTAGAGGTAGTGACCTGCGTAAAAAACAGGCATCCAGTCGTCGTAGGAGAACGGCAGCACGCGCGCCTCACCGCCCGTCGTCGGCAGGGCCAGCATACCGCCGTCGTAGCAGATGAAATACAGCGTGTCGTCTATGATCAGCGGCGCGGACGCAAGCTGGGAGTCCGTGCGGTACATCTCATAGGTCTGCCCGGTGGTAAGGTCGGTTTTGTAGACGGTGCTGTGATCAAAGCTGCCGAGACTGTCCTCGCTGCTTGAAAAATGGGTGACCGCCGCGTAGACGCAGTTGCCGCTGACTGCGCAGGCGCTATAGGCCGAGAGGGGGTGCGGCTCACCCGGCAGTGCTGCTTCTGTGCTGTCCTCCGCCGCGGCGCTCTCCGCCGTACTCTCCGCCGGTGCGGCCTCCGAAGCCGCCGCGGTATCGCCCGCAGACGCGCATCCGGCCAGCGCCAGCATGGCTGCCGCCAATAATAAAGCTACTTTTTTCATCCTCAAAGCTCCTTTCTGTGCCTGGTTTGCCCCTATCCTACACCCCGGATGTTGCAAAGTTGTCACACGGAGCGGGTGTTTTGGAGATTTTTGCAATTTTTTTGCGGGAAGTGGGTGCGGGGCGTCGGGGACGCCGCCCCCTGCAGGCTGGCAGTAAAGTGGATGCCTGCCCGCGGCGGGATGGGGGCATCCCGCCCTACGAATGACATAAAGTGAGTGCGTAGGGCGGCATGCCCTCATGCCGCCGCCACTCGCCGCCTGCAAAAAGGGGAGAGCACCGTCTCCGGCGCTCTCCCCTTGCTTATGTTTAAAATTCTTTTGGTTCTTTTCTTCTAAGAAAAGAACACCCGTGTCCCCGAAAAATCAGAACTCGTGCTTCTCCATCAGCTTGCGGCCCATCAGGACGCCCATGACGGAGGCCATCATCAGGCCACGGGTCCAGCCGGAGGAATCGCCCAGGCAGTGCAGACCCGCGATGTTCGTCTCCAGATCGGTGTCCATCTTGACCTTGTTGGAGTAGAACTTCAGCTCAGGGCTGTACAGCAGCGTTTCGGGGCTGGCAAAGCCGGGCACGACCTCGTCCATCATCTTGATGAACTCGATGATGTTGACCATGGCGCGGTAGGGCATGGCGGCGGTGATGTCACCGGCCACGGCGTCCTTCAGCGTCGGGCGGACGTTCGTGCGGGCCAGCTCGTTGGCCCAAGTGCGCTTGCCGTCCAGAATATCGCCGTAGCGCTGCACCAGAATGTGGCCCGCGCCCAGCATGTTCGTCAGCTCACCGACCTTCTGCGCGTAGGCGATGGGCTGGTTGAACGGCTCGGTGAAGTTGTGGCTGACCAGAATGGCCAGGTTCGTGTTGTTGCTCTTTTTCTCCTTGAAGCTGTGGCCGTTGACGACGGCCAGATCGTTGTCGTAGTTCTCCTGCGCAACGAAGCCGCCGGGGTTCTGGCAGAAGGTGCGCACCTTGTTGCGCCACGGGGCCGGGTAGCCGATCAGCTTGCCCTCATACAGGACCTTGTTGATCTTCTCCATGATTTCGTTGCGGCACTCAACACGGACGCCGATGTCAACGGTGCCGGGCTTGTGGGCAATGTTGTGCTCGGCGCAGATCTTTTCCAGCCAGTCCGCACCGCGGCGGCCCGTGGCAATAACGACCTGCTTGGCGTAGACTTCGCGGACGCCGTCCTTCTCGCGCAGGCGGACGCCCTTGCAGACGGAATCCTCGAGGATGATGTTCTCGCACTCGGTACTGAACAGCATCTCAACACCGGCGTCGGCCAGATAGTTCTGGATGTTCAGGTAGAGCTGCTGGGCCTTCTCGGTGCCCAGATGGCGGATGGGGCAGTCAACGAGCTGCAGACCCGCCTGAATGGCGCGCTTGCGGATGTCCTTGATGTCGGGACCCTCGTAGATGCCCTCGACCTTCGGGTCAGCGCCAAACTCGAGGTAAATTTTGTCGGTGTAGTCAATAAGCTCCTGCGCGAAATCCTCGCCGATCAGGTCGGGAAGCTCGCCGCCGACCTGATAGGACAGGGACAGCTTGCCGTCCGAGAATGCGCCCGCGCCGGAAAAGCCGGTGGTGATGGCACAGGTCGGCTTGCAGTTTACGCAGACGCCGGTTTTATCCTTGGGGCAGTGGCGCTTTTCCACAGGCTTGCCCTTTTCGACGAGCAAAATTTTGTGGGGGGTGCTGCTTTTGCGCAGCAGCTCCAGCGCGGTGAAAATGCCGGCAGGGCCGGCGCCTACGATGATAAGGTCATACATGGATAGGGGCTCTCTCCTTTAAAAATAACTCGCGATCCTTCGCGCGGGAAACAAAATAAGGACAAACGGAGCTTGTAGGGGCGGATTCTATATCCGCCCGTGCCCGTTTGCTGATGGCACGGCGCTGCGGGCGCATATAGAATGCGCCCCTACGGTGTCACGGAACGGTTATTCACCGTCCTCCGACACATCCTTGCTCTCGGCGTCGTACACCACAGGACCGTCGCTGCCGACATCACGTTCGGCGGCTTCGGCCTCGTCCAGGGCGTCGCCGATGGCACCCAAGGCCGCATTGGCGGCGGCAGAGGCCATGCGGTCCAGTGTGCGCAGCTCCATGGCGGCGTAGAGAATGCAGCCTAAATTCAGCGCACCTTCGGCGATCAGCAGGATGCCGCAGAGCATGACGGCGCTGACCGCCGCATCAAACGGGTGCAGCACCAGCAGTACGCCCAGGGCAACGGATACGATGCTGAACAGCAGCAGCAGCCACCATTTCTGCCCCTTGCGCTTGGCAAGGTCAATGGCGGTACCGATGCGGCTCAGGCCGTCAACGACGATGAAGATGCCGAACACAACGGGCAGAAAGCTGGTCACTACCTGCGGCTTTGCCAGTGTGAAGATGCCCAGCCCCGCCGTGATGACGCCGCCCACCAGCATGAACGGCGCGGTAAAGCCGGTGCCGCGGATGCGGGCATACTGGATCAGGCAGACAATGCCGGTGACAAGCACCACAACACCAAAAATGTTGCAGATCCAGAGCAGACTGGTCTCGGGCATGATGAGCAGCAGCATACCGATGACGATATACGCGACGCTCAACAGCAGCATTCCGTTTTTGACATAGCGCAGCATAGTGAAAGGCTCCTTTTTACTTGTCGGCTTCCTGCATAGCCCTGGCGGCGGCCACGATCAGGTCGGCGCAGGCCTCGCGGCCCAGGGTCGCATTCAGGCACAGATCGTAGTTCTTGGCCTCGCCCCAGCGGTTCTCGGTGTAATAGTTGTAGTAGCTTGCACGGGCGCGGTCATGCTTGGCCAGCTGGGTCTCCCACAGGCGGTCCGGCATGTCCTTGGCGTCGGGGCGGCTCTTGGCAAACTGGATGCGGGTCTCCAGCGGCGCGTAGACGAAGGTGCGCAGCACGTTGGGGCGCTCACGCAGGACGTAGTCACCGCAGCGGCCCAGAATGACGCAGGGGCCCTCGGCGGCCAGCTCCTTGATGACGTTGCTCTGCAAAATGTAGACCTGGTCAGCCAGGGGCATCGTGTTGCCCATCATGTACAGGCTGTAGATCAGGCTGCCGCTGCGCTGGTTCTCGCTGGCGGCAATGGCCTCCTCGGTCAGACCGCTCTTTTTGGCGGCAAGGGTGATCAGCTCCTTATTATATAAGGGAATACCCAGCTTGTCGGCAACGGCCTGTGCGATCTCGCTGCCGCCGGATGCGTACTCACGCGCCATAGTGATGACCATAGGTTCCTTCATACTGATACACCTCACAATATTTTATGTAGTATGCGCAAAAAGGCATACTATTCTGCTTATATTATAACCTGATTTTGTGGAAAACGCAAGAAAAAATTGCGGGAAAGGAGCAGTGTGGGCGGGGCTTTCGCGCCTTGCCGCCAGCGTTCGTCCCCACAAAAACTGCCCGCGGCAGAACACCGCGGGCAGGGAAAACAGAATGTCAAATTTTATTCGGTCACTTCGCCGGAGATCTCCTTGATCGCGGACACGGTTGCGGCGAGATTCTGCATGTCGCTGGGCACGATCAGCTTGGTGGCCTTGCCGTCAGCGACCTTCTCCATGGCCTCCATGCTGCGCAAGGCCAGATAGTTGTGGTTGGGGTTCGCCTCGTTGATCATGCGGATGGCATCGGCCTGTGCCTTCTGGACGGTCAGCAGGGCTTCGGCTTCGCCCTCGGCCTCGCGGATGCGCTGCTGCTTCACGGCCTCGGCACGCAGGATGGCGGACTCCTTTTCGCCCTCGGCGCGGGTGATGGCAGCCTGCTTTTCGCCCTCGGCCAGCAGAATGGACGCGCGCTTCTCGCGGTCCGCCTTCATCTGTTTCTCCATGGCCTGGCGGATCTCCACCGGCGGCTCGATGTTTTTCAGCTCGACGCGGTTGACCTTGATGCCCCAGCGGTCCGTGGCCTCGTCAAGGCTGGCGGTGATCTTCGTGTTGATGAGGTCGCGGCTCGTCAGGGTCTCGTCCAGCGTCATCGAGCCGATGATGTCACGCAGCGTCGTGGCGGACAGGTTCTCGATGGCCTGGATCGGGCGGTTCACGCCGTAGGCGTACATCTTGGCGTCAAACACCTGAAAGAAAACGACGGTGTCGATCATCATCGTGACGTTGTCGCGGGTGATGACGGGCTGCGGCGGGAAGTCGGCGGCCTCCTCCTTCAGCGAGACCTTGCGGGAGATGCGCTCGACAAACGGCGTACGGATGTGCAGGCCCGCGCCCCAGGTATCCTTGTAGACGCCGAGCCACTCGGTGACATAGGCGTTGGACTGCGGCACAATAACGATGCAGCGCACCAAAACTACCAGAATAATGATGAGCAGGATGGCAAAGACTAACAGCATTTGGGGGTCCTCCTTTTTCCTTTGTGATTTAAACCGCAGCCGCGTCAGCGGTCACGGGAGCGACAATAAGGATCGCACCGTCCACGGCCACGACCTTGCAGCGGGTGCCCTGCGGGAGTGTGACCTCGGCGCGGGCCTGCCAGTCCAGGCCGTCCACGCGGACCCGGCCCGGAAGGCCGGGCTCAATGTCCACAAGCACAACGCCCTGCTTGCCGATGGTCAGCGGCGAGCCGTTCGTGACAGGGGCACGGTGCGCGCCGCGCCGACTGATGAGCCGGGGCAGCATCAGTCCGAGCGTAATGGCCGATACAACGGCAAAAACAAGCATCTGCCAGCCAAAGCCGACATTAAAAAAGCTGACCAGCATGGCCGCGGCAGCGCCCACCGCAAACCAGACCGAGACAAGCGCCGTTGTGGCGGCCTCGACCATGATGAACGCCACGACGGCAACCAGCCATAAAATCGTATCAAACCACATGGAAATCTCCTTTCAGGGACAGAAAGCGGCTTTGTGACCACTTTAACATTATGACGGTATTCTGTCAAGATTGCCGAAGAAATTTTACAAAACTGCAGGAAAAGTGCAAAGGATTGCAGCCCGTTTTCAGGCGGCTTTGCAGGGAGGGGTCTTGCCCCCTCCGCGGGGCGTCGGGGACACCGCCCCTACAGCACCGACGCGCCCGGCAGGCGGGCACTGACGAGAATTTTCACGAAAAACATCGGTTTTCCGTAAATTATTGTGATTCCAATCGTACGGCTCTTTACCTTTTGAAAAAAAGTGGTATAACAGAAGCAAGTAAGATGAACAAAGTATGCGCTGTAAACAGTGTACCACAAAACAGGAGGAGCGACAATGAAAAACTGTTTTGACCGCATGAGATCGGTTCGCTGCATCCACCACGCCAGTAAATCAATGCCTTTGTGATAACCCAATTGTTCAATATGCGCGGCATACCACGGTTTACCGTGCGGCATCATCGCACAGGGTGGTGTATCGAAACCTTCAATCAGTAATCCGCTTTCCTGATTGATATTCAGGCTGAAAGGACCGCTGATCTTACTTGCACCTTGTGACTTCAACCACGCTTCCGCTGCGCCAAACAACGCGGCAAAAACCTGCGGATCATCAATGGCGTCAATCATGCCGAAATGACCGGTATCTTTGCCGTAACGCTCGCGGTGCAAGGTATCTATTTGCGCGGTAATACGCCCAACTATCTGCCCCGCTTTTTTTGCCACCCACGCCTGCCAGATGATATGGTCCGTCCCCGGATTTTTCGCAGACAAATGCTCGTTGCGTTCAATGAATAAAGGGGGTATCCAGTTTGGATCGTCGGGATAAAGTGATGACGGAAAAGCGATAAATGCCTTAAGGTCATTTTTATTAATTACTTTTTCAATTTTAATCATCAGCAGATCGCATTCCATAGTTCTGTGGGTAACAAATAATTAACGGTGACAAACAGGTTGCAACAGCAACGAACGGCACCTTAATAATCAACCCAATGAATACAAACGACGAATAAATAGTATTTATTAATGATTACGATAAGATCACAGCCTACGAAGAAGCGCCACAATGCCTTTTGTCGATTTAAGGCGACCGGACAAGGCTTCTTCTTAATATATTCATAAATTAAATATCATTCACAATAAAAACAAAAAACTCAAATTCATTATTTAAATCAATGTTCATTTTCACACTGATGAAAATACTATCTCATTTATCTTTTATGCCTATATAATCCACCGCATTATTGTCATTTTATTTTTGATATCCAATTTTTTCGTGGTGTATATGTCTAATAAAATCTTTACGCATTCCCTACCTATGCGCTATGCCGATTTTCCAACGCTGGTTGATGCTTTGGACTACGCCGCTCTGAGTAGCGCTGGAATGAATTTTTATGACAGACGTTGCCAACTTGAAGATCAACTGGAATATCAGACGTTAAAAGCGCGTGCCGAAGCTGGTGCGAAGCGGTTGTTATCGCTGAACCTGAAAAAAGGCGAACGCGTGGCGCTGATTGCCGAAACGAGTAGCGGGTTTGTAGAGGCTTTTTTTGCCTGCCAGTATGCCGGCTTAGTCGCCGTCCCGTTGGCGATTCCAATGGGCGTCGGTCAGCGGGATTCCTGGAGCGCCAAACTCCAGGGTTTACTGGCAAGTTGCCAGCCCGCAGCCATTATCACTGGTGATGAGTGGTTGCCACTGGTCAATGCCGCGACGCATAACAACCCCGAATTACATGTTTTAAGCCACGCCTGGTTTAAGGCATTACCGGAAGCCGATGTTGCGCTCCAGCGTCCAGTTCCGAACGATATCGCCTACCTC
>OHAP01002173.1_pt1 | contig 11357 bp, 6 predicted proteins | sample 1577171 | NCBI WGS metagenome assembly OHAP01 (sample SAMEA3541489, study PRJEB24748) | human gut metagenome | biome: human gut; feature: human-associated habitat; material: faeces | place: China | collected 2012 | reverse complement strand
ACGAGACGCTCAACGCTGCGCTTGAGAACCTCAAGTCGCTACGTGATAAAATCAAACCGCGCGGGTAAGGACGACCCGGCAACTAAAGCAACCAAAGAAGTCCCGCACCGCCCGCCGCGTTGCGGGACTTCTTTTTATAGCGCTTTCTTAAATGGTATAGAGCTCTATACTTTAGGCAAAGAGCAACTTATCCTGGAAAGGGGATCACTATGGCAGAGCAGCAACTTATCGGAGCGCTCGAGGCCGGCGGCACCAAGATGGTTTGCGCCACGGGCTATGCAGACGGTACGGTCCTGGAGCGTGAGCAGATCGCGACCACGACCCCGCAGGAGACCGTTGAGGCCGTCAACGCATGGTTTGCAAACAAAGGCATCGCCGCGCTGGGCATCGGCGCCTTTGGCCCCACCGCAGTTAACCCCGCCTCACCCCAGTACGGCAAGATCTTGGAGACCCCCAAGACGGCATGGCGCTACTTTGATCTGCTGGGCACCATTCAAAACGAGCTCAATATTCCCTGCGGCTACGACACCGACGTCAACGTCGCCTGCCTGGGCGAGGTCACCTTTGGTTGCGCCCAGGGCCTCACAGACGTGGTCTACCTGACCATCGGCACCGGCGTGGGCGCCGGCGTACTATCGGGCGGCAAGCTCGTGCACGGCATGATGCATCCCGAAGCCGGCCACATCCTGGTCACGCGCGACCCGCGCGACACCATCGGCGAGCATAGCGCCTGCCCCTTCCACGACAACTGCCTCGAGGGCCTCATCGCCGGCCCAGGCGTTAAAAAGCGCTGGGATGGCAAGAGTGCCGGAGACATGGCCGATGACCCGGAGGCCATGGATCTGCTCGCAGGCTATCTGGCACAGGCGCTCATGACCTACACGCTGTGCTATGCCCCGCAAAAGATCATCATCGGCGGCGGCGTTGCCGACCACACCCCTATCGTGCCGCTCGCCCGCAAAAAGTGCGCCGAGATGCTCAACGACTACATCGTCACGCCCGAGGTCAACGATATCGACACCTACATTGTCAACAACAGCCTCGAGGGCAAGCAGGGCATCATGGGCTGCCTGGCCCTGGGTGCACAGGCGCTTCAGCAGTAAGCACGCCTGCCGGGCGTGACGGCGTCCTACCGCCCCCGGCGAAACGCCGTCATGCCCTCATAGAAGCCCTCAAACGAAGAAAGGCCGCTAGGACCAAGCAACGTGTCCTAGACGGCCTTTTTGGCACATATGAGCGATCGTAGGAGATATCGAAGTACAACGCCCGTCATCGCTCCGCAGCAGTCGATCATCACGTCGGTGATCATGCCGGCACGACCGGGCACAAAGAGCTGAATCGTCTCGTCGATCGAGGGAATCAGCAGCAGAAAAACCGCCGTGGGAAGCAGCACATCAAAGGTGCGACGGCCCTCAACGTCAAACGCGTGTGTCGCCAGAATGCCGAGCACCATATATTCGGTGAAATGCGCGCATTTGCGAACGACGAAGTTGGTCACCCACTCGTACGGAAGCCCCATGCTGTGCAGAAAGCCGCGAACGGCCTCCATGATCGACAGGCTCAGCGAGCCGGACCCCGTTCCGGAAACTAACGAGTTGCCCCAAATCAGCACCACCATAAGGCAGGATGCGACTGCCCACTTGCAATCGATTTTTACCATGCAGACGCTATGCCTCCGCACAGAGCGGCTCGAGGCTGGCGGTACCGCCCTCGATAACGCTCAGATACGCACGGCCCGTGCGCCTCACCGCCGCAGACTGAACGCGATTGATCTCTTCCTCGAGAATCTGGTTGACGCGCTCGTGGCGACGATTCTCCATAACGCCGGCAGCGATGGCCTCGGCACGTTCGATACCCTCGCGAGAGATGCGGGCGGTGTCCTCAGGGAACACGGCGCTGTGGCGGCCGACATAGGCGGGAGCAGCGGGAGCGGAAATAGGAGTGGGCACGAAGGTGGTAACGGGAGCAGGCTCGCCGATCTCATCCAAAATTGCAGCAGCCGCGGCCCACATGCCCTCGTGGCCGGAGTAATCGGCCATGGGCACGTCCTCCTCGGCGGCAGCGTCGACGGACTCGTCGACTACGACGGGCTGGGACGCAGAAGCAGGTGCATCTGCCGGAGCGGCAACCGCATACGGCATGTCGTTTGAGATAACAGGCTCGTCAAGGTCATCGAGGTCGATAGCCACAGCGGAGGAGTCGCTGATGATGGGCATGTTGGCGATGTTTGTGTTGTACGGCACCGCCCCAGCCGCCTGCTGCTGGGCAGGAGCGCCCCACAGCGAGCTTTCGGCAGCACGACGGGCAGCAATGGTCTCCTCGTCGTCGGCAGCCAGGGGCTCGTTGGCATAGGGGTCAGCCATGGATGCCGGATTCACGGGAACGGCGGTGTCATACGTAACGGGCTGAGCCGTTGCAGCGTTGTTGGCGGCGTTAGCCACAAGTGCCACGAAGGCGGCCGTACTGCCCGCAGGGGCGGCCTGAGAGCCCGAAACGGCACGCGCAGCGGCAGCGATGTCGTCGCGGTTATAGGAGCCGGTCTGCCCGCCGTAGGTGAGTTCGTCGATAGCGACCTGGTAGACGTCGCGCGAGCGCGTGGGATCGCAGCTGACCGGCGAATCGTCGTCGAGCATGCTATCGATCATGGACCAGGCATCGGCCTCGCTCATGGCGTCTGCGGCGCGGGAGATAGTGGGGACGCCGTCGTCGGCACGATGGCGCTGGAAAGCACCGGTCAAGCCGGAGAAGACCGATGAAGACTGCTCGGCACCAAACGATGCGGAAGGAGCGGTCTGAGGGGCGGCATACTGCTGCGCCGGGATAGAGGCGGTCTTGAATTCGTTGTGGGTTCGGCCAAACTGAGCGGCGCCACCCATGGCGTCGGGCTCGAACAGGCGCTCGGAATGCTGAGCGCGATATTCAGAAATGCCCAGCGAGGCGGCATAGATTCCCACGCCCGCCACGGCGCCCACGGCAAACGGCACGGCGCCCGCGACGACCGTCTCGTTCACCGACGAAAACGGCAGCGTGGCAGCATACATCACCACGGGAGCGGCAAGGCCGATTCCGCAGGAAAGTCCAGCAAGGACTGCTCGTTGTGTTGCATCAGAAGAAGCCATGAGCTCTCCCCATCTTCCAGCACCCAAATCGCATCATTCAGTTGGCTGCGCGAGAGAAGATGAAGCGGGGCCTGAGCCCCAAAGCAACGGTATAAGGTTCGTTTCATCTGCGTTTTCCGTCGCGAAGCTTAAAAGTTATTATGCGAAACCACACCCCCGATTGCAAGCGGCGATGTCCGATTGAAACGAGAAAGCCGCTGACTACCGGTCTTGTGCTCAAAAAATGTTTCCGAAGGCGCCATGCAAAAGGGCCGGGGCATAAACCCCGGCCCCTCAAAAGAGCGATAAGCGGTTTTAGCGTACGACGAGCGACTTAGAACGTCTGCTCGTAGTCGCTGTGCTTTTTGGCCGAACGAACTAGGAATTCCTGGTTGGTATTGGTGCCCTTGAGGCCCTTGATAAACGACGCGGCCGCGCGCTCGGTATTGTTCATGCCGGCAAGGATGCGGCGCAGGCCAAAGACAAACGGGCGCATCTGCTCGTCGACCAGCAGGTCCTCGTTGCGCGTACCGGAGGCAACGGGGTCGATGGCCGGGAAGATGCGACGGTCGGCCAGGTCGCGGTCGAGCTTGAGCTCCATGTTGCCGGTGCCCTTGAACTCCTCAAAGATGACCTCGTCCATCTTGGAGCCGGTATCGATAAGGGCGGAAGCCAGGATGGTGAGCGAGCCGCCGTTCTCGATATTGCGGGCTGCGCCCAGGAAGCGCTTGGGCGGATACAGGGCCGCCGAATCGACACCGCCCGAAAGGATGCGGCCCGAGGCGGGCGCGGCCAAGTTGTAGGCACGAGCAAGGCGCGTGATGGAATCGAGCACCACCACGACGTCGCCGCCCAGCTCCACGATGCGCTTGGCGCGCTCGATGACGAGCTCGGCCACGCGAGTGTGGTTGTCGGCGGGCATGTCGAAGGTCGAGGCCACGACCTCACCCTTAATGGAGCGTTGCATATCGGTGACCTCTTCGGGACGCTCGTCGACGAGCAGGCAGATGAGGTGCACCTCGGGGTTATTGATAGAGATGGACTGGCAGATCTTCTTGAGGATCGTGGTCTTGCCGGCCTTGGGCGGCGACACGATCAGGCCACGCTGGCCCTTGCCGATCGGCGACACGATATCGATAGCGCGACCGGTGATGGAATCCTTACCGTGCTCCATGCGCAGCGGCTCGTTGGGATAGACCGGCGTAAGATCACCGAACTTGGGGCGGTTACGGGCCTGTTCGGGATCAAGACCGTTGACGGTTGTGATCTTGGCAAGGCCGGCGCGCTTGTCGCCGCCGCGCGAGGGACGAAGCGAGCCCTCGATCACGTCGCCCGTGCGCAGACGCGCGGAGCGGATGAGGTAAGCGGGCACGAAGGCGTCGTCATTGGACTTCATGTAGCCGTGGGCATGGATGATACCGGAGCTATCCGGGCGAATCTGCAGGATGCCCTTGATGTCGCGGAAGCCCTCGGCCTTCGCGGCGGTGGTGTAGATCTCTTCGACGAGCTCGGCCTTCTTCTTGCCGGTCGTCTCGATCTCGAACTCCTTGGCCTTCTCGCGCAGCTCGGCGACCTTCATGGCCGCGAGCTCCTCGCGCGAAAGCGTGGGCTCAGTCGGGGCGGCATTGCGCTCCTTATTGCGCTGCTTGCGGTCGCGCTGACGGTTGCGGCGATCGTTGTTGCGCTCGTCCTTGCGGTCGCCGCGGTCGTCATTGCGCTTGTGCTGGCGACGGTTGTGACGGTTGCCTTCGTCGGACTCGCCAGGCGCAGCGCCGTCAGAGGCAACGCTATCGGCGTTGTTCGAGGCCTCGCCGTCAGACTTGCCATCGATGGCGGAAGCAGCATCGGCATCGGCCTGATGCTCGGCAGCCTTGGCCTTTGCGGACTTTTTGCGCGTGCGCTTGGGTTTCTCGGTTGCCGGCTGATCGGCGTTTTCAGTCTCGGGAGCGACCTCATTGGCGGCGTCCTCGGACGCGTCCTTTATTGCGCCCTTGGCCTTGGCTGAGCGCTTGGACGCGGTACGACGGCTGCGACCAGAACGGACATCGGCCTGCTCGCCCTCGGCAGCGGAATCGGTGGCTGCGGCTTCCTGGACAGGAGTGCCGGCAACGAGCATGGGCTCGGTGGCCACCGCAGCGCCCTGAGCTGCGGCTGCAGCCGCAGCGGCAGCCGCCTTCTCGGCCTCCACGAAGGCCTTGGGCTTGCGGCCGCGACGATGTGGACGCAGGGCCGGATCGACGACGGGAGCCGCGCTGGCCTCAGCAGACATTGCAGGCCCAGCGGGCTGCGCGCTCTCCCCCGCTACAGGACGAGTCGGAGCCGCGGCGGCATCGGAAGTCTCCTGCTCAACAGGCTGCTGAGTCTTGGTAGCGACACGGCGACGCGTACGGGTAGCCGGCTTCTCGGCCGACTGGTCGGTTACGCGTGCCTCGACGGTCGTATTCGCCTCGGATGTGCTCGGAGCCACCAGCTCGGTCAGAGCTGCGGCCTCACGCTCAGCAGCGCGACGACGGGCACGCACGACCTGAGCCTCGCTAATCTGCGCCAGCGCGCGGGCCTGTGCAACTTCGTCGGAAATCGACGCGGCGGGGTCGGCCGCAACGGTGCGCTTGGTTCGAGTCGTGCGCGTGGTGCGGCGCTTGGGCTTGACAGCTTCCTCGCCCTCGGCTGCGGGCTTGGATGCGCGGCGCGTACGCTTAGGCTTTGCAGGCGCGGCCTCATCGCCAGCGGCGGAAGGTGCGGGCGCGGCGCTCTCGACTGCAGCGGGCGCGGCTGCCGGGGCAGCCTTGGAGGCCTCAGGAGCCGAAGCCTGCACCGGCGCAGGCTTCACGACCTGGTCCGACGCAGCCGGTGCAGCGGGAGCGGCCGTCGTCGTTATTTCGTTTTCTTGCTGTTGATCAGACACAGTGTTTGCTCAACTTTCTTTTCAAGCCCTGTGATCACATGCTCCCTGCATAAACCTTCAGGGCGGCTAAACAGTCTAGCTCCGTCAAATACCGACGGACATCATTGATCTGTATTGAGATGATTGCGTCATATACGCAGCGTTAGTGTAACACAACCGCAACCACCTGCAACTTAGTCATTGGACGTTCTTAAACGCCTAGTCATCAGGGACACTCTTCCTCATAAGCGCCTTAAAATGACGCACCAGAGGAGTGAAACCGTGGCATCTGGAATAGCCGCGCCACGAAACGCGCCCATCTACTACGTTTGCCCCCGGTCCCCTGATCATACCCTTGTTTTTTCAAAAACAATAAATCTGTTACCTGCGGTTTTAATATCGTACTTTTCGGTATGGTACGGGATATGCGTCCAACCGTAGGAGATGGGCGCGATTTGTGGCGAACGGTATTCCGCCACCCCTCCACGAGACATAAATGATTCGTTTTCCTCCGTCCCCAAAAGACAATTTTCAAAACTATGCCGGATTACGGGGCCCGAATGATGCAAGCCAACCATACCCTGCACTTTCAAGAAACAATAAACCATCTACCTGCGGTTTTAATTTCGCTATTGGCGCCATGGTCGGCAGTTGGCGATTCAGCCCCGTAAACCGGCATAGTTGCGATTTGGTAGCATTTTCCAGCAAACCAAATCATCTCGCCAAACAAAAAAGTCCGACCTCCGTATGGGAGATCGGGCTTTCGGGGCTCAATTAAACCAAGTCTGCGCGGTCAAATGACCCGCAGCTTACATCTGCTCGGGAGCGGAGACACCAACGAGGGTGAGCACCAGAGCGAGCGTCACGCGGACGGCGTCGCAAGCGGCCAGACGGGCGCGCGAAAGCTCGGGGTCGACGGGACGGCCCTCGCTCGGCAGAACCTGGCAGGCAGCGTAGAAGCTGTGGAAGTCGCCGGCGAGCTCCTCGGCAAAGTGCGTCAGACGGAACGGAGCGCGGTCGCGAGCGCAGCTGGCGATGAGGTCGGTGAGCTCGTTGAGCTTGCGCGAAAGGGCAAGCTCGGTCGGATCGGTCAGCAGCGAGTAATCGACGTTCTCACCGATGGCCTTGGCGGCGACGGCCTTCATGCCCATCTCGTCGGCCTGCTCGGGCGTAACGTCGGCGGCACGGCGCAGGATGGAGCACACGCGGGCGTGAGCGTACTGCACGTAATAGACCGGGTTGGAGTTGTCGCGCTTCTTGACGGCCTCGATGTCGAAGTCGACCATCTGGTTGGAGCTCTTGGAGATGAGCGTGTAGCGAGCGGCATCGGAGCCGACCTCGTCGACGAGCTCCTGCAGGGTCACCATGGTGCCCTTGCGCTTGGACATACGGACGGGCTTGCCGTTGCGCAGCAGGTTGACGAGCTGGCCCAGCAGAACCTCAAACTTGCCGGGATAGCCAAGAGCGTCGCAGACGCAGCGTACGCGCTCGATGTAACCGTGGTGGTCGGCGCCCCAGATGTCGATGACGTGATCGACGCGCTGGAACTTATCCCAGTGATAGGCGACGTCGGAGGCGAAGTAGGTGTACTCGCCGTCGGACTTGATCAGCACGCGGTCCTTGTCGTCGCCCAGATCGGTGGAACGGAACCACAGGGCGCCGTCCTTGGTGTAGAGGTAGCCCATCTTGTCGAGCTTCTCAAAAGCGCGGTCGACGGCGGAGGTGCCGGCGGTCTCGCCCTCAGTGTCCTTCACGTACAGCGAGCGCTCGGAGAACCAGCGGTCGAAGTCGCAGTTGACGGCGTGGCAGAGGTCGCGCATGTTGTCGACCATCTTCACATAGCCGCGCTCACGGAAGCTCTCCATGCGCTCCTGCGGATCGGCGTCGACCCACTTGTCGCCGTCGGTGCGCCAGAACTCGGCGGCCTCGTCGATGATGTAATCGCCGCCGTAGGAGTCCTTGCCCAGGGTCTCGGCAAAGTTGTCCTGGTACGGATGGGTCTCGGGGTGCTCGTCGTTCTCATCGGCAACGAAGGCGTCGCGGTCGGCGATCAGCAGCTTGTGGGCCTCGTCGATATCCACGCCCTGCTTGGCGATGATGTCGGCAAGCTGCATATAGCGCGTGCTGATGGAGTTGCCGAAGGTGTTCATCTGCGAGCCGTGGTCGTTGATGTAGAACTCACGCTGGATGTCGTAACCGGCGTGGTCCATAACACGACAGAGGGAGTCGCCGAGCGCGGCCCAGCGGCCATGACCGATGTGCATGGGGCCGACGGGGTTGGCGGAAACGAACTCGACCTGGGTCTTCAGGCCGCCACCGACGTTGGACTTAGCGAAGTCCATGCCCTTCTCGCGGGCCTCGCCAAAGATGGCGTTCTTAACGGCGACGGAGAGGTAGAAGTTGATGAAGCCAGGGCCGGCGATCTCGACCTTCTCGATCGCGGGGTCCTCGGGCATATGGGCAACGACGGCCTCGGCGATCTTGCGCGGGGCACAGTGAGCCAGCTTGGCGGACTTCAGGGCCATGGTGGAGGTCCACTCGCCATGAGAAGTGTCAGCCGGTCGCTCGATGGCGCAATCGTCAAGTTCAAATGCGGAAAGGTCGCCGGCCTCCTGGGCCGCAGCAAGCGCAGCGCGTACCAGCTCTTCAATCTTCTCGGGCATAGATCCTCCTTGTGTTAAAGCCCCCGAGCTCTTGGTCACTCGTAGGGCAAAAGCCAGAGTTTGTAGCACTCTATCACAAGCGGTAGCTACTGTCGCAGGGTAAAGCTCATAGATATTGCATATGCACAAAAATGACTACCGCTCTTGCGTGGCTGTACAAAGTTGACGGTTTGCCTGCAGTTTATACACGTTCTGGAAATGCATAAACATATGCATGAACCGCTCAGAGTATCGAATACTCTAACCTATCGGAGTTGTGTGCTTTTCCTGCATAAAGTGATGGTTTGCGCACGTCAGCGTGGTATTCTTAACGTACGTAAATACGTATAAGTTGGAGGTAGCATGTTCTCAATCGGTCAACACGTCATTCATCCGGGTCAAGGAGTCTGCACCGTCGTCGGTTTTAGGGACGACACACCGCAGCCCATGCTGTTGCTCGAGACCAAGCAGGGACATGCGCAGACGATCCTCATGTACCCCGTGGCGCAGGCCGATCGTTTGCATGCCGCCATCTCCCAGCAAGATGCCGAGCACCTGCTGAGCCACTACGACGAGCTGGAGTGCGACACCTTTACCGAGCGTAACAGCTCGCTTGAGGAGACGCACTTTAAGCAGCAGCTCAAGCTGGGTGCGCCCGAGACGGTCCGCGTGGCAAAAACCATGATGCACCGTATTCGCCAGGCCGAGGAAGCAGATAAAAAGCCCAGCTCTTACTACATGCGCGTACTCAAAGAAGCCAAGCGTCGCTCCATCGAGGAGTTCGCTGTGGCCCTGGGCGTCACCGAGGAGGACGCCGAAGCCCGCCTAGCCCAAGCCGCCCTCAACTAACCCATCCGCGCCAAAAACCACCACAAAGGGGACAGGCACCTTTGTGGTGGTTTTTTCGTTCTAGTCGTTCTAGTAGTATTCATTCTTAGCGATACCTGCGAGCACAAGGAGTCTTTTATGGCAGAGCCACTTTCCGCCGGAATCACCCGCGACCGTGCATTCGAACTGCTCAACGAGCACAACAAAGATCCGTTCCACATCACCCACGGCGAGACGGTCGAGGGCACCATGCGTTACTTTGCGCGCGAGTTCGACCACGAGAACGAGGAGTTTTGGGGCATCGTCGGCCTGCTGCACGACTTGGATTGGGAGGAACATGAGGACGATCCCATGAACCACACCATCTATGCTGCCGAGATCCTCAAGGGCGAGGGCGCATCGCCCGAGCTTATCCGCGCCATCCAGACGCACACGTCCGACTTCAATTCCTCGCTGCCCAAACCCGAGCTGCAGATGGAGAAGATCCTGTTTGCCTGCGACGAGCTCACCGGCCTGATCGGGGCCGCCGTCATCATGCGTCCGAGCAAAAGCGTCATGGATTTTACGACCAAGTCGCTCAAGAAGAAGTTCAAGGACAAGCGCTTTGCCGCCGGCTGCTCGCGCGACGTGATTACGCAGGGCGCCGAGATGCTGGGTTGGGAGCTCCCCGAACTCTTTGACCGCACCATCGCGGCCATGCAGTCCTTCGCCCCCGATCGCGACACCTTCCAGGCCTAACCGCCCACGCCGCCTAAAACCACCACAAAGGGGACAGGCACCTTTGTGGTGGTTTTATTTTACGAGGGGTTTAGGGGCGGACCTGGCCGGTGCCGCGGAGCTTGTATTTGTAGGTGGTGAGGGCCTCGACGGCGAAGGGGCCGCGGGCGTGGAGCTTTTGGGTCGAGATGCCGATCTCGGCACCCAACCCAAACTCGCCGCCGTCAGTGAAGCGCGTGCTGGCGTTGGCATACACGGCCGAGGCATCGATCTCATCCAAAAAGCGCTCGCAAGCGTCCGCATCCTCGGCGATGATGGCCTCGGAATGCATGGTGCCATAGCGGTTGATGTGCGCGATGGCCTCGTCCTCGTTCGCCACGACCTTCACGCTCATCTCGAGCGCCAGGTACTCGCGGCCCCAATCCTCCTCGGTCGCGGCCACGTAGTCGTCGCCCTCGGCAAGACCGGCATCGGCGCATGTGGCGCACGTGGCCTCGTCGCCGTGAATGAGCACGCCGTGGTCGTGCAGCACAGCCACAGCCGCGGGCAAAAACGCGTCGGCCACGGCGCGGTCGACCAGCAGCGACTCGGCAGCATTGCACACGCCCACGCGCTGCGTCTTGGCGTTGACGATAATGTTGAGCGCTTTATCGAAGTCGGCCGACTCATGCACGTAGATGTGGCAGTTGCCCGTGCCCGTCTCGATAACCGGAACGAGCGACTCGCGCACGCAGCGCTGAATGAGGCCCGCACCGCCACGCGGAATGAGCACATCGACGATGCCGCGGAGCTTCATGAGCTCGCCGGTGGCCTCGCGGTCGGTAGACTCGATCATCGACACGGCCTCGCGCGGGAAGCCCTGGGCTTCAAGCGCATCGGCCAGCAGCTCGGCAATCATGGCGCACGAGTGATAGGCCAGCGAACCGCCGCGCAGGATGCAGGCGTTGCCGGTGCGGATGCAGATGCCAGCAGCGTCGGCCGTCACGTTGGGGCGCGCCTCGTAGACCATGGCGACCAGGCCCAGCGGCACACTCACGCGCGTAAGGTCCACACCGCTTGCAAGCACGCGGTGATCGAGCACGCGGCCGACGGGATCAGGCAACTCAGCGAGCTTCTCCAGGCCGGCGGCCATGCCCTCAACGCGCTCGGGCGTCAGCAGCAGACGGTCGAGGAGCCCCGCCGAGGTCC
>OHAP01002168.1_pt1 | contig 11392 bp, 9 predicted proteins | sample 1577171 | NCBI WGS metagenome assembly OHAP01 (sample SAMEA3541489, study PRJEB24748) | human gut metagenome | biome: human gut; feature: human-associated habitat; material: faeces | place: China | collected 2012 | reverse complement strand
CGCTCGCCTCGTTCACAAAGTGCTGCATGTCGTGGTGCAGCTTGGCGTAGGCCTGCTTGCGGATCTCGTTGGACTCGGCCATTTTGGCGGCAAAGGTCTCCTCGTCGCCGGCGGCCTTGGCCTCCTGCGCGGCCTTGGCGGCAGCCATGGAGCCCATGACCATGCGGCCAACGCCGGGCACGTCGTACTCGGGGTGGAACAGCTGCAGCGCGACCTTGGCACCGTGCTTGTGGACGGCATCGGCCAGCGCCTTAAACGTGGGGATCTGGGCGTCGGTCGCCAGCTTGGGCGTGGGGCTCGCGGTCATAACGGGAGCGACGTCGCCGATGACGATGTAGCTCACGCCGCCACGGGCCAGGCGCTCGTAAAAGGCCAGGCTACGCTCACCAATGGAACCGTCGCGCTCCTCGTAGCCGGTGGTCAGCGGCGGGAACATAATGCGGTTCTTGAGCTCAAGGGGGCCAACCGTAATGGGCTGGAGCAGCTTGGATGCAGGTGCGGTCATGGATATTCCTCTCTTGTAGGCGCGGCGGCGATGATGCCGCGTAGTTGTCTAGAGGATATGGCATGGGAGCACGGCGGCACAACGAAAATCGGCGAATATCAGGTGGCGGCAGGTGGATGGGGCGGGACCGACTGCCGGCTTGTCTCAATCTGTAACAGTTACTCGGCGAAATCCGTCCCTCGTGTTACAGATTTAGATAAACCAACCCGCCCCGCCAGAGAATCTTGATCCGTAACACCTAGCCACCCAATTCGGGCCCACCTGTTACAGATTGAGAAATTCCCCTCGACCTATCCTCAACAATCTCAATCTGTAACACTTAGGCCCACTTTTGACCCTTATCTGTTACAGATCGAGATTTTGTTTGAGAGGCTGAGAGCAGAAGCCCGAGCGGAAAAGCGGGCAGGCCGACGGCATCGCCCCGCCGTCATACCGAGGGCCACGCCACGGCAGCCCGGGCGTGGGCCAACCCCGCAATTCCGGACATTCAAGCCACCTTACGGACATTTTTAGCCCGTTTCCGGACATTGTCCGCGAATGTCCGGAAAAGGACCGTCATGTCCGAAATGAGATTTGGTCAGCGGCAGCTCCCTAGTTCACGCCTTACTGACGCACACCAAATAAGCCACCCGCGGGAAAGCGACAGAAGAACAGCCCCTCGGGCCATTAACGCCGCTGCGGCAGAGGCGCGACATAGAGCGATCACCCTATCTTATCGTGTAGGACTGTTTTGGATCGTTGGGAGAGGAGCCGTGCCATTCGAGCATCCCATCTTCCTCGATTAACTTGCCAAGCACTCGGCTTGCTGTGTGGCGATTTCTTCCGATGTGCGCCGCAAGCTCCCTTGCTGTTACCCTTCCGTTTGCAAAGGCCAGCCTAACGGCGGCGAGCTCATACTCTCCTAACGAGGCGATCGCCTCGGGTGACACTTTGTCCTCAAGAGCTTTGCTTCTCCTGAGGGTTCTGGCGACGATATTGTTCTCAAGCGTTAGCTGAACCCTCACCCCATCAGGCTCCGTGTAGACTGGGTCGTTGAGTAGGGAGTTCTGCATCTCGGTATAAATGCGCTTGACGCCCTCGTTTAACTCTCGGACCCAGCCGAATTCGACCGGCGTGCGTGCGATGCGTAGGTTGCGCGAGTAACGAGTGGTCCTCATGTTGTCAAGCGTCACGATGTTGGGGAGCGCGCCCGGACTGACGATTTCTAGACGGTCATCGAACATCGAAACCCGGATGTAGTCGCCGCGGAACGAGTAGTCGCGATGCGTCGCCGCATTGACCAGATCCTCGAACCAGGCGAACTCAGGATACTCGGGCACTGTCTGGAATTTCCCGTCAGGCCCCAGGAACTGAAATTCTCGGAGCATGCTCGAGATGAGTTCGTAGGCATCTTGGATAACCTTGAGCAGCGGCCCGCAGAAGCTTCGCTCTTTCGTGATGTTGAGACGCTCGCCCGTCTCCATCTTGACGCCGTCATAACGCCCGACGCGAACTCGAGCCTGCGGCATCATTGCGAAGGGATCCCGCATGAATAGCAGGGCTCCAGCAACGGTCAGCTTTCCGTCACGCATGAAACGGAGACTTCTAAGGACTTGGTCGTCGGAAACCTCGGTTCCAAGAATCCTTTTATAGCGGTCAAGTACTTCATGATCCACGTCATCTAGGGAAGAATCCTCGACAAGCTCATCCTCGAAGATTCTCTGACCCTTGTCGTACTCGAAGGCAAAGACCTGTTCACGGCTGAGTTTTACGCTCTTATCATTCTGCCGCAAGAACACCTCGCTGTCGCTCACGCGAGCAACAGAGTGATTGGTCGAGGCTTCGATGTCCAAAACGAGAACGAAGTCGTCCTCGCCCGAAGAATTGACCACGGAAATTCGGTCTTTGCGGACAATAGGGGTCGGTGTGCAAGTCGTAAGCGCGGCGCGCTCGAAATTTTCAATGTCATATGTATCACCTGCCATGCCGGCCTGCCTTTCTCTTCAGCAGATAGCGCAAAGCGGCCTGCACCCGATTAGTACGGTTACTGGCTATTGGCGCGTCACAAACTAGTTTCGATAGCTGGCGTTTCCCAGCTGTGTTTCCAGCAGAATGGCCTGGACGCGCCATAGCGCCAGATGCCCTGCGGTAAAATGGTGCGGTTGAACTACGAGCACTCAGGAGCACCAATTGCCCAAGACGCTGAACTCTCTCATGAAGCACCTCCGCGATAGCGGCATAGACATCAATGGATCCAGCCAGAAGCGTAGGCTCAAGAACATCGGCTACTACCACGGATACAAGGGCTACCGATTCGCCAGTACAGCTTCCAACAGGCTGCCTTTGACCGACTTCTCGCAGATGGCCGCACTCTACGATTTCGATACGCAGCTCAAAACGCTGTTCTACTCACGCGTCATGGCTATCGAGACTGCGCTTAAGAACTACACCCTGGAAGCTGTGCTTCGCGATGCCAGGTCAGAGGCTTTCGAGGATATATGGCGGACTAGCCTCACAGACTATCGCAGCTGTTCAGGTAGGCCCTACCGCGAGGCATGGGAGAGGCGCCAGAGGCTTCGCAGCGAGGTCGATGGCATCATCTTCGACTACCGCAAGCGTCCCGTGATAGGCCACTTTCGTGATGCGGACAAGGACACGCCCATCTGGGCCATCTTCGAGGTCATGACGCTAGGTAACTTCGGCGCGTTCTACGATTGCCTCGACAAGCGCGTGAAGACCGCCGTTGTGCGCGATCTCGGCATGCCCAACAACCTTGAGTCAGAGCTCCGTCTGAAGGACATCATCTTCGCACTTAAGGATTTCCGCAATGCAATCGCGCACAACGGCGTCATTGTCGACGTTCGTTTCAAGTCAGGCTCCATCAGTACGGGCGTGGCGCAGCTACTCAAGCAGGAGACGGGCGTGGGCAAGATCGACTTTACGGACATCACTGACTACGTCATACTTCTGGCCTATCTCATGCGCCGCATGGGCTTCACTAAGACAGAGTGCAAGCAACTCGTTGCGGGCTACGAATCGATTCTCGAGAAATACCGCGCCGAGCTGCCATTTAACATTTACTCGAAACTCATCAAGACGAGTGCGCATGGCAAGTTAACCGCCCTCCGACAGTTTGTGAGCAACGGATAGACGCGGGACTAAAAGCTTGACGAGCGTGATAGAATGTAGCCAAGAGCGGTGGAAGGCTTCGGTCGACACCTGGAAAAGCCCGATGCGTCGGGCTTTTCTTATGCCTCGGTGCCACGGTGACTAATCCGCAGTCCCCTTCTTGATGTGGCAATCGAAGCCGTTCTCCTCGCAGAACGTGCGCACCTGGTCTGCAGCCCCACGATGGAAGGCGTTCAGATCCCCATAAGCACTCGCGCGCCGATTGTAGTGTACCCTCCCAAAGACAATCTGGTCCGCAAACGAAACCGCCTCGAGAATAGGCTGCAGCTCCTGCTCGTGCACGTTCGGCATTGGGTAGGGCTCCATGCTCGCCCACGTCTTGCAGCCTGCGTCGTTGAGTGCCTTGAGGGCGGCAAGCCTGTCAGCCGGCGGTGCGGCACCTGGTTCCATCTCCTCGCGGAAGTTCTCATCCAAAGAAACGAGCGTGATGCCGTATTGGTTGATGTCTGAAAGCTCGGCAAGCTCAATTGGAAGAATGCCCTTCGCCAGTACTACGCAGGGAATGCCCCACTCGTTAATCAGCTTGATGGCATCAATGCTCATTACTGAAGAGCGTGTTCCAGAAGACCATCGACTACGACTGCATCTACAAGAACCCGTGCCCGCCGCTCCTGATCGACGCGTTGACGGAATGGAGGGAAGTTCAAGCCGCCCAGCTCAAACGCATAGGACTGGACCAAACGGGCTCGACCCCCATCGTCCAGGCGAGAAGGGGTAAGCATACCCTCAAGACGACGTTCGAGAAGTGGTTCAGGAAGCAGAAGCTCAGCTATGGCCTTCCACCCGAAATCACGATACACGGCCTGCGCCATACGGCCGCCAGCATCCTCCAGAGGGACTGCCACGTCGATATGGCGACCACGATGCAAATCACGGGCCACAAGACCGTGGAGATGCTGAAGCGCTATTCCCATACCGATGACCGCGCCAAGCGAGCTGCGGCAGACGCCCTCGGAGATGTGCTGGCACCGGACAAGAATGAAGCGCGCTGCCGCCACTGCCGCTACTGGACCGTATCCCCGGACGATGCGGGGATCGGGGCCTGTTGACATGGGTGCGAGGGCGGCGGGCTCAAGGTCCTGCCGGGCGCAACGAGGTGTTCCGCGGGCGGCTTCAGGGCACGCTGAGAACCGTGTGCTACTCCTCGAAGAAATCGGTGTCCACGGCCTTGATCTGGTACACCTGCCTCGTGCTCACGCCGACTCCGTAGTCGATCATGAGGCCGGCGAGGGCAGGACCGTCGACGAGCACGACCGTCTGGCCCAGAAGACCGTCGGCATACCTGCGGGCCTCCTTGGAGAACCTGGCCGTGGTGATGAACAGGCCCTTGGATACGCCCTTGCCGGAGAGGGCCCCGACGAACGCCTGCACCTCGGGGCGACCGACCGTCCTAGAAGGATCCCAGCGCTTGGCCTGGTAGCAGATGGTGCCGAACCCGAGGCGGTCTTCGCGCACCACGCCGTCGATTCCCTCGTCGGCGCTCTTCCTGGTGACGTCTGCATGGGATTCCAGGCTCTCGCCGTATCCCATCGCCACGAGCAGCTTGCCCACCAGGTGCTCGAAGAAGTACGGGTCCTTAGCCATGATGGCGGAGATGAGGTCGTCGGCGAGCGCGCTTCGGATCTCGCCGTAGGCGGACTCCATGATCTCTTGAGGCGACTCCTGGTCCTCCTCGGCGGGTGCCACGGGCGTCTCGGCCGATGCCTTGGCCTTGCTGGCGGCACGGTAACCGTCCTTCCAGGCCTTGAAGGCTGGGCACCGGTCGTAGAGCGCCTTTGCCGTGATGGGGCCGGGGCAATCGGCGAGGTACGACCTGCCAGCGCCAGTGATTCGATAGGTCCCCTTCTTCTCCCCATATTCGAGGAGTTTGGCCTTCTCCAGGTCGGTAATTCCCCAGTACACGCGGTTGTAGAACCTCAGCTGTCCGCTCTTGAGGCGCTCGGCACGCTCGTCTCCCGTCATGTCGAATGTGGTCGCCACCGCTTCTTGAAGATCGGAGCCGGTCAGGCACCCATCGCTTTTCGCCAGCGCGTCTTGGTATCATTTTGCCATCCTTGGGGAAGGAAGAATGCCATGACTCAGCTCTATGAGATAGACGGGTACCACTATATAGTCGACCTGACGCCCTATTTCGTTCTCGGCGTGCTGGCCATAGCCCTGGTCTGTGCAATCGCGGTCCTGGTTCGCAGGATTCTGGCGAGCCCCTTTAGGTATCCCTACTACGTGGCCCGCTTCGATGTGTCTAGCAGGCGCAACGTGAGGATCGAGGACTACATCGACCGTCACCTGGTGGACCCGGCCGGTTGGGACGCCATCGTCGCCCATAGGGCATACATCCAGAACTGGAAGCACGAGCAAGAAGAGTATCTGAAAACCTGCCGGCTCCGCAGCCGGCGCGAGCGTCAGTACGCCGAGGCGGTCGACGATGACAGGGCCTTTAGGTTCATCACCTGCCGCGACCAGACGAGGTACAAGCAGGCCAACTACGTGAAGACGTCCTACAAGGTGTCGATGGATGATTCCGAGCTTGACGTGAACTGGGAGTGGATCGTCGAGCGCCGCATCCGCCTCGCCGCCATCAACGACGAGGCAACGCTCAGGGACTATCACGCCAAGAACCAGCGAAGGCTGATGACGAAGCAGCTGCGCGAGCAAATCGCCCGCCGGGACAACTACACCTGCCAGATATGCGGGAAATACATGCCGGACGGCGTGGGCCTGCACGTCGACCATATCGTGCCGGTCGCGAAGGGCGGCAAGACCGTTCCATCCAACCTGCAGGTGCTCTGCTCGAAATGCAACGGGCGGAAGGGCGCGCGGTAGCGGCGCGTTGCAGACACGCGCTATTCGTCGAAGAAATCGGTGTCAACGGCCTTGATCTCGTAGACCTGTCTCGTGCTCACGCCGACGCCGTAGTCGATCATGAGGCCGGCGAGCGCGGGGCCGTCGACGAGCACGACCGTCTGCCCCAGGAGGCCCTCAGCATATTTGCGGGCATCCTTGGAGAAGCGAGCCGTGGTGATGAAAAGGCCCTTCGATACGCCCTTTCCGGAAAGCGCCCCGACGAATGCCTGAACCTCCGGCCGTCCAACCGTCCTTTGCGGATCCCACCGCTTAGCCTGGTAGCAGATGGTTCCAAATCCGAGTCGGTCCTCACGGACGACGCCGTCTATCCCCTCGTCACCACTCTTTTTGGTGACGTCGGCACGGGAGTCCAGGCTCTCGCCGTAACCCATCGCCACGAGCAGCTTTCCGACCAGATGCTCGAAGAAATACGGATCTTTTCCCATGATGATCGAAATGAGGTCGTCGGCGAGCGCGTCGCGAATCTCGCCGTAGGCAGACTCCATCGCCTCCTGAGGAGACTCCTGGTCCTCCAGCGTCGAAACGCCCTCGGGCTCTGAAGCGTTTTTGGCCTTGCTTGCGGCCTGATAGCCGTCTTTCCACTTCTTGAATGCCGTGCAGTTCTCATAGAGACCCTTGGCTGTAATGGGTCCGGAATAATCAGAGAGGTACGTCCTGCCGGCATCGGTGATACGGTAGGTTCCCTTCTTCTCGCCGTATTCCAGAAGCTTAGCCTTCTCCAAATCGGTGATACCCCAGTACACGCGGTTGTAGAGTCTCGACTGGCCGCTCTTGAGACGCTCGGCCCGTTCGTCATCGGTCATGTCGAATTCGATCGCCACGGCATCCTGGAGGTCGGTGCCTGCCAGATATCCATCGACATGCGCTAGCGCTTCAAGGACGGGCCGCATGGTCTCATGCCATTTGGGCATCGTCATCGCTCATCATCCCCTTCATTTCAGCAAAATCAGTAAAAGGCTCAACCGCCACTGCGGTCAAGGGGCCTGTCGCCTGTGGCAATGACCTGAGCTCCCCTGCAAGTCTCCTGGACCCGCCCTTGAGGCTGACGAACGTGAGGCCTCCCGAGATGAACCCACCGACGACCGGAACGACTTTGCTCACCGCGTCGCCGAAACTGCTTTTGGTGATCTTGACGCCGATCCCGGCAAGTACCTTTTTGATGATCGGGTAGTAACTTGTCTGCATAAGCGCCTTGTTGGCGACCTTCTTGGCCACATTGGCCTGAACCGTTTTGGAAAACGCCGTCAAGGCGGAGTTGGCACCGCTCACCCCGGCCATCACGGCCAGGAGAAGGGCGAAGGCCGCCAAGGTCTCATCGTCCATTTCGTCGCAATCGTCGATGAAGGACTGCCAGCCGTAGAGATACGCCAGTTTCTGCATGATTCGAAAGGCGTGGACATAGTACTGCGTCACGTCCGCCGGGATCGTCCCGAGCATCGCGAGTCCTCCGGGCAATCCCGCGGAGAACGAAAGGACGGTCGATTTCTTCGTTTCGAAATCAATGACGTCCCTCGCGATGGAGTCGACAAGGTCGGAATCCATCCCGGCGGTGGCCGGGCTCGTTGAAATCGCGAGCTCTACCCGCTCGTCCGCAACGCCCCGTTTCCGGAGCTCAGAACGGAGGAAATGGTCGCGCTCGATCGCCACGCCCTTCAGTCTCATCACCTTCTGGAGGAAGGCGACGGCATATCTCTGGGCTTCTTCCTCCTGCCGATCAGCCTCGGCCTTTAGGCCCCCAATACCTTCTTTCACAGAATCGGACTCGGATAGCTCCGCCCCCTCTTTTGGCTTTACGGCACTCCCCTTCACGCTACTCACCGACCTTTTCGGCATAGAGATTAAATAGATGGGAGACGATCTTGTTCTCGTCTCCATTGAAATCGACACCGTAGGCCGATTCGATTGCCTCGTCGAGCTTGCCGTGGGCTTCGAACAGCTCTGGATACAGGAACTCGTCCGCCGGTTTATAGAGGTCGGCCAGGGACGCGCCGTGATACAGCCCCCTTGCAGAAAGCACCGCCTGACCGGCATCGATGATGGCCCGCCGTCCCTCATCGGTTAATTTCGGCAGGGGGAAGTTGTTCCACACGATGGTGTTCGAGAAACGGCAGTCGCTCTTGAGCTCGCCTCCGACCGCCTTCTGCCACGCCATGAAGACCCCTGATGAGATGATTCCGAACAGGAGACCATCGGGGTCGTCGGCGAAGAAACAGGCGTCCGTAGCGATTTCCCCGGATTCACACCGTTTGACCGTGAAGTACTTTCGCCCACCGGAAAAATGACGCGGGACGCAGAGGAACGGCCCGTCGGCCTTCCTCACCTCAGCATAGCGCCAGGGCTCATCAGCAAGCCGCCTCGTCGATGCTTTCTTCGAAGCCAAACGGAAATCTCGGACTCCCTGGACCCTCTCCCTCAAGATTAGGGATTTCGCGATATCCGATCTAGGCGCGTCCGCAAGCCACAAAGACCATCTTTCCTTGTTGTTAATCAACTCCTGGGCTCCCACACACGGGACTACATATTTTGCGGCGGCGCTGTCGGAAATAACGTCCTCGTATTCTTCTCTTGTCTTAATCTGGAAGTATCCCCCATTCGCCGGTTTACCTCCGATGACCATAGGAGATACATCCTCAAACAGTGGTCTCATTTTCTTCTCAACAAAGACGTTCGGAGCGTCAAGCAAGTAACCGTTCAAATTGTTCGGATGCTCAATCGTCCTTTTGCCCCGATGATACGAGAAGGCAACAGGCTCCACGGGACCCTGGGAGAATCCAACGATGACTACGTGCACATGGGCCTCGTCGTCAGCCGCCGAATCCCATACGAAAGAACGGTGTGCGAAACTGACCCTCCATCCCGCGTCGAATAGGGGCCTGAAAAGGGATGGAACCGGCTGGCCCTGGCAAATCGAGTTCGTCGAGACAAACGAAAACTCCGCGTCAGTATTAACCAAATAATCGGCCGCTTTCCTATACCAGCATGTCGCATAGTCGAGATAGCCGTCGTAGCCCCGGCCCCAAACATACTTGAGGTCGTCCACCTGCTCATCGGTCCTTTGGGACTGCCCGATAAACGGCGGATTGCCGAGAACGTAGTTGACCTCATCACTTGGGACCACGTCGTTCCAGTCGATGCGAAGCGCGTTTGCGTTGACGATGCCCTCGTAGTCCGTGAGCGGCAGTTCCTGATAGACGCGCTGCGTCACCTTTGCCGTATCGGCATCCGCCTGCTTCTCGGCAATCCAGAGTGCCGTGCGGGCGACGCAACAAGCGAAGTCCTCCAGCTCGATGCCGTGGAAGTTCCTCAGGCTCACGAGCACGTCGCGGTCTCCCGAGTCCTCGAAGCTGAACGATGCCTGATCGCCCTGAAGCTCGAAGAGGATGCGGTTCTCCAGCCGTCTCAGGCAGAGATAGCTTTCGGTGAGGAAGTTGCCGGAACCTGCGGCCGGGTCGAGGATGGAGATGCTGCCGATCTTCTTATGCAGGTCCTTGAGCGCACGGGTCCTCGCGCCGCCCGCGACGGGCTTTGCACAGGCCTCATCAAACTCCACCTTGAGATCGTCGAGAAAAAGCGGGTCAATCACTTTATGGATGTTCTCGGGGCTCGTGAAGTGTTGGCCGTTCGCACGCCGATGGTCATGCGACAGCGCCCCCTCAAAGATGGAACCGAAGACCGTGGGGCTCACGCCAGTCCAATCGAATTCCTGACAGCCCTCGACAATGAGCGTATGTCGGAAACTCTCGGACAATGGCGGGATTTCCGTCCTCTCACGAAAGAGGCCGCCATTCATATAGGGTAGCTTCTTCAACCAGTCCTCGGCGTACTTGTCACGATCTTCATCTTTGGTATCGAGCCAGACGAACAGGTCCTTGAGGCCTCGCCTGAGATCACCCGCCTGGAAGTGTGCGACGTAGTCTCGGAAGGCATTTGGCTCCATGAGACCAGCGTCCTCGCAGAACATGAGGAACATGAGCCGGGTCATGAGCACGGAGAGGGCGTGGTGGTTCTCGGGTGTGTCGGGGTCATCGAACGCCTCGGCCGCCTGGTCGTGGAGCTTCGACATGATCTTGCCGGCCTCCACCGAGACCGCACGTGAGATTGTGGCCGGGGCCTCCGCCCCGCCCTTAAGGAACTGCACAGCCGCGAGGTTCTTGGGGAGCTCAGCGAGCGAGAGCTTGAAGATCGGCTCGCGGCAAAGCGAGTCCCGCTCGCGATCGAAGACCCAAAACTCGGCAAAATTGCATGCGACGATATAGCGAGGCTGTTGAGAAAGCGGCATACCCTGGGCGTAGGCGTTACCCTGTTTCGCGGGCGTCACCTTGCGGCCCTGGCGCGTCTCCTCCTTGGCGAGGTCGATTCCAAGCGACTTCTGCTCGACGAGGGTTTTAGCCGACGGTATGAAGACGTCGATATACCCCTCATGCGTGCTCGCATCGGTGGAAACGGGCTTTTCGAACTCGAGCCTCGAGACTGCATCCTCAACGCCCAGGACGTTCTGATAGAAGTCGATCCAGAACCGTTGCGTGTCCTGGTTCTCATTTCCCTTGTTCGCCCACCTGCTAGCAAAAGCTTCTGCATCGGCTTTCTTTCCCGGCATACGGACCCTCACTTGATAGCCTTTTCCATTGAGAAAGATTCTACGGGTTCTTCACTTCTTTTTAGCTGGTTTTAGTTTTATTGGTATCCCTTTTGCCCTAGCGGTCGTTGCAATCTGCTCATATTCCGCTCGGAAGTCTTCGCCACAACCTTTATCCAAAGAAAAACAGCTCAGAGGAACAATGCCTCTGAGCTGCTAAAAGTCTTGGTCGCGGGGGCAGGATTTGAACCTACGACCTCCGGGTTATGAGCCCGGCG
>OHAP01002166.1_pt1 | contig 11402 bp, 5 predicted proteins | sample 1577171 | NCBI WGS metagenome assembly OHAP01 (sample SAMEA3541489, study PRJEB24748) | human gut metagenome | biome: human gut; feature: human-associated habitat; material: faeces | place: China | collected 2012 | reverse complement strand
CAGGGAATGTGACACCGCCACCCGCAGCAGATATTGCGTCTGGCTGCTCGAACTCTGCATTCTTAATCAGTCTTTTCAAACGGCTGTTTTTACGGGATGTATATTCGATATCAACGATCATCCCAAACCGATCATCGAAAGGGATCTCCTTCATGGAGATATCCTGCATCTGGTTACGGAATGCATCGGCCATCGATGTCATGTGCATTTCAATAAGCTTGTCAATTGTACTCTGATTTGTCATGATCTCTTACCTCCGTAATAACGGGCACCACGGGTGATGCCGGACTGGGAACTCTCGTTTGTCTGCTTCTGAGGTGCCTCAGATTTAGCTCCACGATCCGCAGCAAGGATGTTCTTGATACTTTTATAGCTGGGTGAATTCGAGTACTGCAGAGCCTTTGCACAGGCGTTTTCAAGCTGCTGTGAAGACTTCCTCTCAGCAAGCTTCAAAAGGCCCATACAGGCCCTGTAAGACTGCTGCTCCACTCTGCCTGAGGTAAGGATACTGTTTACAACTTTATAGGTATTGATTCCAATTGTTTCTGCCCATTTGCGGAAACGGTCACCGTTCCACTCCAGATATTTCTGGTGATCTGGTGGCATATGTTCGAGTACTGTGGAATACTGCCCAGGACGCCCGTACAGGCGTTTGTGGGAAGCAATTCTCCTGAAATCCTTAAAAATTTCAATGGTGGTATCTGTCACTCGCACATCGACCTTATCTTTGATATACTGATAAGGCACCGAGTAGTACATTTTGTCTACGGCGATGTGATAGTTGAACTGTACTGTGGCGGTACGATGTTCAGCTAATTCAAAGCGGGTGGCAGGCAGGGGCATGAGCAATGGCTTCTCATCTTCGAGAAACAGCTTCTGTCGGCTGCCTTCTTTCTTTTGAAAAGAAGCCGCGTTGTACTTTTTGAGCTTTTTCCTGATTTCCTGGTTCAATTCTTCCAGAGAGAAAAACTGTTCATTACGAAGCGCAGCTGTGATCCATGTAGAGACATGGCCAACATTTCCTTCTACACTTGGCTTATCCTTCGGGGCACGTACCCGGGCCGGAATGATAGCAGTGTTGTAATGCTGTGCCAGTTCCTCATAGGACTTAATCAGGACAGACTCATATTTGTCACTCTGTTTACGGTTCGTTGCTGTAGGAGCATTGTCTGATACCAGAATCGGCGTAACGCCGCCAAAGAACTCGTACATATGGATATGAGCGGTAATCCATGACTTTTGTTGTTCATTGATGAACGCTTCGACAAAAGCATACTGGCTGTAGGTCATAACACCAACAAAGATCCATGCTTCGGTAATTTCACCGGTATCCGGATCAATAATCTTTGCCGGATCACCAGCCCAGTCAACCTCGATCTGCTGGCCTGCTTTCCGCGGGATGTGCATGGTAGCACGGCTTTTTTGCTCGTTCTGCTGAATGTAATAACAGAACTGGGAATACATCAAAGCATCATCACCATTCTGACTGCATTCTTCGAGGTATTCTGTCCAAAGGAGCTTCTTGTTGACACCATTTTTGAGCAATTCCTTACGGATGTAGTCGAAGTCAGGCATCCGCTTGGTGGATTTCGGAGACATGGTTCAGATGGCTGCGCGAGGCCGCACGCGTCGGGGACAGGACGTCGCTCATGCGCGAGCAGCTCGACGACGGGCGCTACGAAAAGATCCGGAAGAAGATGATGGAGCCGGAGTACGAGTTCCATCTGGAGCCGGACGTGCAAACGGCGGGTTAACATAGCCTTTCACCAAAAAGGGCGAGCGGCCGCGCCCTGCGACCACCCGCCCTCAATCAAAGCCCTTCTCGGCCGCCGTAGCTACCGGTTCCGGCGCCGCAGGATAACGCCTGCGGCGATCAGCACCACCGCGCCGCCCGCGATGCCACCCAGGGCCATCGGCGACAAGCTGGTATCGCCCGTATACGGCAGACCCGGCTTCTCCTCCTTCGGCACCGGTGACTTGCTCGGCGGATTGGTGGGCGGCTCCGTCGGCGGGGTGGTCGGCGGCGTGTACGTGTTCTTGAACACCGGCGCCACGGCGCCGTCATAGGTTACCGTCGCCACCAGATGGCCCGCACCGTCGTCCGTCACCGTCACCGTTACCCGGTGCTCGGCCGCGTCGTACGTCACGTTCTTCTGACCGTCGTCCACCTCGGAGATGCTGTAGGCGTACGTTCCGGGCTTGTCGTACGAGATCGCCTCGAAGCCCACCGTGCCGTCCGCCGCGTTCTTTGCGGTCTGCAGCACCTTGCCGTCGGCATCCTTCAGCTGGAAGGAGAACTGCCCTTCCTTCAGGTCCTCGCCGCTCAGCACCTTGGAGGCCCCCAGCTTCACCTCAGTCGCGGCCGGCGCGTAACTGTTGCTGAACGCCACCGCATCCGCAGCCTTGCCGCCCTTGCTGTAGGCAACCTGCGCCTCCAGCGCGTGCGTCTCCGCATTCTCCGTCACCGTCACCGTCGCGGTAAAGACCGTCGTGTCGTAGGTGACGCCGTTCGCCGTCGCCCCTGCCCGCTCGGACACGGTGTAGACGTACGTCCCCACCTTGTCCAGCTGCAGCGGCGCGAAGCCGAACGTGCCGTCGGCGCCGTTCTGCACCGTCTGCACCACGTTACCGTCGGCGTCCTTCAGGTCGAAGAAGAACTCACCCTCGGCCAGGTCGCGGCCGGTCAGAGCCTTCGTTCCGGTAATCGTCGCCGTCGTTGCCGTCGGCGTGTAGGTGTTGGTGAAGGTCAGATCCGCAGCCGTCTTGTTCGCCGTCGCGGTCAGCTGGCCGCTGCCGTCATCGATCACGTTCACCGTTACGTCCAGCACCGCATCGCTGTAAGTGATGGTGCCATCTTGGCCCGCAACCTCCTTCACCTGGTACGCATGCGAACCAGTTGCGGTGTACGAGATGGCCTTGAAGGTAAACGCTTTACCCACGTTCGTGGTCCGGTCGATCTCCTGCCCGGTGGCCACGTCAATCAGCGCGAATGTGAACTCGCCATCGGCGGGCGTCCGCGTGGTGGCCGGGTCGGCATTCTCAAGCACCTTGGTGCCAGAGATCTGGTAGGAGGTCTGACCCGGCTGGTAGCTGTTCGCAAACGTCATGGTATTGGGGGTGACGCCGTTCTCGGTGCCCTCGCTCGGTTTCACCGTAGAGCTCTCTACCACCAGCTTGCCGTCGTTGTTGTCCTTCACCACGTAGGTCAGGGTGTACGTCTTGCCGGTGTAGGTCACGCCCGGCACGCCCGGCGCGCCGTCCGTCGGCTGCACCTCACGGACCGTGAAGGGAAAGGTGCCCGCATGGTCGAAGGTCAGCTCGTTAAAGTAAACCTTGCCCTTGGCGTCGTTCTTCTGGGTCTGGAGCACCGTACCGTCAGACCCCACCAGCTCGAAGGCGAAGTCTCCCGCCTTTAGCTGATAGCTGCCGTCGTGCACGTCAACGCTCTTGGTGAGGGCGATCGCGCCGGAGTTCGTCGCCTTCGCCTTGTAGGTGTTGGTGAAGGTGGGCTTCGTGGCGTCCGCGCCGTCGTAGGCGACGCTCGCCTGCAGCGTGCCGGCATTGTCCACAACCGTCACCACGGCATGATGCACCGCGTCGTCGTAGGTCACGTAGGCCAGATCACCCTTCCGCTCCACGATAGTGTACTCGTACGTGCCCGGCTTCGCGTAGGAGAAGGCATCGAAGTTAACACTTCCGTCCGCGCCGTTGGTCGCGGTCCGGACGGGCTTGGCCCCGGCAAGCTGCTCAGCAGTCATTTTGCCCTCGTACACATCGAAGGTGAACTCGCCGTCCTTGGGGACGATCGGCGTGTTGTCGTCCTTCTTCACATAGCTCTTCTGCGCACCGAGGGCCAGACCGGTCGCGGCCGGCTGGTAGGTGTTGGTGAAGGTATCCGAGCCGGATGCGCTCGTCACGATCGCCTTCGCATTCAGTGCTCCGTTCCCGCCGTCTGTGACCGTCACCGTATAGGTGAGGGCATGATTGTCATAGACCATGCCCGGCTCCGCGCCCGGCTGCTCCACGATGGTGTAGGTGAAGTCCTTGCTCGCGGCGCCGTCCAAGTCGGAGAGCTGGAACTCGCGCGTGAAGCAGACCTTGCCGTTTGCATCGTTCTTCGCGGTGGCGATCACGTTGCCGGCAGCGTCCTTCAGGTCGAAGGTGAACTCGCCGTCCGCAGGCTTCGTCGTGTGATCGAAGCCGTCCGCAACCTTGATGGTCTTGGTCGCCGTCAGCTCCACGGATCCCTTTGCGGTGTAGGTGTTGTTGAAGGTGGGAGCCGTAGCGGTACCGTCATAGGTGACGGTCACCTTCGTCTTGTTGTTGTCGTCCTGGTTCTGCTCTACCTTGACGTGGACCTTGACTTCCTTGGCGTCGTAGGCCACGCCGTCGACGGACTGGCAGGCCTTCTCCTCCTTGAGCGTGTAGTCGTACTCGCCCAGGTTCAGGCCCTTGACGGCCAGCTTGACCTTGCCACCCTGGTCGTTGGTGCCCTTCTCAACCTCGTTGCCAGCCTGGTCGTACAGGCCGAAGGTGAACTCACCGTCCGTCAGTTTCTTGCCCGTGAGGGTCTTCGTCGCCTCGATGGCGGCATCGGCCGTCGGCTTCGAGTTGGTGAAGGTCGGCACGGCCTTCTCGCCGTCGTATGTGACGGTCGCCTTCAGCTCGCCCTTCTCGTCGGTGACCTTGACGTGGACCTTCACGTCCTTCGCGTCGTAGACGATGGTCGAGTCGTTGCCGGCAACCTCCCTGATGGCGTAGTCGTGCTCGCCCGGCGTAGCGTAGTCGATGGCTGCAAAGGCGACCTTGCCGTCCTTGTCATTCTGGACAGCCTGGAGCTCTTTGCCGTCGCTGTCGAGCAGCTGGAACGTGAAGTCACCGCCCGCGAGCGTGCCGCCCGTAAAGCGTTTCGTCGCTTCGAGCGCAACCGAGGTCTCCTTCGGGTGGTACGTGTTCGTGATCTTGGCGATTTTGTCAGCGACCTCGATCGGATTGTCCTCATGGCTCATGCCGTCGTCGGTGTAGGTCTGCTCCATCTTGACTGCCGGCTGCGACAGCGTGCCGTCGCCGTTATCGCTCACCGTCACCGTGACGCGGTAGGAAGCGCTCGAATACCCGAACCCGGGCAGCCAGTCAGCGTCGTTTTGAGACGGCGTGGCCTCGGCAATGAGATAGGTGTAGGTGCCGGGCTTGGCGTACTCAATCTTACCGAAGTCGAACTTGTCCCCGTTCTCGACGGTCTTCACAACCTGCTTCATATCACTCACGGGCGCATCCCCGGCACCGTCAGGCATCGGCGTGCCCTTGTCCGCGCGCAGGTAAATCTTGAAGCTATCGCCATCTTTCCAGTTACGGCCCCGGAGCACCTTCTGCGCCCAGAACGCATTGGTGAGCGTCACCGGCAGCTTTACGCTGTAGGTGTTCGTGAATACCAGTTTGTTGGCGTCGGCCAGCGTGCCGTTGGCGTTCTGCTTCGCAATCGTGCCTTCGATGCTGCCGCCCTCGCCGCCCAGGGCGTTGCCGCCCTGCTCGCGCTTGGTCAGCGTGAAGCCGGCCGGCATCTTGCCCGCGCGGGTCAGCTCCTGAACCGTATACTTGTCACCCTCGGCGAGACCGTACACGCGGATCGTCTGGCCGGCCGTGATGGTCTGCTCGCGTCCGTTCGTCAGGTCGAACATATCGCCGACCTGCTTCTCATCGGCCGCGCCCGCCTTCTCGAAGACTGCAGCCTTATACGTCTTCCCCTTGGGCACGGTGAACTTGAAGGTGAACTCCGCATCCTTATTGCCCGTCAGTCCATCGGGCACGTCAACCTTCTTCGTCACCTCGAGGCTCGCCTCGCGCTTGTTAGCCACGCGCACGCAGGTGGCGCCCGTAAACAGGGCATTCAGGTTGTTCATGTCGCGCAGATCGGCACGGGCACCTTTCGACTTGGTCCCCTTGGGCTGCTCGTCCTGGGTGATACCCATACGTATCCAGCCCGTCTCGGTCTCCAAGCGGTAGGGTTTGCCCTCCTCGGTGGGCCCATACTGGTAGACACGTCCGTTGGCACCGTACTTGAGGTGCACCGTGTCGCCGGCACCGGCGGGATCGACATTGCTCCACGACAGATTACCGTCAGTATCGGTCACACCATTCGAGGTCTGCCGCACACCCTTGATCCACGTGAGCGTGTTGTCGATGTCGCCCTCTGCGCCAAACTGGCCCAGGCTCTTCATCAGCGCGCCCGGGCCCACAAACGTCGAAACGCCGTCATCGCGCGTACCGGCATCGGCATGGACGCCGTAATCGTCCACAATCACTTTGGTGAGCGTGTCGTTGAGCAGGAAACCGCTCGGCGCTGAGATTTCCTTCAGGTAGTAGGTGCGTTTCGTAAGCGGCTTGTGCTCCTTGCTCGTATTCGGGAATATGCCCGCACCTTCGAGCGGGACCGGGTTGCCGACCGACCCCGTCGTCAGGGTGTCGTAGGGGGTCTGCTCGCCCTTGAGCACGACCTTGCCGTTTGCGTCTGTTGTCACCTGATCGGCCGTGTACAGGCCGAACTTCGCCCCCTCAACGGGCTTACCCGCGGTATCGGTCTTCTGCACGAACAGGCGATTCTGGATGTTCGAGACGAGCAAGCGCGTGGCGAACTGCCGCCGGAAATTCTCCTTGCCGTCGGGGAGGTCATCGCTGAACACGTGGACCGTGTTGTCCATATCCGCCTCGGCGATGGAGCTCGCCGCTGTGTAGTAGATGGCCACCGTGTACTCGGCATCCTTGCGGGCATCACCGCTCAGCAGGTAGTAGTACTTGGAGATGTCACCGGGCAGATTTTGAATCTCTACCTGGTACTGGCCGCTCGTGTTGAGCGTGAAGGCGTGCAGGTCCTTCTTCGCCGCCTCGATAGCGCCGGCCTTACTCGGCTTCCCGGCGAGGGTGTACCCCATTCCCGTCGATGGGTCGCCCGACACGGCGTACCAATTGTTCTGATCTTTGATATCTGCGTTTGCGCTTTTATCGCGCTTGAGCACCACAGCGAACAGTATGCCGGAGTCTAGGCTGACCTTCGTCAGGTCATTATTCGCCTGGTACACGGTCGACGGCGCGGTGATGGTCTCCTTCGCGCCGGCGAACGCGCCGGTCTTCCACACGACGCTGTCCGCGTCCATACCGCCGCGGTTGATGATGACGCCGCCCGCGCCGTTCCCGGCGCTCGCGGGCACGTACTCGAGCTGCATGCTGCCACCCGTCGCCGTGAGACTCGAGCGGTATCCCTCGGGCACGCGCGTCTCCTTCAGGAGGTAGTACTTGTTGCTGTGATCCTTGTTGTAGAGATCGTCGAAGTTGATGACGCCGTTGTCATCGTCGTTCGTGAGCGTTAGGTGGCCGGCCTCGTCCGTGGTGCCGGATCCGAGGGGCTCAAGCTCGTTCTTGAAGTCCTTGTCGGTCTTATAGAGCTGGAACTTGGCACCCTGTACGAACTTGCCGTCCTGGTCGAACTTGATGATGTCGGACTCGGGAACCGTCACGAGGTTGTACTTGAGCTTCATGTTGGAGTCGGTGGCGCCACGCTCCAAGTAGAAGAACTTGAGCGTGTGGTTGGTGCCGTCAGCGAAGGTGTTGCCTTTGAAGCCCTTAGTAGTATCCTGCTTTGCTTCCTGGAACTTGCTTAACAGCGTGCCGTCTGGGGAATCGTTAACCTTAATCTCGCCCGTTTGGAAGTCAATGGTCAGCTTAGCACTGGTGTGGATGCCGCCAATGTCGCCCACGAGGACATCGTCAATGAACACCCAGACGTCGTCGTCGCCGGCGAACTCAAAGGTCATGGGATCGCCAGCGTTCGTTTTGCCATCCGTCGGCTGCACGAAGCGCGATGACATGGAGAGGCCGAAATAATGGTTGAGGGGTTTGCCATCGTTATAATTCGAGTCGCCGTTGTTCGACGACGTAATGCCGTTCCGGACGAGGCGGCCGTTCTCCTCCTTGAATACCTTATCGGCCGCATCGAAGGGGAAAAACTGACCTCCATTTTGAGAGCCAGCCCCCGCTTGCCCAACGCCGGCGACTTCGTAGACATCAAATGCATTCTTATTGACGTCGTACGCCGCGTAGTTCTTCGAGCTGTCATACTCGTAGTAGCCGCCCTTGGCCTGCAACAGACCCGTCACACCCATATGGGATATCTTGCCCGTCTGGGTGGAAGAATCAAACAGGTAGCCGAGGGATTCTCCGCCCCAGCTGCCGGTGAGTTTCGGGTAACCGCCGGTAAGAACGTTGTTCACGATACCGGAGCGAGGAGAGGAGCCGCCCGTATACCGGTTGAGATCATCATTGGCTCCCTGATCCTTGAACTTGAAGCGGTGGCCCTTGTTGATGCCGTCGGATCCACTGACCGACAGGTGATCCTCCGAATTCACCCAGTAATCAAACAGGTTGATTGTTGTCCCCGAAGGCGAAATCGTCGGAACCATGTGGTTCGGAAACGGAACCGTATGGTCCGAAACCTTCGCCTCCGCGCGGGTCGGCAGGAAGAAACTCGCCGTCAGCACGACGGCGAGGGCCAGAACAATCACATATGGCGAGACCGGGCGCAGCCCGCGACGACGGCCATAAGACATGACGGACCACCGCTCGCGCGGCCGATGTCCACCAAGAAGTTCCCTGCTGGGACACCCCCCCCCGGTAACCATATTCATGAGTAGAGACGTCGCCTCTCTGAGCTCCTGCATAATTTCCTTCCCCGTCACACGGCGACCCGCCTGGGCACCCCCCCCGGGGGGCCGAGGCAGTCTGGCACATGCCCGCAGTCGTTCAAGAAATACCAACCCCAGCATATGTCTCTTAAGATATCTTAGTCTTATTCTATGACAGTTTTTGTCTCATTGCCGATGAAATCGGCTCAATCCCTTTGTCGCATGCTAGAGCGTGTGGAGCAGGGCGATGAGGAAGCGGATGCCTTGGAGATAGGCGCGGCGGGTGATGCGCTCGTTGGTGCCGTGGACACCGCGCTCGCACTCGTCATCGTCGACCACGAAGGCCGAGAAGCGAATGCACTCGGGGCAAATACGCTGGTAGTTGGCAGCATCGGTCGCGCCAATCACGGTCGAGGGAACGATGCCGATAGGAGCTCCGCCCGTCGCCGATGACCCGTTTTCCTCCGTCCCCTTTGGATCGCGGAAATAGCGGGCGGCGATGGCGCGGACGGTCTCGAGTCCCGGTCCGCCGATGCGCGGAGACGGCGAGGGTTCGGAGCTGCCAGGACCGAGCTCGATCTCGACGCGGTCGGCGAGCCCCGCCTCGGCAACGGCGACACGGCAGCGGGCCACGACATCGGCCACACTCGTGCCCTCGAGCATGCGGAAATTGATATTGGCCCACATATCCTGCGGCATCACGTTAGCACCGGTGCTACCGCCCTCGATTTGGGTCGGTGCACAGGTGGTGGTCACGAGCGGATAGAGCTTCTTGCTGGCGAGGCACTCGCGCACGATGGCGTCCTTGTTGGAGGCGATCTCGTCGGCCATGTAGAGCCCCAGCTCGACGAGCTGTGCGGCAAGCAGGTCCGTGACGCGCGTCGGCCATTCGATATCGCAGATTGCGGCGATGGCGCGGCTGAGCACCTCGAGCGAAGTGCCACCGTAGGGGTTGGAGGAATGCCCGCCCTCGTTACGCGTCCTCAACACGATATCGGCGTAGCCCTTCTCCGCGAGATCGGCATGCATAAGCCAGCCCTCGCCCGCGCTGTACTCGGCAGCCGGAACGATGCGGTAGTCGCCCTCGTCGATCAGGAACTCGAGATCAACACCGCGTTCCTCGAGCACGCGGCCGATGGCACCCGCACCGAACTGCGTGGTTTCCTCGTCCTGGCCAAAAGCCAGCAGCAGGGTGCGCTCGTGCTCCCAGCCGTGGGCCAGCGCATACTCAACCGCCTCGAGAATGCCTGCAACTTGGTCTTTCATGTCGATGGCGCCGCGGCCCCAAATGTAGGCGTCGTCCACCTGTCCGCTAAAGGGGGCGTGCGTCCAATCGTCCTCGGTGCCCGGCACCACGGGAACCACGTCCATGTGGCCCATGAGCATGACCGGCTTGAGGACGGGGTCGATGCCGGTAAGCGTCACGAGCAGCGAATGGTCGATGAGCTCGACCTCGCCCGCCGCAAACACGCGCGGCCAGGCCTGCTGCATATAGGCGCGCAGGTCGGCAAACGCCTGCCAGTCCACCGTCTGGGCATCCATGCTCGAAATCGTCGGAAACGACAGCACGCGGCCCAGGCGCTCGCACGCGCCGACCTCGTCGATATCGGCAAAATCATCCTCGTGCGCAAAGAAGCGCCAAACCTCGGCCATGCCTTCCTCCAAAAACAACGTGGCAAAGAGGCGGTCCCTTTGCCACGTTCGCTTGCATTATTTGTCGTTGAGATAACGCGAGAGGAACTCGCGGGTGCGCTGGTGTTTGGGGTTGCCGAAGAGCTCGGCCGGCGCGGCATCCTCGAGCACCACGCCCTGGTCCATAAAGACCACGCGGTCGGACACGGTACGCGCGAAGGCCATCTCGTGGGTAACGACGACCATGGTCATGCCGTCGGCGGCGAGCTTGCGCATAACGTCGAGCACCTCGCCCACGATCTCGGGATCGAGCGCAGAGGTAGGCTCGTCAAACAGCATGATCTGCGGGTTCATGCACAGGGCGCGGGCGATGGCAACGCGCTGCTTTTGGCCACCGGACAGGCGACCAACCGCGGCATGGGCGAATTTTTCGAGTCCCACGCTCGCCAGATGCTCCATCGCGACCTGTTCGGCCTGATCTTTGCCCATCTTTTTGAGCGTGACGGGCGCGAGCGTGCAGTTGTCGAGCACATCCATGTTGTTGAACAGGTTGAAGCCCTGGAACACCATGCCGATGTCCTCGCGCAGCTTGTTGATGTTGCAGCGCTCGGCCGTGAGGTCCTGGCCATGGAACCAGATATGGCCCGCGTCCGGGGTCTCGAGCAGGTTGAGGCAGCGCAGAAAGGTCGATTTGCCCGAACCCGAAGCGCCGATAATGGTAACGACTTCGCCGGGATTAACGGACAAGTCGATACCCTTGAGCACCTCGAGCGAGCCGAAGCTCTTGCGCAGGCCCTCGACGCGAATGAGCGGCTCTTTGGTTTGCGCGGCCGCAGCGCCGGTAGTAACGGTATCTGCCATGATGATTCTCCTCGTCTTGAGCCTAGTTGGAGCTGGGCAGCGTTGCCGGGGCCTCGGCGCCGAGCTTTTTGCCAAAGGCCTCGAGCAGGCGGCTCGCCACGAGCGTCAGGATCAGGTAAACCACGAGCGCCACGCAGTAGACCTCCATCTGGCGGTAGTACACGCCGGCGACGGTGGTGGTAGCGTACATGAGGTCGAACACGCCGATGACCGAGAGCACCGACGAATCCTTGA
>OHAP01002156.1_pt1 | contig 11440 bp, 9 predicted proteins | sample 1577171 | NCBI WGS metagenome assembly OHAP01 (sample SAMEA3541489, study PRJEB24748) | human gut metagenome | biome: human gut; feature: human-associated habitat; material: faeces | place: China | collected 2012 | reverse complement strand
GCGGGATTTGCTTATCCTTCCGTTGGTCTTTCCATATTGCTTGATAAATGGGTGAAGCTGCCCGAATGGATTTCTTTTGCGAAACTGCGTGGTGCCTATAGTAAAGTGGGGAACGATATTCCTGTATTTGTCACTAATTCCACTTCTCATATCGGTGCCGGTGGCGAGATACAGGCAAATGATGCAGCTCCTTTCAAAGATATGGAGCCGGAAATGACTCATGCCATGGAATTCGGAACGGAATGGAGATTCTTCCAACATCGGTTAGGAATCAATCTGACCTATTATCGTACCAACACTTATAATCAGTTCTTCAAACTTCCTGCTCTTGCAGGTGACAAGTATGCTTTCCGATATGTAAATGCTGGGAATATCCAAAACCAAGGATGGGAAGTGACACTGAACGGAACTCCAATGCTAACTTCTGATTTCACCTGGAAAACTTCCATCAATTTTTCTGCTAACAAGAATAAGATCGTGAAGCTGCACGACGAATTGAAAGAATTAGTCTACGGGCCTACGAGCTTTTCTTCCAGTTATGCAATGAAACTGGTGAAAGGTGGTTCTATCGGTGATATCTATGGTAAAGCCTTTGTGCGTGATGCCGCAGGAAACATTGTTTATGAAACAGAAGGAGATTACAAAGGACTTCCATTGGTGGAAGGTGACGGAAATACGGTGAAAGTAGGAAATGCCAACCCTGTCTTTATGATGGGATGGGATCACACATTCTCTTACAAAGGATTCAGCCTTTATTTCCTGCTTGACTGGCGTTACGGAGGAAAAGTCCTTTCGCAGACACAAGCGGAAATGGATCTCTATGGCGTATCGGAAATTACGGCTGATGCACGCGACAGAGGATATGTGATGCTTGAAGGTCAGCAGATCGATAATGTGAAAGGATTCTATAAAAATGTAGTGGGCGGGCGTGCCGGAGTGACAGAGTATTATATGTATGATGCCACTAATTTACGGTTGCGCGAAGTATCGTTGAGCTACAATTTCTCAAAGAAGTGGATACAAAAAACGAAGGTTCTGAAAGATGTGCAGCTTTCGTTTGTGGCCCGCAATCTATGTTTCTTATATAAGAAAGCTCCTTTTGATCCGGATTTGGTACTTTCCACCGGGAATGATAACCAAGGGATTGAAGTATTCGGAATGCCTACAACCCGTAGTTTGGGCTTTACTCTGAAATGTGAATTTTAAAGGTAGGAGAGAGAAATGAAGAGAAAATATGTATATCTATACTTGCTGGGCTTACTGCTCTTTTCTGTAGCATGTACCGGTAATTTCCGTGATTACAATACCGACTTGTCCGGAATCACGGATGATGACCTGATTATTGACGACAATGGTTATGGAATCCGTTTGGGCATTATTCAGCAGGGTATTTATTTTAATTATGATTTCGGAAAAGGGAAGAACTGGCCTTTCCAGCTGATACAGAATCTGAACGCAGATATGTTTGGTGGATATATGCATGACGGTAAACCCTTGAACGGAGGTTCGCATAATTCCGACTATAATATGCAGGATGGTTGGAACAGCGCCATGTGGACGCATATGTATTCTTATATTTTCCCGCAGATATACCAATCGGAGAATGCTACCCGGAATACACATCCTGCTTTGTTCGGGATCACGAAAATATTAAAGGTAGAAGCCATGCATCGTGTGACGGATTATTATGGTCCCATCATTTATAAGAATTTTGCGAATGCGGAAAAGCACTACCGTCCTGATAAACAAAAAGATGTTTATTATGAGTTTTTCAATGAACTCGATTCTGCCGTGGTTGCCCTCACCGGTTATATAGAGGAGAAACCGGAATTCAATGGATTTGCACGTTTTGATATTTTGTTGGATGGTAAATACCCTTCCTGGGTAAAGTTTGCCAATTCGTTGCGTTTGCGTCTAGCTATGCGTATTGCCTCTGTTGCCCCCGATAAGGCACGTGCTGAAATACAGAAAATAAAAGAAAACGATTACGGCTTCTTTGAAGCGGAAACAGGCGGAGCTGTTGTTTCTACCAAATCCGGATATACCAATCCATTGGGAGAACTTAACCGTGTGTGGAATGAAACTTACATGAGTGCGAATATGGAATCAATCTTGGTGGGATATAATGATCCCCGTCTTGGAATTTATTTCGAACACTGTACGGATGAAACCCTGAAAGGACAATATCGTGGAATTCGTCAAGGGACATGTTTTGCTCATAGTCATTATTCCGGATTGTCGAAGCTGTTTGTCAAGCAAAGCACCGATGCGCCTCTGATGACTGCTTCGGAAGTTTGGTTTCTGCGTGCCGAAGCTGCATTGCGCGGGTGGACGGATGAAGATGAAGAAACCTGTTATCAGAATGGTGTAACTACTTCTTTCCATCAATGGGGAATCTATGGCGTAGAAGATTATCTGCAAAGTGAACGGAAAGCCTCTGACTTTATAGACACGTATGATGAAGAAAATAATATAGAAGCCCGTTGTAAAGTCTCTCCCAAATGGAATCCGCTGGATGATAAGGAAACGAAACTGGAGAAGATCATTACGCAGAAGTGGATTGCTATGTTCCCGGAAGGTTGTGAAGCCTGGGCAGAACAAAGACGAACAGGGTATCCCCGTTTATTTCCCGTACGATTCAACCATAGCAGAAACGGTTCTATCGACACAGAGATTATGGTGCGCCGTCTAAACTTCCCCGGTACCTTGCAGACGGAAGACCCGGAACAATATTCCGCGCTTGTGGAAGCTTTAGGAGGAAACGATCATGGAGGTACAAGGCTTTGGTGGGACACGGGAAATAATAACCTGGAATAAAAAAAGATAAGAGTAGTGTGTTTATATGTGTAGCTTTAACTATTTTTGCATCTTCATTTAAACACATTTACTTATGAAACAGATTATCTCTGCTCTTTTCCTTTGTATGTTGCTCTCTGCCGTACCGGGATTGCAGGCGCAAAACATCCAGTTACATTATGATTTTGGACGTTCTTTGTATGATAAAGATTTGCAAGGTCGTCCGCTGTTAACTTCCACAGTAGAGAAGTTTCATCCTGATACTTGGGGAAGTACTTATTTCTTTGTCGATATGGATTATACCTCCGAAGGTGTCGCTGCCGCTTATTGGGAAATAGCCCGTGAAGTGAAATTCTGGAAAGGTCCTTTTTCTGCGCATCTTGAATATAACGGTGGATTATCCAAAGGTATGTCTTATAAAAATGCTTATCTGGCAGGAGCCACGTATACCTTTAATAATGCCTCCTTCTCCAAAGGTTTCACACTGACCGCCATGTATAAGTATATTCAAAAACATTCATCACCTAACAACTTCCAGTTGACAGGTACATGGTACGTAAACTTCTGCCGTAACCTGCTCACTTTCTCCGGCTTTGCCGACTGGTGGCGTGAAGAAACGAACTACGGAAAGACTATCTTCCTCTCCGAACCACAATTCTGGGTAAACCTGAATCAAATCAAGGGAGTAAATAAAAATTTCAATCTAAGTGTTGGCTCTGAAGTCGAATTGAGCAATAACTTCGGTGGTCGCGATGGTTTTTATGTGATCCCGACGCTTGCTCTGAAATGGACGCTGAACTAAAAAAATCGAACCAAAAATCGAACCAAAAAACGGATTAAAAAGCGAGTTAAAAGAAATAGACTAAAAAGAAGTCAGGCTAAAAGAATCCGAACTTCAGAGGAATCTCCGTTTATCCCTTTGTGGAACTTACAAAATATATAGAACAACCTATTAAATGAAAACTGATTTAATCTACGGCGTAGAAGACCGTCCCCCTTTTAAAGACGCCCTGTTTGCGGCTTTACAACATCTCTTGGCTATTTTCGTGGCAATTATCACACCGCCGCTTATCATAGCGAGTGCCTTGAAACTGGATGTAGAAAAGACAAGTTTCCTAGTTTCCATGTCCCTTTTTGCTTCGGGAGTATCTACCTTTATACAATGCCGTCGTTTCGGTCCGATAGGAGCAAAGCTGCTCTGCATTCAGGGAACCAGTTTTTCTTTTATCGGTCCTATCATCGCCACAGGAATGGTAGGCGGATTGCCGTTGATTTTCGGTTCTTGTATGGCTGCCGCACCTATCGAAATGATTGTCAGTCGCACATTCAAATATCTGCGTAATATCATCACTCCGCTGGTTTCCGGTATTGTCGTACTGCTTATCGGATTGAGTCTGATAAAAGTAGGTATCGTATCTTGCGGAGGCGGATATGCAGCTATGGATAACGGTACGTTTGCTACCTGGGAAAACCTGTCTATTGCAGCACTGGTACTTCTTAGCGTCTTATTTTTCAACCGTTGCGGGAACAAATACCTGCGCATGAGTTCCATTGTACTCGGACTTTGTCTGGGTTATGGTCTGGCATTTGTTTTGGGAAAAGTGGATATGAGTGCGTTGAATGTGGAAATGCTGATGAGCTTTAATATTCCCCAACCTTTTAAATATGGTGTTGATTTCAATGTGTCTTCTTTCATAGCTATTGGTCTGGTCTACCTGATAACTGCCATCGAAGCAACAGGTGACGTGACTGCCAACTCTATGATTTCCGGACTTCCCATTGAAGGAGATTCTTATTTGAAACGAGTTTCCGGTGGAGTAATGGCAGATGGATTCAACTCCTTCCTCGCCGGTATATTCAACTCTTTTCCCAACTCCATCTTTGCACAGAATAACGGTATTATCCAACTGACCGGAGTAGCCAGCCGCTATGTCGGTTATTATATCGCAGCAATGCTTGTTCTTTTGGGATTATTTCCCATTGTAGGTGCCGTATTCTCCTTAATGCCCGATCCTGTATTGGGTGGTGCAACCTTACTAATGTTCGGTACAGTAGCAGCGGCAGGAATCCGTATTATCTCCTCACAAGAAATAGGCCGTAAAGAAACTCTGGTATTAGCAGTCAGCCTCTCCTTAGGTCTAGGAGTAGAATTAATGCCGGACGTATTACAACAAGCCCCGGAAGCAATTCGAAGTATCTTCTCTTCAGGGATCACCACCGGAGGCCTAACTGCAATTATTGCAAATATAGTAATACGTGTAAAAGAATGATGAATAAGTATTAAGTATTAATCGACAAGTATCAAATAGCAGGTATTATCCAGCAGCTTCGGTAATACTTATTACTTAATACTTATTTCTAAATTGCTCATTTTATCAGTAGTGCGGAAGGGGAAATCAGGATACTCGTAAAGACTAAAGCGAGGTTCGGTTTCTCCTTTCGTATAATTCCAGATAGAAGCATAATCTTCCGGATCTTCTCCCATCTTGGCTAATTGGCGCAGATAAGCGGCCAGTGATTTATTTTCTACGATGTAAATCTGTCCCATCTGGTCGATAATCGGGCTATGATGACGAGTGCCGTCATGTTCGAAGCGCAGAATCCGTTTTCCTTCTTCCGTCAGTCCCACCAATTGGAAGGTCATACTCTTACCGATAGCCGGCAAATTCAATACACTGCGATCCGTAGCAAGGAAAGGCAAATGATGTTTTCTCATGAAACGTCTTAATTGCTTGGCAACATCTTCTTTCGTCTCCTCTTCCGTTCCGACTTTCGTCTCTAATATTTTGTATAATTCCTCCGCCTGTTCCGGTGTCATCCGACCATAAATCTTTTCCTCCTGTTGTTCCTGCATCGAACGGCTGTTGGGAGCAAATACTGCATAATTCTCATTGAATCCCTTCACCGAGAAAGTATAATAACATACCACCCCCAATGAATTGAGCACCTGGCGAAGCCGTGTCGTATGTCCCCGACGCGAAGCAGCCACTGTATATACCAACTGATTCGTGATAATCCATCCGGCAGAAAGAATCTTCCGAATCGCCTCTTTAGCTTCAGGCGTAACCTCCAGCGGTGTTTGAAAATGAGTCTGGATAATAAACTGTTTCACCCCTATAGCCGAAGCCTTTTCTTTGAATTCCCGCAAAATATCCACCAGCCCGTCATTGATACGCATCGGCAAATAAGCCAATAACCGTGACCCCAGCCGTACCCGTTGCAATTCCGCATATTTCTCTCCTTCCGGTCGTTCGAGATTTGCCTTCTGCTTGCGTACCGCCATCCGATACACCGCATCCAAAATATTCTGAAGCGTCTTATTTTGACTCATCAGCGCATCGCCCCCTGTAATCAGAATATCCCGCAGCTGTGTATCCTCTTCAAAATAAGTCATCAACCGGCGCAACTTACGATCCCATGACTCCTTCGGGCGTAAAGACTCAAACTCGAAATTCAATCGTTCGCTTTGGAAATCATACATCCGCTGGCAAGAAGCACAAAGTCCCCCGCAAGCCCGTCCCATCGTGTCAGGAATGAGAATAGCCACCTCCGGATACCGGCGATGAATATTATGTCCGTCCGGCAGAAGCCATCCCGCAGCATTAGGTTTACCAACCTCTACAATATCCTCCTTTTCCCACGCACGAATATTTCCATACGTCTCCACCAATCGTGGCGAATACAGAATATAACTCCGGATAGCCTCATCATTATACCCATATCCTGTAATATTGAGTAACGACAAATAATAAGGAGTCGCAAAAAACGGCATCCCCTTCTTTCGTGCCCGATAAAGCAAATACATCGTCTCCGAAGAAAGAGAATTCCCCAAGAACCGATTCAGTTCTCCCGGACTCTTCACAGCCATCGCCAAATGAAAGCGGAAATCATTCCACCACTCACTCACCAACCTGTATTTCTCCTCATAACTCATTCCCTCCTCAAAGTGGAAACGCACCGAAGGCTTCGACTTCCTGTTCTCAATTTTCTGAATCAGCAAGTGCAACATCCGCTCCTTATTTTCATCCCGTATCTCCCGTACCTCTTCATCCAGTCCGGTTTCCCACCGGTCATTCCGACTTTTGATACGCTGCGGTGACGGCAAAGGCGTAATTTCTCCCTGCAACCGTTTAAACATCTGAAAAATTTCAATAAACAAATCCGTCGGCATCTCCATATTCTCCAACGTCCCCGTCAGAAACTCATAAAGCAGCCGAATAGTCTGTACTGACATATCCTGTCCCGTAGACAGTTCATGGACATTCTGCCCATCATAATGGAGTAAGAGTCGAATTTGCTCCCTCGCCTCCTCCGCAGCTTCGTTTTCTATCCTGCAAGTCTCTAACAACCGCAGTATTCCAGTCTTGAAATCCTCAACAGTAGAGCTCTTATCCGCTATCTCCACTATCTCCGGAATCTCCTGACCATAGATTTGTTTCAACTGTGAAAAAGTAAGTGTAAGCATTTTCTTTTGTTTCATAAGCAATCTATCAATTTTTAAATTATATAATAAGCATTTTAAGTTTGAACGACCTCCCTTCCCCCCGAACTATATGTCTCAAATCCCGAACAGCATCTCATCCCCTAAGTATCCTCCATCCATAACCTACCAACATAATCATCAAAGCGCAACATAATACACAATCACACCGCATAGCACTCTACACTGCATAGCACTCCACGCCGCATGGCCTCCCGGCCTCGTCTGCACGGCGTCAAGCGGAGGTTTCATTCCCGGCGTTAAGAAGGGCAGACTGTTTGAGCGAAGCGAGTTTCTGCCCTTTAGCCGGGGATGAGACCGGAGTAGCCGGGCAGACGCAGCCTTGATTTTTTCTTTTTGGTACTTTTTCTTTTGTATCAAGACAAAAGAAAAAAGTACATAAAGATAACAAAAAAAGCGGAAGTACAAAACCCCCGCTTTCTCTATCATATTAATCTTTACGCTTTTCTAACATTTAACGCGACTTATTTTTTCGTTTCCGTGTCGTCATCCTTCCGTTTCGGTTCCTTCTTGGCAAGTAGAACGATATTATACACATAATCCGTCATCCACTGCTCCGAGTATCCCAGACGCTCTTTGTATTGGCGGATAGCCGCAGCCGTCTTATGCACATCATCCGCTTTCCATACCATTTTGGTGCAAACATCATGTACCGTCTTCTGCGTCATGCCATACAGAGCCTTTTTAAAGATCGACGGCATACGGAACTTCCACTGCATCAGATTTCCCATCAACATCATCAGATCATTAGAAAATCCCTGATACATGAACAAATAAGATTGAATATCATTTTGAGTGCGGCAGTTACGTTTCACGGAAGCGTCGATTTCCTTGAAGAAATTCTCATTCAACCCATAATCCTGCATCAGCATTTTGCGTGACGCAGACTTTTCGGCCAATCCCAGTTTACCGTTTTGAGTAGGCACTTTAAACAAACGTTTGAAGTTAGCTACGTCCGGCAAGAATCGGATATTGGTGATACCTAGGTTTGTGGCGATCACTGACTGGAAATACACCCGGGTCAGTGAAATGAAATCTTCTACATTGCCGACTTTCGTTTCATCGGATTTTTTCTTGAATAAACCAAATAAGCCCATTGTTATATTTACAATTTTACAATTTACAATTTACTATTTGAGTGCGTGGAAGGTATATAATATAACTACCATCTGTCAATTTCCGTGCAAAGGTACAAAAACAGTTGGTTTTCACCAACATTCCAAGTCCTTTTCGATGTCCGGCATAGACTCTTTCTTAAAAACAGGACTTTGGATGCCGGCTTTCTTTTGCGCCCGGTAATCATTTAACAGGCGGATCGCATATTTTCCAAGGAAGAGGATAGCGATCAGATTGCAGATAGCCATTAATGCCATAGTGACATCTGCCAAGCTCCATACCATATCCAATGTGGCAAGTGACCCGAAGAGCACCATACCGCCCACTAATATCCTGTAACCATGAAGCACCCACTTCCGGTGAGTGATAAAGCGGATATTGGCCTCCCCGTAATAATAATTTCCCAGAATACTGCTGAAAGCGAAAAAGAAAAGAGCCACAGCAACGAAGACGCTGCCCGAAGAACCGATCTCGTTCGTCAATGCCTGTTGAGTCAACTGCACCCCATTGGTCGATCCATCCAGCGGAGCACCACTAAACAGAATGATAAAAGCCGTACAAGTACAAATCAATAATGTATCCGTAAATACTGCCAAAGTCTGTATCAATCCTTGTTTCGCGGGATGACTGACATGAGCTGTGGCAGCCGCATTCGGAGCCGATCCCATACCGGCCTCATTGCTGAAGAGCCCTCTCTTGATACCTTGCATCAATGCCATGCCGACTCCTCCTGCCAGTGCCTGTTCCCAACCAAAAGCATGACTGACAATCAGCGCGATGACGCCCGGTAAATGAGTGATATTGAGTATAACAATCACCAGCGCCAGTCCCACATATCCCAATGCCATAACCGGCACGATAATGCTGCTGACACGGGCAATGCGTTGAATACCTCCGAAGATGATAACCAACGTCAGCAATGTCAGTACCCCTCCCAATATAATATGATTGAACCCGAAAGCATGCTCCGCAGCAGCACAGATGGTATTGCTCTGTACAGAATTGAAAGCAAAACCGAAAGTGATGCTTATTAATATGGCAAAAAGCATTCCCATCCACGGTTGTTTCAATCCCTTCTTCATATAATAAGCAGGACCTCCGATGAATGAATCCTTTCCGCGTATTTTGTATAATTGCCCTAAGGTAGACTCGATGAAAGCACTCGAAGCCCCTAACAGTGCGATGACCCACATCCAGAAAATAGCTCCGGGACCGCCGATAGCGATGGCGGTAGCCACTCCCGCAAGATTTCCCGTACCCACACGGCTGGCGATAGAGATAGCGAATGCCTGAAAAGAAGATACATGTTTCTCTCCCTGCTTCCCTTTGCTCGCAGATTCGCTTAACAGTACGATCATTTCGCGAATCATGCGGAATTGTACGAAGCGTGTCCGTATGCTGAACCAGACAGCACATCCCAATAACATGATAATCAGAATATAGGTCCAGAGTATGTCGTTAATCTCGTTGATAAAGGTCATAGTTAAGTATTAAGTATCAAGTATTAAGTATTGTTTGTGGTTATTCGTTTTTTATTCGGAAGTAGAATTTATGATTTTCGAATACGGGTTCCACAATATCATAACGAACAAATTTGGCGAGCAGATGTTCAGCGGCACGTCGTGAAAGTCCGGTTTGGCGACAGTAGCGGTTGAGTGAGAGTAAAGTGCCATGCTCCAGTTGTTCGAGCAGGAGCTGTTCACGTTCGGTGTAACGGATCAGTTCGCCACGGGGGCTGTCGCTTTGTTGCCATACACGGAGATGTATAGGTGTTGCCAGAATATTTTCATCCTTGATGCGGAGATAGGCTAGGGGTTTCCCGGTTTCGTCTTTGGCGTAAACCGGTTTATGCGGAGTTTCTTCGATGGTCGCTACCAACACTTGCCGTCCCTCCACTATATATGTTTGCAATGTGTATTCCACTTCCGGCACGCAATAAAGTTGTGCGGCGGCTTCAATCATATATTTTTCTTCTTCGGAGCGTACTCCCGCGATTTTTCCATTGTCTTTTACGCCAATAAGTAATCTTCCTCCGTCCGTGTTGGCAAAAGCCGAGAGTGTTTTGGCAATTTTGCGTGCGTCGGAAATTTCGAATTTAAAGTCCTGTTGCTGGTGCTCCCCTTCAGCAATCAATGCATGTATATAATCGGTATCTGTAAGCAGTTTCATGGCTACAAAGGTAGGTAAAAATGGTGAAAAGCCCCTTTTTTAGATATTTTTCGAAGATTATTTCAAAAAAAATATTGATTTTATGCTTTTATTTCGGGAAACAGTGTATTTTTGCGGCACATTATTAACGAAAAAAATAAAAGGATTATGAAAGAATTGGTAGAAAAGGTAGCAGCTCTGTATGCTGACTTCTCAAAAGATGCTAACGCACAGATCGAAAACGGTAACAAAGCAGCAGGAACTCGCGCTCGTAAAGCTTCTTTGGAAATCGAAAAAGCAATGAAAGAATTCCGTAAAGCATCTTTGGAAGCTTCTAAGAAATAATTTAGAAGACTACTAAGATATCGGAAAGAGGCTGTCTAAACTTGTTAGACAGCCTCTTTTATTATAATACATGAAAATATATATACGAACTTTAAACTTCTTCGCACACCACCATTTTCATCCCTTGATAAACAACTATAATTTTGTGCAGCGTCGTTGTTCCGATTGCTTTTTGCACCGTTTCACTGGCGGCATAGCGGTTGGCTTGTGTGATAGCCTCTTGTCGGAGTTGCTCCACCTTTTCATCACTATCCTTTCCTTTGGCATACTTCAGTTCGATAATGTAAGAATGGAGCATGTCTTTGTATATATCCAGTAAGGGAAACATGAAAATATCGGCATATCCTTCCTGATTCTCCTGTTCGGAGATGGGGCGATAGAAACGGTTCTGTGCGGTCATAGCCAACGTAAATCCATGTACGTATGCTTCGCCTTTTTGCTTGTCTCTCTGGGAAGAATATCGGTGCAGACATTCGGCGATATAGTCGAAGTAGGCTTTCCAGTCGCCACGATAAGCCATAGCGGATGCCAGTT
>OHAP01002152.1_pt1 | contig 11451 bp, 9 predicted proteins | sample 1577171 | NCBI WGS metagenome assembly OHAP01 (sample SAMEA3541489, study PRJEB24748) | human gut metagenome | biome: human gut; feature: human-associated habitat; material: faeces | place: China | collected 2012 | reverse complement strand
AAGCCTTCGTAGCAGAAGCGGTCGGTCGGCAGGCCGGACAGGCACAGCGCGTCGACGCGGGGCATTTGGCAAAAAGTCCATCCGGGAGCGCCGTGATATTTTGCTGTATCGTCAGTTTTTCCAGCGTGCTGCATCCCGCAAACGTGTCGGAGGCCAGCGCCGTCACGGGTCGTCCGTCCACCTCGCCCGGAACTGTCAAGGTGCGGCGGCCACGTCCCGCCGCATTGACGACAAGACGGTCACTTTCCCATGTAAAATATGCAGCATCGCTGTTATTTGCGGCTTCTGTGTCGGTCTGTATCCGGCGGGCGGGCATGGCGGGCAGCGCGATTTCGGTAGACGAAGTGTCTCCCAGTACAGCTTTGAGATCGCGGATGAGCTGCCGCGTAAAGACGGTCTTGCCGCTCACGTTCAGATGGAAATTTGTGTCATAGAACCACCCGGCGTCCATCACGCAGGCACGCGGATCACCTGCCAGGGGTGCAGTCAGCTGCGACTGCAGATAGTCGGCATACGTGTCAATATCTTCCGCATTCGCTACAGCAAGCACATTCATCGGCGGAAAATGATACAAGACAACCGCCCCGACAGACTCGGCCTGTGCAGTGTAGGCGTTGAGCGCATCACAGAAGTCGGTGTCCAGCATCGAGGGATCAAAGCGTATCGGCATGGTCGTGTCATAACCATCCGGCATAATATTGGCGCTGCAGAGCGGATTTACCACATCGCCCACCGCATTGAAGGAGCCGCGGCGATAGACGCCGCCCGGGGTAGGCGCACCGGTGAGAAAATAGCGGAACTTCGCACCTGCAAAGCGCGGAAACGCCCCCAACAAAGGTCCAAAATCCCGCGCGTGCAGGCAGGCAAGTGCCGAAAAGTCTCCGTCAACAGCCTGCCAAAAAGTATCCGCGCCGACGGTATCGGAAAGCGCCTGACGCTGCTGCTCCGGCATGATGACGACAAGATCGCCGGGGCGCAATTCCTTTATGGACAAATCCAGCATGACCCGTGTGCCGAGTGCTGCGTACAGACCAAAATTAACGGGCTGATAGTCAGGCAGCTCCCGGGCCAGCAGAGTGCTGTCAACGCCGAAAGCGGCTGCACTGCCGCCCACAAGAATAAGACGCGGTTTATCGCTTTCCGCGGCCAGCAGGGCACGCTTGGCGGGCAGTTCCCCCACAAACGTATTGCCGTACTGCGCGGGCAGGGCAAAGCCCCACACCGTCAGGAGCAACGGTATGGCGATAAAAACACAGAGCATACTTGTAAACAGTTTTTTCATGGCAGGGTCAGAATTGGAAGTAGATAAAGGCATTGGTCGTGCCCGTGTGCAGTGTGGAAAACCACGCGGCGACCACAGTCAATGCCAAAAGACAGAAGGCCAATACGCTGCGCGGGGACGGTGCTGCGGACGACGTCTCGGGCAGCAGATGCAGGCAGAGCGCCCCCAAAACAAGCTCTGCCACCGGCTGTATACCGATGCTCAGCAGCGTTGTGTGCAGTGTGCTCAGCGACCAGTCGACAGGCAGGCGGGACAGCAGCAGAAGTCCTTGGAATCCTCATTCGTCTTTCCTTCGATGCCGGGACGGGAAGCGGAGCAGTTATACAGCACATGACGAATGTGCTTCTGGTCGCCATCAAACTCGAACAGGAGCGCAAATGCTGCAAGCTCCACCTCGGAGTTTTCAATCAGCACTCCCTTGGAATCTAGTGTTTCCTTCAGTACGTCCGTGCGGAAGGACTCCGGAATCAATGCAACCGTTTGCGGAAATAGCTGAGCAGCTAAACACAATAGCGAAAACGCATTTTGATGATTAAAGGAGGCACTTCATTTGGCAAAGAAAAAAGATGAGATAACCATCCGCTCAAGCGCAGCGGAATACCTGACCTATGTTGCCTCTGTAGGTGATCAGCAGGACAGCATAGAGATGCGCTATGAGGATGAAAATATATGGCTGACACAGAAAATGATGGCCACATTGTACGATGTGGATGTTCGTACAATCAATGAGCATATCAAGAAGATTTATTCTGATTCAGAGCTTGAGAAAGTTTCGTAAATGGATAAATCAGATTGCCAAGGACTACACCATCAAAGGATGGGGCATGGATGATGAACGGCTGAAACGAGGAACGTATCTGACAGAGAAGTATTTCGACGAGCAGTTAGAGCGTATTCCGTGTTCCTTTTCTCCTTATCCTATACAATGATTTTGCTGTTCTTATTTAAGATGCATATTAAAAAAGCTGTTCAGCTTTTCAAAAGGAATGATATCTAAATTGTCATAAAGATCAACATGGCTCGCTCCCGGAATGATAAGCAGCTCTTTATTATCTCCGGTCATTTTTTCATAAGCTCCCTCACTGAAGTAACGGGAATGCGCTTTTTCTCCATGTACCAGTAGAACCGCAGACCGAATTTCAGCGGCATACTGCAAAATTGGCATATTCATAAAGGACAGCGGAGAGGTCACATTCCATCCGTTGTTGGAATTAAGAGAACGAGGATGATAACCACGCTCGGTTTTATAGTAAGCATAATAATCTTTTACAAACTGTGGGGCATTGTCCGGCAAAGGATCGATGACACCGCCTGCAAGGGCATAACTGCCATTTTTATAATCCTCAGTACGCTGGCTATTCATTGCCAGTTTTTTGACGAAACGAGCCTCGGGTGTGTTTTCATTGTCAAAATAACCGTTGGCAGTCACACGAGTCATGTCGTACATGGTCATAGTCGCAGTCGCCTTGATGCGGGTGTCGATGGCAGCAGCGTTGATTGCCATACCGCCCCAGCCGCAGATACCGATGATACCAATTCTGTCTGTGTCAACATTCTCCTGTACGGACAAAAAATCCACAGCCGCACAGAAATCTTCCGTATTGATGTCCGGAGAAGCCACATAACGAGGACTACCACCGCTTTCGCCTGTAAAGGACGGATCGAAAGCAATCGTTAGAAAACCAAGCTCTGCCATTTTCAGCGCATACAGACCGGAGGATTGCTCCTTGACCGCACCGAACGGACCGCTGACGGCAATAGCGGGAAGCTTGCCCACCACACTCTTTGGCGTGAACATATCCGCCGCCAGTGTGATGCCGTAGCGGTTATGGAAAGTCACTTTTTTGTGATCCACCTTGTCGTTTTTCGGGAACACCTTGTCCCATTCTTGTGTTAAGCTTAATTTTTCCATGATGGTAATATCTCCTTAGTTCTCGTCTAAAATTTCAATTTTATCAAGCCAGTCTGTAACTGCTGTTAATGCTTCATCCTGCGAATTTTGTGCCACAGAACCTCTTATTTCTAATCCATCCAAAACATCTGCACCTGTGCAGATTTCAGCAATGCTGCTGTCGGTGGAAGAAAGACCACTGCCTTCGTGGGTACAGAACGGAATGATTGTCTTTCCCGAAAAATCATAACTCTCAAGAAATGTGTAGACTGCCATCGGCATGTCGCTCCACCAAATCGGGTAACCGAGAAAGACAACATCATAATCTTCCATGTTTTCCACGGTAGCTGACAGTTCAGGACGGGCATCTTCTTCCTGCTCCTGCTTTGCGGTTTCTGTACAAGCTTCGTATTCATCGGGATATGGCACAACGGTGCTGATTTCGAATAGGTCAGCATCTACCTGTTCTGCAATCATATCTGCTATTATGTGAGTGTTTCCTTTTTTCAATATGCCCGACACCATAATTTTCACCAGTGCGGGAAAAGTATGCTACTAGAACTTTCATAGTTTCTGTATCTCCATTCTCATCTTGTTGTGTGCTGCTACTTTCTTCTTCTGCGGCATTACTTTCTTCTGAAACGGTATACCCGGTAGTTTCTGTTGTTTCGGCATTCTGACTGCTATTGCAGGCAGATAAGGCAAAACACATGAAAAGTATGAGTAACAACGATATAACTTTTTTCATAATCCATGTTAGCCATTGCAATCTTTCTGTATAACTGCTATACTAATGATAAAACCTAAACCTAACTTTAGGTCAATAGGTTTGCAAAATAAATTTGTTAACTTTTTGTGGAGGCATACATGTATACGATTGGACAGGTTTCGGAAATGTTTGGACTTCCGATTTCAACTTTGCGCTATTATGACAAGCAGGGGCTTTTTCCGGAAATGGAAAGAATTTCCGGCATCCGTAAATTCAGTGAGAAAGAGATTGAAGCATTACGTGTAATTGAGTGCCTGAAACGCTCCGGTCTGGAAATCAAGGATATTAAGCAGTTTATGGACTGGTGTGTGGAGGGAGCAGCTACTTATCCTCAACGAAAAGAACTGTTTGAGAAGCAAAAGAAAACAGTGGAAGCTGAAATTGAACATTTAAATCGTGTGTTGGATATGATTAAATTTAAGTGCTGGTATTATGAACAAGCCATGCAGGATGGCAACGAAGATCGGGTACACAGTATGATATCGGATAAGTTGCCGGAGGATATTCAAAAGATGTACGATCACGCACATAAAGAATAAAGAAATGCTGCATATTTGCCCTTTAGAGACAAATATACGGCATTATTAGTATTCAAATGGAATGAAGTTTTAGTTTGTGGATATAGAAAATGCCCTCCCGGCCATCATGGTCGAGAGTGTTTCGTGCATTTACGGGATTACTCTCCAATATCAATCTTCAGTCCGGACTTAAGCTCCACAGTGAAGTGGTCCTCCCAGACAATGATCCGCTCAAGCCAGCGCTTTACCAGGGCTTCGTCGAAAGCTTCCAGGTGTGCGGGCTGCTGCTTTATGAAATAGCGCACCACCTCTCTGCAAAATGGGTATAGAAAAAGCACCGTCCAAATAAACCTTGAACGATGCTCTGATAGTTAGCGGATTGTTGCTCAATCTTCTATCTCTTTATATTTTGTTTTATTGCAGTGGTCACTGCATCTATATTGAATGGCTTTGAAATGTGTCCGTTCATTCCAGAATCCAAGGATGCCTGTACATCTTCCTTGAAAGCATTTGCAGATTGTGCGATGATTGGAATTTTCGCAGCGTCTGGGCGCTCCTTGCTCATTGCACGAATTGCCCTTGCCGCCTGATGCCCATTCATTTTAGGCATCAGGACATCCATTAGAATCACATCCTATGTGTCTGCTGGATTGTTGGCAAAACAAGCAACTGCGTCCTGTCCGTCTACTGCACGAGTTACATGCATACCTGCTTCTTCGAGCAGCGTGATTGCCAATTCCGCATTCAGCTCATTATCTTCTGCGAGAAGAACCTTTACTCCATTAAGGCTGACATCCTGTATCAGATTCAGCTCAGGTATCTGTTTTGGGTCTGCAAGTTCCATAGGAATTTCTACTGTAAAAGACGAACCACACCCTTTCTTGCTGTGAACCGTAATTGTACCGTCCATCAGTTCTACATATTGCTTGGAAATTGCCATTCCAAGCCCCGTTCCGGCATAATGTGTTCGTGCGCCGTTATCCTCCTGTGAAAAGGGTTCAAACAGCCTTTTCTGAAATTCTTCACTCATACCAATGCCATTGTCTTTTACCGCATAACTGCCTACAATATGCCGTTCGTCTATGCCCGGTTTGATACTAATTTCAAAAGTAATCGTTCCGCCATCTTTTGTAAACTTGACCGAATTACTCAGAAGATTCGTCAATATCTCACGAATTTTTGTTGCATCCGTCAGAACATAAAGTTCTTTGGGGATGTTGCGATGTATCTCAAATGTTAAATCACGATTCAGTAGGAGTCCATCCACGATAGCAATCACATTATCTATTAGGACAGGCAAATTCTCCGGCTCAGGTGAGAAGCTTACCTTTCCGTTCTCGATACGGCTAAGATCCAGTACATTATTCAATAACAACAGCAGATGCTCTGAACTTATTTTTACCTTTTGCAGACTATCGTGAATTTCAGATACATTTGTCTGGTTCAGTGCAATGTCCGTAAATCCGATAATAGCATTCATAGGTGATCGAATATCATGTGACATGTTAAGTAAGAAGGATGATTTTGCTCTGTTTGCGGTCTCTGCTTTTTCCGCAGCCTCGCGCAACAAAAGCGTCTGTTCAATTTCATCTTCTCTTTTTCTTTTGTAGCCGATAAAGCAGACAGCACAAAGCAAAAACAGCACACATCCTGCCATAGCTCCAACATAAACGGATGCTCTTCTTGTTCGCTCTACCAGCCCATTCACAGACTGCATATCCATTTCAATGCATAAAGCACCAACTATTTCATCCGAATCGCCCGTTATAGGATAACAGGCTGTGAAAATAGGACCCCATGTCGTATCAACAATGTTCTGCGAATACACCGTTTCTCCTGAAAGAGCCTTGTTAATATACGGAATCATTTCATCCTCAATATAGTCTCCCGGATGTCTGACATCTCCTGCGTTGGGATCCAGACCGTCCACCACATAGATCAGCCTGTTTTCTTCATTTCGGGTGGCGGTGTATAAATATCTGGTTGAATTCAGCGTTCGAATTTCATTTAGAAACGAGGAAACCTCGTGATACATTTCTGTATTTTCATCAGATTGATGGCGGAGCGTGGCAAATTCTTCTCTTCCGATTTTTTTATTTACCAATTTATGAATTGCATCTGCATTTTCCATATCACGTTTGAGTTCCGTTTCAAGGGCGATATCTGTATACGATTTTTGCAGAATATATGTATATGCTGATGCCAACAATGTGATTGAAAGCGTCAAAATTGCAAATAAACCTATGGAAAACTTAGTAAATCGCTGCTTTAACTCCTGAATGTCTTTGACTGACTTCTTGTCTGCTTGTGTTTTCATTCAATTTGACTCCACTTTTTATTTCATAGAAATATGTGGAAGGGGCTGATGTAAATACCGCATCTGCAGAGCGTGCATTTTTCCATCAGCTGATTCGCTTTTCAGATTTATCCTTTAATTGTTTCCTTATCCGTTCGGATGTTCAGATTTGTTGCTGACATACGCACAACTTCCACATGGTTTACAGTATACTTACATACTCATGTTACATCAATATAGTGTCATTATATGAGCTGTGAACTTTCTGTTAAAAGGCATCCATGTCAGATTGTGTAGCCATCTGCGAATAGCCTTTATATTCATCAGAAGGGTGATCCCTCTGGGATGGGGATTTATCCGCGGATATGCGGCTTTGCGGTATGAGAAGGTTTATTTTTTTGTTTGGGGTTTCAAACTTTTATGTGACAAACATAACTGTCTGTGTTATTATAAAAACGATATAAGCGAAAATGACTTTTGCGGAAACGAAAGTATCTTTATATTTTTTTATCCGTATACTTCCCATGATGGGGATAAATACTTGCAAAGTTGATTACTAATATTTTTTCATTATTACAGGTACAATAAGAACATGTAATAGCGGAAATGAGGTATAGTTACTTGCAGATAGAGAAGTATATTGCGGATAAAATAACATCTTTATGTGAAAAGCGTGATATCAGTAAATACAGATTATCGCAGCTGTCGGGAATTTCCCAGTCGTCACTGGGAAGGATCATGGCGCAGGAAAACCTGCCGTCGCTGATCACACTTGAAAAAATATGTGCAGCTTTGGGCGTGACATTATCGCAGTTTTTTCAGGAAGGTAATTCAGAGAATCTGACAGAAAAACAGAAAGAAGTTCTAGGGATATGGAACGATCTGAATGCAAATGAGCAGGAAACAGTAATGTCAATGCTTCGTGGACTTCGGAAGTAGAAGAACAGTTCGAGTATATATATCGGCTGTTCTTTTTTTGTTTTCAGGCGTTAAAACGGTAATGTTTTTCTTGTGTACAGTAGAGCGCTATAGTATAATAAAACCAGTTTTTTGCATAAGTTTAAAAGCTATAATAAGGAAATCGGCAAACCAGATGAAAGTCTGGGACGCAAAGCTACAGGGCCTGTAAAATGGCAGCCAGTTGCATGAAATGCGGTGCACTGTCTGTCTGACAGTGTTTTTTTACGGTGTTATTTCATAGACGTAACAACAATGATTTTATCAGGAAAGAATAAGGAAAATAAAAGTATGAAAAAGGCAAAACGTTGTCTGATAGCAGTGGTGTCAGGTGTACTTGTAGCAACTGCTGTCTTGTCTGGATGTGGACAGTCAAAGAAAGAAGTATCTAAAAACGATGATCATCTTACCGTTTATCTGTGGGAAAATCGTTTGATGAAAAATATTGCACCCTATATCCATGAACAGTTTCCTGATCAGGATATTGAATTTATTATTGGTAACAATGATACCGATTTATACAGTTATTTTAAAGAACATGATGAATTACCGGATATCATAACAGTACGTCGATTCTCTGGAACAGATGCACAGGACTTACAGCCTTATCTTATGGATTTTGCTTCTTATGATGTTGTTTCCAAGTACTATTCTTATGCGGTGCAATATTATAAGAATGAGGAGGATGAAATCCAGTGGCTGCCAATCTGTGGTATTCCGCAGACGATCATTGCCAACAAAACACTGTTTGATCAGTATGGCGTAAAGATTCCGGAAAATTATGAGGAATATGTACAGGCCTGTCAGCAGTTTTATGATAATGGCATAAAACCGTATTCCATGGATCTTGGTGAAGACTGGTCTAATAATGAAATCATCCAGGCTGCGGCAATCGGTGAGTTTACAAGCCTGGATGGTATTGAATGGCGAAACGGTGCAGAGACTGCAGCGGATGAAGTAAAGTTTGATGATACATTATGGAAACGTATTTTTTCAGAAACCAGTCAGTTTCTTAAGGACTCGCATTTTGGTAAAGAAGATATCAATATTGACATCAATACAGGAACCCAGATGTTTGTCGAGGGAAAATCAGCAATGTTTCATGGACATCCGACGGTTATGCAGCAGCTGCAGAAACAGATGGATGCGGAGCTGATCCGTATTCCTTATTTTTCACAGACATCGGATGAATCCTATGTGTACATGACTCCGTCCTTAAACATTGCATTTAACAAAAACCTGGAAAAAGACCGGGAGAAACTGGATACTGCACTGGATGTGCTGGATTGTATGATTTCAGAAGAGGGGCAAAAGCTGATTGCGGATGGAAGCGGTGTTATTTCATTGAATACAGATGTTCCAACCATGATGCAGGATGTGCCTGGACTGGAAGAGGAAATTAACAATAATGCTGTTTATATCCGATATTCCGCTCAAAAGTCATTTGATGCAAGCCTTGAGGCTGTTCACGGATTACTGTCAGGGGAGATGGATGAAATACAGGCTTATGATACTTTTTGCAGTGTAATGAATCGTAAAGATCCAGAAGAAAAAGCAACGGTGAATTTTGAAAATGAATATTCCATTTCACTGAACGATAGAAATGGCCGTGATGCAGCATCTTCCATTTTAACTACGATCAGAGAAGAAAATGATGCACAGCTGGCTCTGGCACCATATTATTATTTCACTTCCTCTATGTACAAAGGAAAATGTGCAAGTAGTCGGGTTGGTATGATGACTGCGAAGAGTTCAGATACAGCATTATATGTTGCAAAAATCAATGGTAAACAGGTTTATGAACTCGTGGAAAATTATCTCGCCGATGCTGATGAGAATTTTTATGTAACCAATAAATACGAATTACCAATCGCATCCGGTATGAAAATGATCGTCAGTCAAGAGGAAAGTGGATTTTCGTTAAAAGACTTAACAGTTAATGATAAGAAAATAGACAAAGAAAAGGAATACTCGATTTTTCTTACAGACACCACAATGTCTGTTTTGAAAAAAATAAATCCGAAATGTGAGATTGAGCAGCTTAAAGATACAACATTATCAAGTGCATGGACCGAAGCAATGTCAAAAGGACAGCAGCCGTCAGCACCGGAAGACTATATAGAGGTTGAACAGTAAAAGTGGAGATAGAACAAACGGTAAAGAAAAGAAAAAAAATAACAAGGCTGTTGCTTATACTGCTTATGATTCTTTTAAGCTTAGGTTGTATCAAGTATCTTATAAGTAAGTCTAGCAAGTATATCAGCGAAAATGGAAAAAGCAGTATGGGAGCTGTTGTTGAACAGATACAACAGACCTATGATCTTCAGGTGAGTGGGTACTACAGCCAGCTGCAGTTGGTTGAGGAATTTTTACTTCGTGAGAGGGAGCTGTCTCTTGAAACGGATACGAACAAAAGTTTCTTTGAAGCATGGGAAAAAGAATCGGAAAGTACACTTATATTCCTTCAGGAAAATGGTCAGGCAATATCAGCAGGTGGAACAAAAATGCGGATTGATATGCCAAGTAAATTTCTGCTGGACTTAAAGAATGGATACAATATTGGAAAACTGGTGCGTCTTGATTATGATCAGAAGAAAAAAGACGGTTATCTGGTTGCGATCCCATGTCAGGAATATACGATCAATGGGGAAACTTATACGGCAATTGGAACGGTGTATGATCATTCGAAACTGGATTCCATGTTAAAACTGAAAGGTTATGATGGGAAAGCATATTTGTTCATGCTGGATGATGACGGAAATATTACGTATACGAACCTGAGTGGTGATAAATATCAGCGTAATTATTCTTTGTTAAAACATTTAAAAGGGGAACAGGCCATTACAGAAGAAGAGGCTGATTTGCTCAAAAAGAAGTTTGATAACAGAGAATCCGGAGTTGCACTTTTGGGAAAACAGAACCCCTATTATCTGGGGTATTGCCCGATAGAAAGCAACAACACCATTTTGGTATGCATTGTGACAAAGGGAGTTATTGACAATGTGCTGAGGGATTACCAGAAAACGGTGCTGTGTACAACAACACTCATGGCAGGTTTTATACTTTTACTTTTTGCTGGATTATTCTACAGTATTTCCAGACTTAGTCTTGCAGATCAAAAAGCAGAATATGAAAAAAGAAAGAATGAACTTCATTTGCAGACAATGAAGGAAATGGAAGCAGTCAATCAAAAACTGAAAAAGGCAAAGAACGTTGCAACAGAGGCTTTACAGACAGCGGAAAATGCAAATAAGGCGAAAACAGATTTCCTGTCTAATATGTCACATGATATTCGTACACCTATGAATGCAATCATTGGTATCACGTCTTTGATCAGACATGATGCAGGTAATAAAGCAAAAGTTATAGAGTATGCAGATAAAATAGATATTTCATCACAGCATCTGTTAGGAATCATTAATGATGTTTTGGATATGAGTAAGATTGAAGCAGGAAAAACAGTCTTCAAGTATTCTGACTTTTCTATTCTGGATCTTATGCAGGAACTTGACACTATATTTCATACTCAAATATATGAAAAGCAGCAGACCCTTACAATCATAAAAGAAAATATTCAGCATGAGTGGGTGAATGGGGATCAGGTTCACCTGATGCAGATTTTCAGCAACCTGCTTTCCAATGCAGTGAAGTATACCCAGGAAGGTGGGGAAATTCAGTTCTTTGTAGAAGAATGTGAGACAAAGTCATCTGTCTATGCAAAGTACCGTTTCTTAGTTA
>OHAP01002135.1_pt1 | contig 11527 bp, 11 predicted proteins | sample 1577171 | NCBI WGS metagenome assembly OHAP01 (sample SAMEA3541489, study PRJEB24748) | human gut metagenome | biome: human gut; feature: human-associated habitat; material: faeces | place: China | collected 2012 | reverse complement strand
TGTTAGCAGGATAAACACAACTATTCATATGTATCTGACCGTGAGGTCGGGAACAGACCCGTTGGGTGATGTTCCCGGTGGGCTTTCACTGCTGCATACATAGCGGATCTATACTGTCCTTTATATTGTTCCAAAGTCCATGTACCACTGAAACGTTTATCTTTATCCTCCTACTTCGGCTTCTCCCTCTCAGGATTTCTTACCGGCTGTCTGTCTGAGTTCTCCTCTTTCTGCGATTCATCGGCATATTCAAGCTCATTTGTCTGCTCCCTGTCAATTTTTGCTCTGCCTCATCCTGCATAGAAAATCTTCTGTCAGTTTCGCATCTCCACCCGGATGATTATGATTTTGAGGTTAAAGCTTACGCCTCCACAAACACGGTTTGTACGATTCTGTCCATTGTGCTTGCCGTCTGTGCACTTGTTTTGGGCATAGGATTCTTACCTTCTCTTGTAGTGTGCCTGATTTGGATTGTAAATCAGTCTGTATATTGCAAGGAAGCGTTAAAGTATTCAAAGGCAGGAACTAAGATTTCATGATGGAAACGCAGGAGGACAGGCAATGGGAAGTTATTTGGTGATTATTGCTGTGCTGATTATCTTTTTCAGCATCAGGAGAAGAAGGCGAACAGCAGCGGTTGCGTGGCAGATACTAAATCGATGTATCGCATTTTTATCGTGGAAGATGATGAAATCATTGCAAGAACAGTAAAAAGTCATCTGGAAACGATGTCGGACGAATTGAGAAAGAGTACGATATTCCATTAGAAGAAGATTTAAGAAAGAATTTTTCGAGAATCCGAAGACAGACCGGTTACGGAAGTTTTTACAAACTTTTACTTACGAGAGTGGAGAGGATAAAGAACGGACATACTAACAAAAAAGTTGGAGGTATGTCATGAAACCCAAAAATTATACGGATAAATCAGCGATGCTTGTAGGAACGGATGCAGATCCGGTTACCGCAGGACCAAAATATTTTGCGGAGAACACACCGGAACAGGAAAAAGAAAATGCAGAAATCCGGCAGAGCAGTATGTACAACGACAAAAACCGCGCACGCATAGATAACAACCAGTTTTTTGAAACGAGAAGTAATCCTTTGAGCAGCAAAGGGAATTGAGGATTTGCTTGACAAAGGTTCTGTCCGAACATCATAATGAATGATAGAGATATCATGTAAAACAGGACGGAGCATAGTATGAATCAGATTTGCAGGGACATTTTCCGGGCGATTCATGAGGGAAAGTGGCTGAAAATCGAATATCGGAACAAAGCGGATCAGATTACAAAATACTGGATTGGAATCCGTGATCTTGATCCGGCAAAACGTACCCTCAAAGTAGATGGTCTGCACCTTGGAATGTATACACTGGGGGAATATGACAAAATTTTTGTGGATTCCATTCTGTCCACGGAAGTCATTGAAGGAACATACTGTCCGGAAAACAGGCAGCTGATCGAAGATATCGAGATGCATCCGGAGCGTTATAAAACTATTTTTTCCAGCTCTGCAAATCTGAAAATACTAAATTATCTGGAACTGTGTAACCGCATGGATACGACGCCTTATATCACCGATTATGATCTGATCCATTATATTGATGGGGATCGTGTGAAAAACGGACGGTATGCACTTAACGATCAGCAGTTTCAGGAGGTCGTGTCAAATTTCCAGTATTCCCTGTCTCACGAAAAGAAAAAGAGCACCAATTTAAGAATTAAGAAAATGGCACTCAATGTATTGAGTATTCATACGGCGAAGGGGTTGTACGTTCTGGCATACCGGAACCTGAACCTTGATGTGAAAAACAGAGTGTTTCAGCCGGATGAAGATATCACAGTCTGCACACAGTTTGGTATTGACGGACAGACGGAAAATGCGCGTAAATTTTTGGATGCGGACGAGTACGAACTGCTGGAAGATTTTGAAAACAATCTGGAAAAAATCAAAGATGCGATTACCGGTCATGGCGGGCAAAAGCCGGTCGTAGATGATATGCCGTATGTGCTGGGGCTTGGGATGGATGTAGTGCTGAATCTGCATGACGAGTACAAAGCCATACTTGATATGTTTGAAAGGCAGCAGGTTACTTATCCAGTCAAAGCCTTCTTCGGGGAATTGCTAGAACGGCCGCGCCGCACCAAGGCGTATCCGATTGCACTGATCAATCAGAACATCAATTTGGATCAGCTGCTGGCAATCAACAACGCCATGAAATATCCGCTTGCCTACATACAGGGGCCACCGGGCACGGGAAAAACAAATACGATCATTAACACAATAGTAACGGCGTTTTTTAACAATACGACCGTTTTATTTGCGTCCTACAATAACGTTCCAATCGACAATGTATTTGAAAAACTGACATATCTTGAGTACCATGGACAGACCATTCCGTTTCCGGTACTGCGGCTTGGGAATATAGACAAAGTTAAAGCTGCAATCAGCTACATCAACCGCCTGCGAAATCAGGTGCAGACCGTAAAAATATTTACGTCCACGCTCGATAAGCGCAAGGATGACCGGGTTGACCGTGCAAAACGTCTTTCTGCGAGACTGAAAGAGTATGAGGAAATTCTGGATTTAAAGGAGCGGAAAGAGACACTTTCGCATCTGATGGAATACCAGGAACATATTAAAAATGCCATGAATCTGCTTCCGTTTCAGATGGATCTGCAGGGATACCAGATGCAGAGGCTCGATCAGAGAATCCATCAGATTGGCGAAATTTCTGATTCGGATGCCCTGCAGCTTCTCGACCGCAACGAAGAAGAATTTTATCAGTATTTATTTTATACGTCTGCGCGTTATATCAAGACACTTGAGGAGCCAAAATATCAGGAACTGCGGGAGATTTTAGATTCCGGTGAAAATCCGGCGGCACAGGCGCTTGCATTCAACAAATACATGCAGAAATCCGAAAATGTAAAGAAGCTGCAGCGTGTTTTTCCGGTTATTATCACTACCTGCATATCGGCACATAAGATCGGGGAACCGGAGCCGCTGTTTGACATGACCATTATGGACGAGGCCAGCCAGTGCAATGTTGCGATCTCTCTTGTCCCGATTATCCGTGGAGAGAAACTGATGCTTGTGGGAGATCCGCAGCAGCTGAATCCGGTTATTCTGCTCGGAGAACTGATCAACCGCAAGCTGCGACGGCGGTATCATGTGGCAGAGGAATATGATTACAGAAAGAATTCGATTTACAAAACGTATCTGGCATGTGATGCGGTGAGTGATGAAGTGCTTTTGCGCAGCCATTACCGCTGCAACAGAGAAATTATTGGATTTAACAATAAAAAATATTACAATTCCAAACTGCAGATCTGTTCAAAAAGCAAAGAGCCGGAGCCGCTTGTCTATGTAGATGTAAAAAGCGATCGTGCCGGGATCAAAAATACATCTCCGGCGGAAGCAGACGAGGTCATTGCATACGCGAAGCAGAACACGGACAAAAGTATCGCGGTGATCACACCGTTTGTAAACCAGCGGGCACTGATCGAGCAGGCGATCAAAGAAAACCACCTCGAAAATTTAGTCTGTGGAACGGTGCATGCTTTTCAGGGAGATGAAAAGGATGTGGTGCTTTTTTCCACGGCACTGTCCGACCGCACCAATGTCGGTACCTATCAATGGCTGAAAAACAATAAGGAACTGATCAATGTTGCAACCTCACGGGCGAAAGACAAGCTTGTTCTGCTCGCAGACAGCAAAGAACTGGAGCGCCTGCATGCAGGACAGGCAGACGATGATCTTTATGAACTTGCGCAGTACATCAAAACCAACGGGAAGTCAGAGATCACGGAAAAACATATCAGTTCCCGTGCACTTGGCATCCAGCCGTTTTCTACCGCTACCGAAAATGCGTTTCTCGAAAACCTGACGCATGCGCTCGAAAATATCTGGCTTTCCCAGAGTAAGTATGTGATCCACAAAGAAGTTGCCATATCGCAGGTGTTTCAGGACAACATGACATATGATGATCTGTTTTATATGGGGCGCTTTGATTTTGTTGTGTACGAAAAACAGGGAAAAAAGGAACTGCCGGTTCTGGCAATCGAACTTGACGGGAAAGAGCATTTCGAGGATGCGGTGGTGCAGGAGCGCGACCGGAAGAAAAATGCCATCTGTCAGGCACACAATATGGAGATTATACGGGTGGAAAATTCTTATGCCAGAAGGTATAATCATATTAAGGGAATTCTGATGGATTATTTTTCGAGGGTGCATTAAAAATGATTTATGTTAATGCTTTGTGGAATATTCATATATGGAAAATGTGTGTAGTTCTGGAGCTTAAAAGTTAATTTATGCTATACTTAAAAAGATGCGGATATTAGGAGAATAGTATGTTTTTTATTTTGGGAATCACAGATGGCAGGAAAGATTTTGAATTTACCCAGACCATGATCTGTAATATATGCGGAAAATATGGAAGGTATCAGGTTTTTATGACCTATACAGTGCTTTCGCTTTTTTTCATACCTTGTTTCAAATGGAATAAGCATTATTATGTGCAGACGAGCTGTTGTGGCACTTTATACGAACTTGATCCGAAAATTGGAAAACAGATTGCGAGAGGTGAGCAGGTGGAGATTCTGCCACAACATCTGTCGCAGGTGCGTAAGGGTGGCAGTTGGAATCGATACAAACGCTGTGCACAGTGCGGGTATGAGACGGCAGAAGATTTTGAATTCTGTCCGAAGTGTGGAAAACGATTTTAGAAGGGCGTGACAGAAAGGGTTTGGTAAAGATGGCAGATAGAACAAAGGCTGAGCCTTTATTAGATCGACATGTAGAAATCTATGAAAGTATGACAGAGACCCTTATTTTTGGAAAAAATAAATTTGATCGTATGGATATGGCATTTGTTTCAAAGATTTCTTCTATGAATTATGGAACACATCATCGTGTAATACTGATAGGATTTCAAAAGCAGAAAACTGAAAGAATATTGCAGAACATTCAGCGGATATTGAAGGATGCATATGGAATTATGCTAACTACAGTATGGCAAAATCTTATTATAGGAATTTTACCTGAATCACAGATTGATGTTGGCAGCATAAAAGAGGTTTATCACGGAATAGAGAAAGAAACTGGAGAATTGAAAATTGCTGTAAGTACAATTAAATGTCGGTTAGAGGAGAGTAATCAAGGATTTCAGGAGGCAGTCCGAACCTATGACATGATTGATACTATGCGTAAATACAGCGAAAAAATCATGTTGTATGAGGATCTTGGAATTTTTGGATTGTTATATGATTTAAAAGAACCAACGGTATTTGAAGCATATTATAAAGGGGTATTCCAGGAACTATGGCATTATGATGAGATTCATGAGACACATTTGTTTGAAACATTAGAATGTTATTTTCGAAATGAATGTGATAAACAAAAAACGGCCAAAGAGTTATTTATTCATGAAAATACGCTCCGATATCGCATTCATCAGATTGAGGAAACTATGGATAAGGATCTTAAAAATGTAAATGTAATTACCGATATTGTTACAGCTCTTAAGGTGAGGAGGATGATGCAGATTCTGGATAATGTATAAATCATATTGTATTCTTCTATAATAGATTCGGATTTTTTTGTTTTACAGAACATTGTATGTGATATGTGAAGTTGCTATAATTGCGTTAAACAAAGCAAAGGCGCTTGGTTGAATCGCTTGGATTCAGTCAGGCGCCTTTTGTAGTTATTTACAAGTATAGGAGGAATCAAACATGGGATTAACTTATGAACAGAGTCTGGAGCATTTTTTGAAAACATTTCAAAAGTCAAAAGAAATGAGCGATGAAGCGGCAAAATATATTCCGGGATCATATAGCAGAAGAAGTTTTAATTATGGTCCTCATGCCATTTATGTGAACAATGCAAAAGGAGCATATGTTTACACGGTTGATGGGAAAAAATTACTGGATTTCAATAATAATTTTACGGTAAGTGTTCTTGGATATCAGAATGAGGCCGTGGATCAGGCATTGATTGAAACTATGAAGAAAGGGTTTTCTATTGGAAATCCCACAGAAGAAGAAGGAGAGTTGGCGCGCATGTTATGTGAGCGAATTGATTCTTTTGAAAAAGTGAAATTTTTCTGTTCTGCATCTGAGGCATGTGTGGGTGCACTTCGAATTGCAAGAGGGTATACAGGAAAGACAAAAGTTGCAAAGATGGAAGGCGGTTATCATGGATTTTTAGATGATTTTTCATTCTCCGCACATCCAAATGCGTCAAAAGCGGATGACGATCTGGAACATATTGTTCCACAGCCAGAGTCAGCGGGCATACCTGCCAATCGAGCAGAGGATGTTGTGCTTTTAACACAAAATAATATTGAAGTGAGCGAAAAATTGATTCGGGAACATGCGGATGAATTAGCCTGTGTTGTAATGGAACTGCAGTCTGGGTCCGGCGGAATTGTAACATTGGATAAAGCATTTGTTAAACGTATACGCGAGATTACCAAAGAACTTGGTATTGTTTTGATTTTTGATGAGACAATTACTATTCGTGCATATAAAGGGGGATTACAAAGTTGGTATGGTGTGAAACCAGACCTGACAATTTCAGGAAAAACATTGGGTGGCGGCATTCCACTGGGTGTCGTAGGAGGTTCCAATGAAGTTATGGATGTCGTCACAAAAGATATTGTGCAGATGTCAGGAACACATCATGGACACCGTTTGGCATGTGCTGCGGGAATTGCAATTCTAAAGCAATTGGATGATGTGGCCTATAAACGTTTGACTTGGTCTGCCCAGTGTTGTAGCGACGGGGGTTGGTGTGATTGTAGCAACCAGTTGTCTGCTTTCACTTGGGCAGGGAGCAGGCACTATTGGAACACCATTTATTCTTTCAATGGTGTTGGCTTGTATGTTGAATTGTTTTGCAGCTTTTGGTATGGCAGAACTTAATGCACTTATGCCGAATCTGACGGGCGGACTTGCGCAGTATACATTGGCATGTGTGGGACCATTTATTACAATATTGATTATGGTGGGCGGCTATTTGTTCGGAAATACTATTGTGGCCAGTGTGGAATGTGCTATGTTTGGAAATACTCTCCTGGAGATTTTCCCACATTCTCCGATTCCGTCAGTTGCCTATTGCATTGTAGTCCTGCTTGTTTTGATTGTCGTTAATTTGAAAGGCGTGGATCTGTTTGCAAAAGTGCAGAATGTTGTGGCATATGGGTTGATTGGTTCACTTGTAATACTGGGAGTCATCGGTGCAGTAGGAGCAGGAACCGGAAAGGTAGTCGATCAGCCAGCAGTTGTAAAAGGAGATTTTAACAGTGTGATCAGTATGTGTGGGCTTGCCTTTTTCCTGTTTATTGCCAGTGAATTTGTAATCCCCATTTCTCGCGATGTAAAGAATGCAAAGAGGAATGTTCCTCTTGGAATGATCTTGAGTCTTTTAATTATTTTAGGAATGCAGTCACTTCTTGTTTTGGGATTTTGGCATTATACACCGTGGAGCAAACTTGCAGCTTCTACATCGCCGCATATACTGTATGGGACATTATTGCTTGGCAATGTTGGAAAAGTATGGATGTCCATTGTAGCTATTCTGGCAGTAATCAGTACTGTTAACTCAAATATTGCAGGTCTTTCCCATATTGCTGCGGGTATGGCGAAGATAGGTCTATTGCCGGAATTTTTTATGAAACGTAATAAAAAAGATGTACCTTACATTTCTGTATTGATTATTGGTGGAGCGATGCTGGTGATTAATGCAACCGGACTTTCAACAACGGGTAAATTATCCTTTATGATTTTAAGTGCAAGTGTGATCCTGATGATTGCTTATATTCTGGTACAGATTGATGTGTTAATTCTGCGCAAACGCTTGCCGAAAGCACCTCGTAATTTTAAGGTGCCGGGTGGTCCGGTAATTCCGGTAATTGGTATGATTGGTGCGGGATGGATGGTATGGCATATTGCAGAGGACAATGCTACAAGGTTTGGCATATACCGTTTATGTCTGATTATGTTTGTCGTACTGGCGTGTTATGCAATTCCGTGGTTAAAGCTAAAAAAACAGGCATTTTTCAAATATGTGCCACTGGAAAAAGTGATGGCAATGGAGAATGATTTGTATCAGGAATATCATCATAAAACCTGATTATTCATAAGAAAAATATAAAAATATGGTACTATATTATAGAAAATTCCAAAAATCAGTGCTAAAATATACACAGTTCATCCGTGCAGAAATGCGGCCTTCGGGCTTTCACATGACACTTTTTTCGATAGCGTAGGCTTAGCGGTGTTATCATGTTGAAGCGGATGAATTTTTTATGTTTACAGAAATGTGTCAGTAAGGAGCAGAACATGAACATAGCAGTTTACTGTGGATCTGATTTTGGAAATCAGGATGTATATAAAAGAGCAGCTACCGAGCTTGGGAAATGGATCGGAAAAAACAATCATACACTGGTGTATGGCGGAGGAGAATCCGGGTTGATGGGTGCTGTTGCAAAAGAAGTACATGAAGCGGGCAGTACAGTTATCGGGGTAATTCCGGGCAATGTGGAGTTTATCAAGGCGCGCCCGCAGCCGTATGTAACGAAACTCATTACCGCGGAAAATATGAGTGAGCGAAAGCAACAGATGATGGAACTGGCGGATGTGTTTCTTGCGCTTCCCGGCGGTATCGGAACATTGGATGAAATCTCCGAGGTAATCACACTCACAAAGATCGGGGTATTTCAAAAACCATGTATTCTGTTTAACCGAAACAGCTTTTATGAGCCTCTGAAAACGATGTTTACACAGATGGAGCAGGCGGGATTCTGGTGGAAAGAATCTATGCGCCATGTACTGTTTTCGGATGATCTGGAAGAGATTAGCGCATTTATTGAAACATGGGATGACGTAAAGTAACAGGTGGTTTTGACTGTTAAGCAGTGTAATGATGTAACCGGAAAGCACAGGGCGTCATGACAGTGAAGTCAATTAATTAGGGATTAAGGAGAAACTGGTGAAAAAACAAAAAGGAATGATCATCACTGCGGCCGTGTTACTTGCAGCTGCCGCAGTCGTAACCGGAAGCCGTCTGATCCGGCATCCGGAAAAATCAAACACAAAAAAGTCTGAGGTTGCGGATCAGGAGAACAGTGAAAAAGAACAGGATCACAGGACTTCAGGGACAGAACTGAGTGAGAAAAAACAAAACATGAACAAAAGTATCACAGAGGAAGCGTTCTATATTTCCAAAATCCCGGACGACATTTTTGAGAAGATGCAGGGAAAATCATACAAGGCAGATTGTACCGTACCGCGGGAAGATCTCCGCTATCTTCATGTGCTCCACATGGGGTTTGACGGTCAGACAAAAGAGGGAGAACTTGTGGTAAATAAAGCCATTGCAGAGGATGTCCTTGCCATTTTCAGGCAGTTGTATGAGGCAGAATATCCCATTGAAAAAGTCCGGCTGGTGGATGAATACGATGCGGATGATGAGGCATCCATGAGCGATAACAATTCCTCTGCGTTTAATTTCCGTTTCATTTCCCATACGACAACAATCTCAAAACACGGTCTGGGCATGGCAGTCGACATCAATACGCTTTATAACCCCTATGTAAAAACCGTCAACGGAAAGCTGTCGATTGAGCCTGCAAACGCAGAAGCATATGTTGACCGGAGTGGGGATTTTCCGCATAAGATCGATCACGATGATCTGTGTTACAAGCTTTTTACCCGATATGGATTTACCTGGGGTGGGGACTGGACACATTCGAAGGATTATCAGCATTTTGAAAAAGACTGATGAAAAGTTGTGGGGACATATAGAGAAAAAGATGTAATGTATGGTCCATAAGAACAAACGTGGAGGTCAATCAGAAAAGCAGATGATGGAAAATTTTTCTCTTGACATATTTTGTCAGGAGTCTATAATAGGCAACATAAAGAAAATATTGTTCACCGAAATTCGTTGACGAGAACAGCATCGTATCTTATCGTTATTTTCAGAGAGCCTGTGGGTGGTGCGAACAGGTAGTAGCCGGATATGGATGATCCTCTCTAAGAAGCGGGCTGAAAGCAGACAACTGTGAGTAAACTTTGCCGGTTTCCTCCGTTATGGGATAGCATATGTTGGTATGTGAAGTGTCACAGAGTTTTTCTGTGGAATCAGGGTGGTAACGCGGATTTTATTCGTCCCTTTCCAGAGTAGTATCTGGGAAGGGGCTTTTTTAATGTCTGAATTCGTTTTTCAGTGAACAGACCAAGGAGGAAAAGTTTATGAAAGCACTACAAAAACTCAGCAAATGGTTATCGGACTACACATCAATTGTGGTAATTGCAATTGCGGTAGTAACATTTATCGTTCCGGGAATGATGGGATGGGTAAACCATCAGTTATTTACCGATCCGGTTTCCAATAAGTTTACAAGTCAGTCAATCATCATCGGTATTATTATGTTCAGTATGGGTCTGACACTGACAACGCAGGATTTTAAGATTCTGGCACAGAGACCATTCGATATCTGTGTTGGTGCACTGGCACAGTATCTGATTATGCCGTTTCTGGCATTCGCACTGACGAAAGTGCTGCATCTTCCGGCAGGCATTGCACTGGGACTCATTCTGGTAGGTTGTTGTCCGGGTGGTGTGTCATCCAACATCATGTCGTATCTCTGCGGTGGAGATGTGGCATTTTCCGTGGGAATGACAACCGTATCCACGATTCTTTCCCCGATCATGACACCACTTATGGTTTCTCTTCTGGCAAGCGGAACCAATATTTCCATCAAGGCACTGCCAATGCTTGTTTCCATTGTGGAAACGGTTATTCTTCCGGTAGCACTGGGCTTCCTTCTCAACTATCTGCTGGGGAAAAAGAAAATGTTCAGTGAGTTACAGAAAATTATGCCGGGTGTGGCAGTACTGGGGCTGGCGTGTGTTGTTGGTGGTGTGGTATCTTCCCAGGGCGCGAAGTTCTTCCAGTCCGGAGCTGTAATCTTTGTAGCTGTTTTTCTTCACAATGGACTTGGTTATCTGCTTGGTTATGGAGCAGGAAAACTTGTTGGTATGAATACCGCCAAAAAGAGAACCATTGCCATCGAAGTTGGCATGCAGAATGCGGGACTGGCAACAAACCTTGCCACAACGACCGCACAGTTTTCCGCAACACCGGAGTCTGCGATCATCTGCGCAGTTTCCTGCACCTGGCATTCTATTTCCGGAACACTGCTTGCCGGCATGTTTGCAGCTTATGATAAACACAAACAGAAAAATGCATAAGTTTTTCTATTGACATAGACATGGGAATGATGTAACATAACGGTGTTATCTAACATAACAACGTTATGTTACATTTTTATTTACAGGGAGCGTACCATGGCAGGAAAGAAAATACATGACAGCGAGACGAAGATACACCTGATCCAATGTGCCAAAAAAGAATTTATGGAAAAAGGGTTTGTGGGGGCGTCTCTCCGCGGAATCTGCCAGAAGGCGGGTGTGACCATACAAATATCTATCAACTGAAAGGAATCGGTATCAAC
>OHAP01002134.1_pt1 | contig 11531 bp, 8 predicted proteins | sample 1577171 | NCBI WGS metagenome assembly OHAP01 (sample SAMEA3541489, study PRJEB24748) | human gut metagenome | biome: human gut; feature: human-associated habitat; material: faeces | place: China | collected 2012 | reverse complement strand
CAAGATGGGCCCCGCGGTCAAGCAGCGCTACGAGGCCATGCTCGAGCAAGATCCCAATAACGCCCGCGCTAAGTTGCTGCTCGACAACTGGGTTGCCGCGAAGGACCATCCCACCAAGGAGGATTTGGGCAACATGGCCGCAGCCGCCAAGAAGGCCGTGCTGGGCGAGTAGCTTCGTCGTTCGTGGTTCTTCGTGCAAAACAATACAAATGTGAAAGCCTCGAAATCCTCGAGGCTTTTTTCTTGACAGGTGCCTTCGCCGTGGCAAAATGAACGCTGTTCACATTGGAGGTGAGGACATGAATAACACAGCGACATCCAAGGAGGAAATCCTGGAGACGAGTCGTAGGCTCATCCAGGAAAACGGTTGGACTGGCGTGAACATTCGCTCGGTGGCCGCGGCATGCGGCGTTTCGGTCGGATGCATCTACAACTACTTTGATTCTAAAACAGCGCTTGTGGGCGCGACCGTGGCAAGCGTGTGGGGCGACATTTTCCATCACCCCGATGACGAGGCCGTTCTGGACGACACGCTCACGTGCGTTCGCTGGATGTATCGGCAGATGGAGTACGGCTGCCAAAAGTACCCTGGCTTCTTCACGCACCATTCGCTGAGTTTCATACAGCAGGACACCGCGGACGGCAAGCGCCGCATGCATCATGCTTGGCAGCATATCCTCGACCAGCTCTGCGTGGTGCTCAAGCGCGATCCTCAAGTGCGTGCAGACGCATTTACCGAGCAGTTTACGGCCGAGCAATTTGCCGAGGTCCTGTTCTCGCTCATGCTCTCCGCTGTGATTCGGCAAGATTTTGATCCGAGTGCCGTGATCGAGATTACGCGCCGAACCCTCTACTAACGGTCCCCGCGCAATGCGGGGATTTTTACGGCAAGAAAGTGAACAGCGTTCATATTAAGGGGGTGATGCCCGGAACCAGGAAGCCAAACCGTACTTTGCAACCATTCTTTTAAGGAGACATATATGCGTGCTATCTTCGAAACGCTGTTTGACATCGTGTATTTGGTGACGGTCATCACCATCGGTATCCGTATGATTCGCGGCAGCAAAGGCAATCGCCAGTTCCAGCTGTTTGGCTGGATGGCGGTCGTTTTGGGCGCCGGTGATTCGTTCCACCTGGTCCCTCGCGCGCTGGCGCTCTGCACGACGGGCTTTGACGCTTATGCCGCGCAGCTGGGCCTGGGCAAGTGGATTACCTCGATTACCATGATCGTCTTCTACGTGCTGCTCTACTACGTGTGGCGCGAGCGCTATCAGGTGAAGAACCACGTCGGAACGACCGCGGCGATCTTTGCGCTAGCCGCCATGCGCGTCGCGCTCTGCATGCTGCCGCAAAACCAGTGGCTCACCAACCAGACCCCACTCGAGTGGGGCATCTTGCGCAACATCCCGTTTGCCATCATGGGGCTGATGGTCATCGTGCTGTTCTACCGCAGCGCCAAGGAGGACAACGACGAGGCCTTCCGCTGGATGTGGCTCACCATTGTGTTGAGCTTTGGCTTCTACATTCCCGTGGTCCTGTGGGCCGAGGTTATTCCGGCCATTGGCATGCTTATGATCCCGAAGACCTGCGCATACGTCTGGACCGTGCTGATCGGCTACAACGCCATGAAGGCGGAGTGCTAGGCGTTCGGTGTGCTGGCGACGCCTGCCCGGCGGAGGCATATAAGGTTCCCTGCTCGGGCGGTCCTGCGCAAGACGAGGCCACATTAAGTGGCCTTCTTTGCGTGCGGAACTCGCGATGAACCTTATATTCCGCCGCCGGGCGGGCACCCCTTTATTGATGGAAGGCCTAATAAGCTGATTGTTCTATGCCCGGATATGTGCGGAGTGGGATGGGATTTCCGGATGGGTGGGGTTGCGGAAGCTGCGTCCCGGAATTTGCCTTTGGAATGGGATGCGGTTTCCCGTTGAGGGGCTCTGTGGAAACCGCATCCCAGTTTTCGGCCGAGAAATGGGATGCCGTTTCCGGTTGAGGGTCTTGGCGGAAAGTGCGATCCGGAATTTGCGATCGGAGTGGGATGTGGTTTCCCAACGGGGCCACAAGCGGAAACCGCATCCCATTTCGCAAGCGAATTCTGGGACACGGTTCTCAGAGGATTATGGGCTGCGAACTACATGGGGCTGTCATAAAACTCCGGCAAAGGGGGGTCGGAAATAAATGACACTTCCAGTAGTTTGTTTTAATGTGGGGGGGGGGTACCATTATTTTAGTTTCGCAAAAAACGAACCTTCTATGGGGAAGTTGCGTAGGGGGTTAGTCGTAAGTATTGGATAAAACAGACTAATTTGGGGATAAATGACCACTTACGCCAAAATAAGTAGCATTTAGCGATAAAACATTGAAAAATATGTAGCACATCGCTATGTTTTTATTACGAAAAGATTCCAAATTGGCTTATTTCGGACTCACTTTTCAAGCGCCTTGCGGTTCCTGTTGAAACTTGCTGACCTTTGGAGGGGTCGAATAAGGCCTCGATGGGGATGAATTAATCATTATGGCGGCGCGCGGAGTCAAACGTTTTATTGCACTTCTTAGCAGTCTGGCGCTTGCGCTTGTCATAGCCCTTGCCGTCGTTTCTTTTGTTCCTCGCGCATTTGGATACACGCCTTTTGCTGTGCTTTCGGGCTCTATGGAACCCGAGCTTCCCGTTGGCTCCATGGTGTTTGTCCGCCAGGTTGAGCCAACGGATATTGCCGTGGGCGACAATGCAACCTTTTACCGATCGGACGGCGCCGTGGTGACGCACCAGGTGTATCAGATCGACCCTGTGGCGCAGATGATCGGCACGCAGGGAATTGCGAACAAAAATGCAGATGGAACCATCATGCACGACGCCGAGCAGACGCCTTTTTCACGTGTGATCGGTGTCGTTTCTTTTTGTGTCCCTTACCTGGGCTTCGTCAACGCATATTGCACGACGATGCCCGGTTTGCTTGTTGTGGTGGCCGTTCTGACGCTGCTGATCGCGGCGTCGATAGTGCTCGATCGGATGGTTCCCGACGAGCCTGCGGGCAAGCATACCCGCGTGCATGCGAGGGAGCGGCGTTCATAGCGGCAGGGAAAAGCGTCGGCGGCGGTAGGGGCCGTTGCCGGGGAAAACGATTCTCGAAAGGAAGAGAACGATGGAAAACAAGAAGAAAAAGCGCTACGGCATCATTGCCGCCCTGCTGCTGTTGGTGCTGGCTGCCGGTGTGGGCACCTATGCATGGCTGTCGGCTGATCAGTCGCTGGAGAACGTGTTTACGATCGGCAAATTTGAGACTCCCGAGAAGAAGCCTGATGAGAATGAACCCACCAAGCCTGGTAAGCAGGATAACGTCGACAAAGCTTATCTGTTCGAGACCAAGTGGAATAAGGACGAAGACCACAAGATGGTCCCTGGTTCCTCGATGGATAAGAACCCGAATGTTGGCATTGGGAAGGGTTCCGACGACGCTTATGTGTTCATCTATGTGAAGAACGCTGTGGTCAACGATAACGCGCCCTATGCCAAGACTCCGTGCTTTGAGCTCGGTTCCAATTGGAAGGCGGTCGAAGGGGAGACCAGTCAGAACGCTGATGGCAAGTATGTGAGCGGTCTGTTCATGTATGCAAAGAACGCCTTGAACGGCCCTGCAGTCCTGAAAGCTGACGCTACTCAGGATGTCTACACCGACGAGCTCTTTAACAAGGTTATGATTCCCAGCGAAATGACGAGCAAGGATGTTGTCTCGGGCCAGGACGGTACGGGCAAGAAGATTGAGCCTAAGATTGTCGTTTCCGCCTACATCTTCGGCGACGGCCAGAAGGGCGAAGAGACCAGCGCTGCCGCCAATGCCCTTAAGCAGGCCAAGGCTTGGGCCAAGAAACAGGCTCAGGCTTAATCCCTCCCCACCGAGATCCCGGCCCGCTCCCCATCCCCATTTTCGGGCCGGGATCTCGGTCCCCTTTTTATCGACGATTGGCGAACGTAATGCTCAACAATCTTTCCGACAATCAGAAACGCACCTTGGCGCTTGCTGCGATGGCGCTGTTGGCCCTGGCGTGCCTGTGCGGCACGCTGGCTTTTACCGTTGATATGGTTCCGGCGAACAACGTTCTATCGTTTGGCAGCGTGAAGGTACGAGTCTGCGAATACACCCTCAACGAGCAGGGCGAGGAGATTCCGTTTGAGCCCAACGAGCACGGGGACTATCCCGACACCAAGGCCGGGGGTTCTGACATCAGCCGCATTGTGCGCGTGGAGAACGCTGGCACGCAGCCTGAGTACGTTCGCGCGCGTCTGCGCATGACGTCGGTGGCGCCCGACGGTTCGAGCGCGGATGCTTCGGGCAGCGTTGCGTTTCATGTGAACGCGGGCGAGGGGTCCCCGTGGATCGATGGCGGCGATGGGTGGTACTACTACCGCGGATTGGCCGGGCGTGGCAGCACGCTCGACCCCGGCGCCATGACGGAAAGCCTCATGGACTCGCTGCGCTTTGTGGGCGACTACCACGATGCCGCGCGCGGCGGCTCATTCAGGCTCGATATCGATGTTCAGGCCGTGCAGGCCAAAAACCAGCAGGCAAGCGATACCGCCCTCGACGTACTTGACGTTGTGGGTTGGCCGGAGGCGAACTAGCCTATGAAGATCAAGAATATGAACCGGGGTATGCTTAGCAGGCTGGTTGCCGTCGCAGCGATTGCCCTTTGCTGCGTTGTGGCGCTGCCAACGGTGGTGCATGCCGAGGATGTGCCCGAGGCCAAAACCGAATTCCACATCAAAAACGAGGCTGACTTTTTGACGTATGTGGCGCTGTCGCGCGAGCGCGATACGTCCGGCTGGCACGTTTATCTCGATAACGATATCGTGCTTAATGATGACGACATGAAGACCATTGTCTCGCACACCGTTAAGCATCTGTCGTTTGGCAACAAGGAGCATCCGTTTAAGGGCGTGTTCGATGGTCAAAACCACACCGTTGAGGGCCTGAACTACGATAAAGACGCTTTTGACCCCGAGCGCGATACGGGATTTTTTGCCGAGACCAACGGTGCCACCATCAAAAACTTCCTGGTCAAGGACGCCAACGTGTGGGCGGACTTCCGCGGTGGCATTATCGTGGGCAAGGCCGTCAATACGCGTTTCGAAAACGTTATGGTCATGGAGAGCACGCTGCACGTGACCTGCGCCAACAATGCTCTCAACCTCATTACCAACGCAGGCTTTGAGGGCGGTCTCATCGCCGGCGAGCTCGACGGCTGCACCCTCTACAACTGCGAGGTTCGCGGCGGCCGTGCCGTCAACAATACGACCTCGGGCGTGCAGGCGCTCGGCGGTGAGGGTCTGTATATGGCGGCGTTTGCCGGCTACGTTAAGAAATCGACTATCGAGTACTGCCGCGTGACGCCGACGCGTAAGGACGACGGCTCGATTGCCGAGAAGGGCATGACCGACGTCACCAATAAGTACGACGTGGCCATTGGCGCCCTGGGCGGCAACAACGTGTACGCCTCGGGTTTTGTGGGCTGTATGGCGGGCGACGCCAAGATTATCGACTGCTTCTCGACGGCGCAGTGCTACAGCTATGCCGCGTCGTACGTGGGCGTTGTCGCCGTGACGCGCGCGTGGGCGGGTGGCCTGGCGGGTCGTATTTTAACCAAAGAAGGCAATGAGCTCGTCCGCAGCCACTTTGCAGGTGACCTGAGCTCGCGTCAATACAACCCCATCGCCGTGATCCCCATCATCCAAAACGACGTGAACCTGGGCGGTATTGCTGCGCGCGCCAACAAGGGCGACGCCACGGTCACCGAGTGCTACTTTAAGCCGAGCGTGAGCCTAAACGGCAGCAGCCAGGGTACCGCGGCTAAGAAGAAGATCCCCTCTTTTGGCGGCGACGGTACCACCAAGGGCGACGGCTATGGCCCGTGGGACGACGAGCGCTATACCACGCGTGAGCTGTGGGAAGAGCACGACTACGATTTTTGTGCCGGTACCATGCGCTCGACTGCTAACGACGGGGCCCTGGGCGGTTCGCATGCCAACGAGTGGGCGATGGACTACAGACTGAATATCCCCGTGCATGGCCAGAGCGTTAAGGCGACGATCGATTTTCCCGGTGCGGGCACCGCGACCATCGAGGCAACCAAACTTGGTATTGATCAGGTGACCTCGGACCCGTATGCCTTTGCCGTGAGCGCCGTGCTGGCGGGAACGGCCCAGGGCTTGGCCCAGGGCGATACGTCGGTAACGTTCAGGCAGGAAACCTCCGCAAAGCCCGCGGGGCTGAGCGAGGCGAACGGCGGCTACCGCTTTATGGGCTGGTTCCGCGAGTCCGGAGTCAATGTGAACCGCATCGATGCCGATAACAGCTGGTTTGACGGCAAGACCGATGCCGATGCCGTGACTGCCGGCAAACAGGTCAAGAAGAGTGAGGCGCACGAGCATACGTCGACCTATACCGCCGATAATGCCAAGGGGGTCGACGGTTTTAAGGGCAATGACCTGTTTATCGCTTCGTACGAGGCGCAGGTGCTGTTCTATAACGTCAAGGGCGAGACGCTCGCGTGGCAGAGCGGCGAGGAGCACGACAAGTCGACGGACTGGTACCGCTATGGCGTCGGTTTAACGCCGGCTGCCCCTGCGGACCGCGGCACTCTTTCTGCCAGCGCCACCTTTATCGGTTGGACGACGCAGCCGAGTGGCGAGGCCGGGATGCATGGCGGTTACGCGGCCATCACCTCGCCTAAGCTTGCCGAGCTAAAAAACGCCGGTGCGTTCTATCCTGCCGGCACCGAGATCACTGTGCTTGGTCCTACCGATTTTTATCCGGTGTACACCGACTATGTGTCGAACATCATGACGGTGTTTGAGGGCAATGAGCAGGATGCAACCGACGATCAGACTCGGCGCGACGGTGTGGGCAAAACTGACGTTAAGGTTGAGACTGCAGAAGATGGCACAAGCGCGTATACCGTACAGGTGCTCGACGTATCCGGTAAAGCTATATCCGAGGAGGGCCAGCTGCCCGACGGCTATCGTTTCCTGGGTTGGTATGAAAACAAGGGAACCGAGGATGCCCCGCTCGAGGTGCGCGTAAGCCGCGACCCCAGCTATACGCTCCCCGCCGATGTCGATTTAACCGCGCCGCATACCTACATCGCCCGCTTTGAGTACCGAGTGGATTATTACGTTCGGGCTTATACCAACCATGAGTTTACGGACAGCAAGCTACTTTGTTCCGTTTGGAATCGCTATCAAACGCCCTTTGAGGAAAACGTCGGTAGTACCTTCGTGCGTGAAAACGTCGTCCACTGGGGCCCGGAGCATGTTGACCACGGTATAAAGGATAGTTATGAAACGTGTGGCACGCGCTTCACGAAGGAAACCCTTGTCGTGAGTCCCCTTAACGCGTACTCGCACAACGTTAAAAACGATACGGGAGCCGATACTCTAAAAAACCTCTATGCCGATACCGATTTTCCAGGCGCTGCAACGCTAAGCGATACTTGGACTTCGGCTTCGCTGAACGTAACGGTCAAACCGGTGAATGATCGCTATCGCCTGAATTTCTGGACGCTTGAGCGCGATGGTGAATATTGGACATATGTGAAAAATCCCATCGAGAGCATGGTGCGTACAGATAAGAAGTACTACGTTCGCGCGATGATTACCACGGACGTTAATTTCTACAACAAGGGCGATAATGTCGTGAGGACTGCCACGCGGCGCTATGAGAGTAACTTGCTGCAGACCAAGGTGAACGGGGCGGATCCGACGTTCACGTATTACTACCCGCATGTTAATAAGTCGGTTAAAGTGGCCGAAAAGCCAGAAGATGGTGAGAAGGGATCGTATGAGAGCCCCCTGACCCTCGAAGCTTCCCCGACCGATGCCGACATGGCCGTGCCGGGCTATAAGTTCCTGGGCTGGATTTCGACCGCCGAGGTCCAGAGGGATTCTGACGTCTGGAAGTATATCTACGATGTCGAGGGCGATTCCTTCACCACTTCTGACCCGGATAAGGCCGAACCGTATCTGGTGAAACCAGATTTTAAGGTCACCCAGTGGCAGGATGCCTATCCGGTGTACGCGAAGTACGATGTTAGGTACACCACCAACCTGTATCGCGCCGGTTTTAAGGGCACGGACAAGGTTAATGTGCCTAGGTACGACATCGATCCCGTTATCAACGCGGGCACCGACCCTGCTACGGCAACGGTGACCCCTGACGTCACGACTCCGGTTTATAAAGCAGGCGGTGAGCTGTATAAGTTGCAGAAGGTTGAGATCGAGCTTCCGAATGGCGAAGTTGAAGACATCGAACCTAACGGCGATAACTCGTATTCCCATCAGGTGGAACCCGGCGGGGCCTATACATTTGTGGCGTACTATTCGCCGTTGGCGGTTGTGTACCATCTCAATGCCAGGGATGTGGACGGTAAGGTAGCCCAGCAGGGCGATTCTCTCGGCAGCCTTAAGGACGGCATCCCGCTGCCAACGTATAACGTCGGCGATATCGATGCTGCAACAAACGCATACAATGCCTTCGTGGGCTGGACGGAAACTAAGCCGGTAGCTGGCAACGGTTATGTCGTTTGGTCGGACGACGTTTCCATGGTGAATAAAAGCACCGTGGTCAAGGCCCCCATGGAGTTGTATCCGGTCTACCGCGCCAGCGCGGTGCGTGTTCAATCGAATATCGATGCCAATCTGGATGACCCCGGTTCTGTGCGTTATCTTTCGCGGACCGACTCTGGTGATCAAATATCGCTGGAGGTAAAAGCTGCAACTGAGGTTGTCGGCAAGGATGGCACCAAGTACGACTTTGTCGGCTGGTCGCGTGACTATGAATCCGATAACAAGTACACCCTGATGACCGGTGACGACAAGTATCCCCTCGAGGGCAATGAGCCCTTTAAGAGCGCGATGTACACTGCGGTGTACAAGATTGCGCCGCATAAGGTGCGCTATCACGGTGTCGACGGGTCGGTTCTCTTTACGGCGACGGTCGACTCGGGCGACGAGCGTGCGCAGGACGGCAAGTCCGGCTTCGTCTATACGGTTGATGTTCCCAAAATGGATGAGAACGGCCGCCCCGTCTATGACAACAGCGGGAATCCCATGATGGAGCAAAAGTCCGTGGCATACGACCCGGACGCCCATTCCAAGATCGTCGCGCTGCTCGATGAGCGTGCGGCCGCCAATGGCGATATGCGTGAGCTCTTCTTGGAGTGGCGATATGTGGGCGCCGATGGTGATACGAAGCCTTGGGATGTGTTTAAGGACGAGCCAATTAAGGGCGACATGGACCTGTATCCCGTTACATATCGCGTGGTTGCCAAAGATACGTCTGATCCCGCGAAGTCCGAAACCATGACCGCCCAGCTTAAGTGGCTGCTCGATCCCGCCGCCGCCAACACCGTCGATGACAGTGCCGACAAGGCGCCGTTTAAGGTCTGCTTTGCCAAGCCGTTTATGGGAACGCGGCTGACCGTTACGGTAATGCGGGCAAGCTACGGGCCTGGTACAGAGGGTGTTTCTGTGGCGGAAGAGCCCGTAAACGGCAAGTTTGTCTCGCTCTACAGCCTTGGTTCGGGTGACGGCTCGTTCGACCTGGCCAACCGTCTGGAGTCCAAGAAGACGGGCGAGGGCGATCAGGGCCCCGGCAAAGCCGTGTTCAACTTTGCCCAGACTCATGCGCTGACGATCGTTAAAAAGACGACCGATGTCAGCGCTATGGGGCAAACGTTCCGCTTTAAGGTAACGCGAAAGATGTCGCAGGATTCTCCTGCCGAGACGCGCATGGTCGAGGTGAAAGTTAGCGAGCAGCGCGACGAAAACGGTGAAACTTGCTATGTCGGCAGCGTGCAGTTCGCCGCTCCGGCTGGCATCTATACCGTCGAGGAAGATACGGCTTGGGCATGGCGCTACCAGGGTGAGCTGAGCACGCCGGGCAAGGCGCCCGGTAAAACTGCCGAGCTGACGATTTCGTCTGCATCGAGCGCGAACGATGCCACGTTCACCTGCACGAACACGCGTGTGAACGACAAATGGATCGACGGCAGCGATCGTGCCCATAACGTTTGGAGCAACGGCAACGTAGCAAAGAAGGAGGATTAGCATGTCCAAGCGCAAGCGCATCATCGCCTTGCTGGTGGGGGTTATCCTCCTGGCCGGTACGGCAGGCACGTTGGCCTGGCTTTCGGTTACGGGCGTGCTGGTCAACCAGTTCGGCATCGGATCGGTGACGCCATCGGTTCAGGAAACGCTCAACGGCAAAGTGAAAAGCGATGTCAAGGCGAAGAACACGGGTACTGCGCCCGCCTATATTCGTGCTGCAGTGGATATCTACTGGCAGGACCAGGATGGCGCACGCCTGTGGGATGAGCCAGTTGCCGGCACCGACTACGTCATTGACTGGGGCAGTGTGTCCAAGGCATCTGCTTCCAACACCGCCTCGTCTTGGGTTGTCGCGTCCGACGGGTACTACTACTGGACGTCTCCCGTTGCTCCGATGGGCAAAACCGATGTGCTCATCAAGAGCGTGACTGAGCAGAAGGCAGATGGGAAGAACCTGGTCGTTGACATTTCGACCCAAGCAATTCAATCCACGCCCGACGATGCAGTTGCAGAGGCATGGGGCTGTACAGTCAAGGATGGCGTGCTGGTGCCGCCGCATGGAGGTGCGTAGGTATGGCTTCTCCGATTCGTAAAGACGTTGTGTGTTCCTTGCGCTGCGTGATGGCGGCAATCGTCTGCCTTATCGCGCTTGCCGTTCCTGCACGTGCGTTTGCTGACGTTCCCACGATTGCCTATGACGGAAATGCACGCCAGCTAACGGTATCGGGAGCGACGGACTCCTCGGGGGAGCCCGATCTGTTTCCAGCCTTTAAAGATCTAATGCCCGGCGATGTACGCGAGCAACAGATTGGGGTTCGTACCACGGGTGTAAAGTCCCAGGTACGTGTGTTTGTGCGGGCTGTTGTCGATCACGAGACGGCACATCTGCTATCGCCCATCACCTTAACGGCGACTGTGGGCGATGCCTCTGCAGGTTGGCTCCAGACAGGAACACCGGGCAGCGTGTTCGCCTATCCCACGCAAATCGCCACGTTTACGAGCGATGACAGCACGGTGCTTAATCTGCAGCTAAGCGTTCCGACGTCGGTGGGCAACGAGCTTGCCGACGCAAACAAGACCATTCGCTGGGAGATTACCGCCGAGGACGATGGCGAGAAGATTCCCGTGCAGTCTGCTGACAGCAAGAAGCCCGGCTTGCTTGGTCTGGCGGCAACGGGCGACAACACGCTCACGTTGCTTTTAGTTTTGCTAACTCTTGCCAGCATCGCTTTTATAGCCGCGCTACTTTTGTCCCGGAGGGATAAGCGCTAGGTCCATCTTCTAAACGCAACGCCCTCCCGGGCGGCGGGCACGAAGTTCCCTGCTCTACAGTCCTGCACAAGAAGAAGGCCACATTAAGTGGCCTTCTTTGCGTGCGGAACTCGCGATGAACTTCGAGCCCGCCGCTCGGGAGGGCGCCCCTTTATTG
>OHAP01002114.1_pt1 | contig 11595 bp, 9 predicted proteins | sample 1577171 | NCBI WGS metagenome assembly OHAP01 (sample SAMEA3541489, study PRJEB24748) | human gut metagenome | biome: human gut; feature: human-associated habitat; material: faeces | place: China | collected 2012 | reverse complement strand
ACATAGCGGTGACGGGCCGACTTTACGCTGTTCTTCACTGTGTTCGCGGGACCCAGACGCGCGGGTTCGGATTCACCGAGAGCAATAGCGTCAAAAAGAGGATCAATCGACGTATCGGCTTCAGCGCCGCTGCCGAAATCAGTCGGATCCATCTGACTCAGAGCCAAAGAAATCTCGTCCGCGGAGGGGAACCGTTCCGGGAGACGGAGACCGCGCACGTGGCGGATGGTCACGATTCTCGGGGCCCAGTATTCATTCAGCGTGCTTTCCATCACGTTCTTTCCGGTACGGGGAGCGTGAATGAAACGGGAGGGGCCGGTGAGAATGCCGGTATGAAGTCCAGTGGCGCCGCGGCCTGTGCGGAAAATAATGATGTCGCCGACATGGGCGTCAGAAAGCGGAATATCCTCTCCAACCTTAGCGAGCTCAGTCGTCGTGCGGGGAAGATTCACGCCATGCTGGCGATAGACCCACCAGACAAGTCCCGAGCAGTCGAAACCGCTGTCAGGTTCTTCTTCGCCGTAGCGGTACGGCGTTCCGAGCTGCTGCTTCACGGTTTTGACAATCTTGAGTCCAAATTTGGTCGGCGCGGGAGCGGCATCAGCATCAGGAAGCGGCGCGGGAGCCGGTGCTGCGGCAGGTTCCGGGGGCGTAAAGAAGATGAAGGAAAGCGGATCTTCAGTGTCGTGCGGAGTCGCTGACGCGGGCAGGGCGAAAAAGGCGCTGCCGGCAAGAATGAGCAGGATCTTTCCTGCTATCGGGGCTAAGGTTTTTGAGTGCATGTTTTCCCGACTTTGGTTTGAGGTGCTGAGGCGAAAAACGGAGACTCCCGTTTTCTGGCTATTTATTTTAGATGAGTCTGTCGTCCTTCGGGGATTTGGCCTGAATTTCTATCCTGAATTCTCCGGTATTACCATCCGGAACCGATTTGACCCGTCCGAAAAAGGCCCCTTTGGAGAGCGCGCCGGGGAGAGGATCGTCAGACGAAACGATGAGCCGCGCGATCGGACGGTAGTGACCGTGGAAAAGCGTGACGACGGACGTCTTTTTATCCGCAGATGTCCCGGAGTTACGCGGCTCTATGAGGTCGCCGGGTCTGACGTGCAGCGTGACGTACTCCCGATCAAAGTCAGAGGGTGACGCGGCAAGGCTCGGGCGTGAGGCGTCGATCTCGGTTTTCCGGACATTCAGATAGGCGTATCGGCCGCCCAGCCAGGCGTAAAGCCCGAGCGTCAGGGCACCCCCGATGACCGCGGCCCAGGTTGAGCCTGTGAGAATCGCGGCCGCGGCCGTGAGAATGAGAGCAGCGATTGCCGTTTCCTGCAGGTGTCTGATGATAAAGGTAAGCATGAAAAAACCGGGCCGTCTGTTAAAGACTGGCCCGGTCAGATCCGGCTTTGCTCCGCGTGAAGCAGGGGGGAAAGCTTATGCCTTTGCGAGCTTCACCCGGGCGTCGACCGCAATCGCTTCACCATCCTTATCGGAAATCATGAGCGGATTGATATCGAGCTCGGAAACGCGGGGGAAATCCGTCACCAGCTGGGACAGCCTGAGAAGAGTTTCCTCGATTTTATCGGTTTGGGCGCGCGGGAGACCGCGGACACCCTCGAGAAGCTTCCATGCTTTGACGGAACGCACCATTTCAGATGCATCCTGATCCGTAAGGGGAGCAATGCGGAAGGAAATATCCTTCAGCACTTCGACAAACACACCGCCGAGACCGAACATAATCATCGGGCCGTACTGAGGATCGGTGGCGAGACCGCACACCATTTCGCGCGAGCTCTTCACCATTTCCTGAATCAGAACGCCTTCAAGGCCTTTATCGAGTCCGCGCTCAGTGAGCTTCGCGATCAGATCGCGGTATTCACGCCTGAGGGCTTCCTCAGAGGCGATGCCGACACGCACGCCGCCCACGTCAGTCTTGTGGGTGTCATAGCAACCAAGGTCGACGTCAAAGATATCTACTCCCGCCGCCACGAGCTCTTCCATATAACACAGGGTCTGTTCGACTGTGCGGCCGCCGCGCATGCGTCCCAGATAGGTCGAATTCATCACCGGCTCGTCATAGGTTTCCTCGAGTGCAAGCGAAAGGTCGATGCGGTACATGATGGGGTAGTCAGGCCCAACGCGGCGACGGATTTCTTTGACCATATCGAGGCCAAATTGACGCCAATCGGCATAACGTCCGAGCTTGCGATGGTTAAAGGCGGGGTTTCCGAGCTGCTCGATAAGATAACCTTCGTGTCCATGCAAATAGACGCCATCGATGCCCATGGCATGGGCATCGGCCGCCGCTTGGCCGATATTGTTTACGATACGGCGCAGCTTTTGGTCCGAGAGGCGCATGCATGGAATGGCGGGGATGTAGTAGTTAGGCAAGAAACTCGCCGAGACCGGAAACTTCTTTTGCGTGATGAGGCATTGCGGGTTGCCCACGCGGCCGAGTCCAGCCGTAAGCTGGACAAAAATGCGCGATCCGAAGACATGGACGCCTTGGGCAAGGTCGCGCCAGCCTGCCATAACGGTTCGGCTTCGATCGATGCGCGGGAAATAGGTGAGCTTGTCCAGCTCGGTGACCGTGGTATCGATGCCGTGGCTTACCGGCACGAGCCCTGTTGTGATGAGGCCGCAGCCGCCTTTGGCGCGGGCGAAAAAGTACTGCAGCATCATGTCACTGGGACGGCCAGTTTCCTCGCACATGTCGATATTGCCCATCGGTGCCATGACAATGCGGTTTTTGACGGTGAGCTTGTTAATTTTGATGGGAGAGAAGAGCTTGTCAAAAGGATAGAGCTCTTGCGTCATGCGGGACGATCCGCAACCGGAATTTTTGGCGGGCCAGTTGTCGAATGAGTCGACGAGTTGCTGCACCAGTACGTCTTTTCCCAATGAGGTTCCTTTCAGATGTTGACAAGGTAACAAAGCAGTTTACGTCTAAATGTTTAATAGTCAACAACAAAGGCATGAGTTCGGTGAAGAAAAAAGGACTCAATGAGCGCCAGATGGCAAACTGTGTTGCGACATTAGCTCCCAGCTAATGAATTTGAGTTCGCTGCCTCCTACGATGTGCTGTGTGCCGGCACGGTAGCCGGATCGTGGGAAGGATGCATAATGGCAAAAGAGGGAAAGAAGCCAATCGGCAAGATCATTCTGGGTGTCATCGTGGTGCTCGTTGTTGCCGGCGTCGTAGGTTCTATGGGCGGTAACTCGTCTGATTCGTCTACGGGTGATGCAGCAAAGCCTGCCGAACAGACCCAGCAAGTCGAGGAGCAAAAAGAGGCACAAGAACCCTATACGGTTTCGGATGAAGCCGGCGATACGTCTAATCAGTTTGCGTATAAGATCACTGGCACGTTGACCAATAATACGGATAAAGAGCAAAGCTACATTCAGATTGAGTATGTTCTGTATGACGCAGACGGCAATCAGGTGGGAACGGCTCTTGCGAACACCAACCATCTCAAAGCGGGCGGCACCTGGAAGTTCGAAGCGATGAGCACGGTATCTCCCGATCAGGTTGCTAGCTGGGAACGTTCTGATGTGAGCGGCTTTTAACTAGAATAAACAACATGATTACTATGCGATCTGGGGAGGTGAGGTCGTATGCCCGATAAAAAGCTGACGGACGAGTTGCTCAATGAGCTCCTCGACGCGCCAAACATCGATGGCTATATCAAAGAACACGACTTTGCCGCCCCGTCGCTTTCGGACTACCTTAAGCAGCTGCTGCAGGAAAAGGGCTTAGAGCGCTCGCGCGTGGTGCGCATGGCCGACCTCAACGAGACCTTTGGTTATCAGATTTTTACCGGTGCGCGCCACCCAAGCCGTAATAAGGTGCTGCAGATTGCCTTTGCGATGGCGTTAACGCTCAAGGAGACCAACCGCGCTCTGACGGCTGCCGGGGTAAGCGTCCTCAACTGTAAGGACCGTCGCGATGCGATTGTCATCTTTTGTATCGATCGCGGCTGCAGTCTGCAAAAGGTCAACGAGGAACTGTATCGCTTTGGCGAGGAGACGGTGAGTTAGCGGCTGATGGCTGAATTGGCTGTTGCCGAAACAACTATGCGAACGAACAGGGCGTGGATGTCATGGTGTGTCCGCGTCCTGCGCTATGATGGACGCCATGGATACTCAGAGCTCAACATATTCCGATGATGAGTTAACCGCCGCGCTCGCTGGGCACCTGGCGTCGCTCGAGCGCGATGATAGTTATCGCGTGGAACGGGCGCTCAAGCGCTCCGATGTCGAGACAACCGAGCTTGTGTACTTTGAGGGCTCTGGCGGTGGTTCGCTTGGCCCCTTTGTCCGTAAACGCATCGATACTTCGGCGCAGATTGGCGGGGCTTACGAGCGCCTGTTTGCGGCTCAGCGGGCCGGACGCCGTTTTGAACACTTACCCCGGATTGTCGACTGCCACCGCGCGGGCGAGGAGCTCGATGTGGTGATGGAATATGTCGAAGGCGAGACGCTTGAGGCGCTCGTGGGGCGCCTGGGCGCAACGCCCGATTATGCCCGTGTGCTATATCCCGTTCTATGCGATGCGGTGAGCGAACTTCATGCCGGCTTTGCGGCGGCGGGGGAGACGGCGGCACCGGTGATCCATCGCGATCTTAAGCCTTCGAACATCATTGTGTCGGGCGTGGGATTCGCGACCGATGCCGGCATGACCTTTCCCTCGCTGGTGATTATTGATTTGGGGATCGCGCGTGTCTGGCGTGACGGTGCCGATGCCGATACCGTTAAGTTTGGCACGCGTTCCTATGCGCCGCCCGAGCAGTACGGTTTTGGGCAGACGAGCGTGCGTAGCGATATTTATGCGCTCGGCGCGCTGCTGTTCTTTTGCCTGACGGGGGCTGACCCCAAACCGGGGCGTGACATGCGCGAGCAATGCGAGGCACATGGCATTCCCGTTCCGCTGACGGATGTGATTTGCATGGCGATGGCGCTCGATCCCGCCAAGCGTTTTGCAAGTGCAAAGGCGTTGGGCAATGCTGCGCGCGCAGCGTACGGTTTGTGCGCCCCTGCGTCGTCGCTCGCAACGGCTCCTGCCGCCGCCGTGTCCCGGACCGCGGTGCCGCCAGCGCATCGGGTGCAGCGACCGGTTGCCCCTGCGCTTTCGCCTTCTGCGAGTCAGCATTCGACCATCTCGCCCTCGGCGTCCGAGCCCTTGGCGCCCAAGTGCGTAAGCCTGCTCTCGCATATTCCCGAACCTGTGGGGCGCATATGGAATGGATGCGTTTATGCGATGACGCTGCTGCTCCTGATGGGAAGTCATTTTGCCGTGTTTCAGCCGACAGGTGAAAACCGCAACTATCCAACGTGGTTTTTAGCGCTTGAGTATTTCCTTATGGTCGATGGCTTGGTGCTGCTTATTACGTTTGGCATGCTCGACCGCCGCAGGCTTCGGCGTCGCTTTCCCGTGCTCGACCGGTATCGGGGAGGCGCCTTTGTCGAACTATGGTTCAAAGCACTCGGGTTTATGTTTGCCGTTATGTGCGTTGTTGTCGTTATCGGCAACGCGACGGGCGTCGTCTCCTAGATATACGAAAAAGGGCCCCGTTTGGGGCCCTTTGCAGTTGAGGCTTGCGAGCCTAAATGCGGTTCATCTGGGAAGCAACCTTGTTGTACCAGTCCTGCCACGTAGGCGGGCAGTATTTTTTGGCGGCTGCCGGGGTAAGCGTGGAGCCATAGTTGGCGCCCAGGTAGGCAACGTGGGCAGAGATGCTCTCGCTCCAGCTACCAAAGCTCCGCCAGCCGCCGCCCCGGGCGCTCCAGCCCCAGGCGTTATACGAGCCAGCACAATAGAGGCCCTTGCTGCTTTCGATGCAGGCGATGGCGGGAGACCAGCGAGGATCGACGCCGGTGTTCCAGGCGGCAACGGCAAAGTTGTAGCCCTGGCCTGCCATAGGGGAGCCGGCAAGGTAGTTGTCGATGCGGCTCGTCCACTCGTTAATGAACGAGTCGTAATCGGAGTTACCGCTGTTCGGGCTGTTTATCGTGGTGTCGATAGTGGTGTTGGCGTTGTTAGCCTGGCTGTTGGAGTTGTTGCCGCTTACGCCCTCACCCGAGATCTTCTCGGCGGCAGCGGCCTTGTCGGCCTCGAGCTTTGCCAGCTCGGCGGCATTTTCCTGCTCGGCCTTTGCCTGCGCCTCGCTGCGGAGCTGCTGAGCCTGCGCCAGCGCATCCTCGGCATTTTTCTGCTCGCCCTCGAGTTGAGACTTGGCCTGATCGAGCTCGGTTTTGTTCTGCTCGAGCTCGGTTTGCATCTTGTTAAGCTCTTCGATCTCGTCGACGCTCGAGCTCGTAATCTGGTTGGTGTATTTGCAGGTGGTGATAAAGTCACCCAAGCTCTGCGTGTTCACCAGGAAGCTCACGATGGGGCTGGTGCCCTTCTGGTACTTATACAGATCGCGCATGGCGGAGCTTGCCTTGGCCTGCTGCTCGGGTAGCTCGGCCTCAATCTTATCGATGTTCGCCTCATTGGAGTCGATCTGCTTTTGCAGATCCTCGAGCTTGGTGCGGGCGTCGTTGTAGGCGCTCGTAGCGTCCTCGATCTTTTTCTGGGCGGCGGAAAGCTGATCCTGCGTTGCCTGCGAGGCGGCATAGGCCGCGACGGGGGAGAGCATCGGCGTGGCCGTCAGCGCGACGGCGAGCGCGGCGCTCGTGATAATGCGAGCCGGCTTCGACGCGATGAGCGCTGCGGTGCGATGGTTCGAATGCTGCATCCAGTCCCTCTGCAATCAATCGTAGGTTATTGGTCGAGGTGTATTCTACTACTGCTTTCGACCTCAACTTGAACCTTAAAGGTTTCAAAGGGTCAAGTTAAACTTGAGGCTTTGGCTTTGACCTGCAGTTATAGCGAATTGTTGAGAAACCATAGAGTTCAACTTTAACGTTACGGAACCCTGTTTGTGAGGGTTTTTGGCTGTAAAAGTTGCCCTCACGTGGGGTTTTGCAACTATAGGGTTCCTTTGCGACGAGCCTGCTCCACCTCTTTGAGTGCCTCGGCGGGAGTGAAAGAACAGGTGCCATCGCCGAGCTTGACCACCTGTATGTCGTCGCCGATATGGACTTCTCCGCCTTGCAACACGACGCCAAAAATGCCCTCGTGGGGGAAGATGCAGTCGCCGGCGAGGTAGTAGATGGCACAGCGGGTGTGGCAGACTTTGCCGATCTGGCTGATTTCGACGAGCACTTTGCTGCCGAGCTTGAGCTGCGTGCCCAAGGGGAGTGAAAGCAGGTTGATACCCTGGGTGGTGAAGTTTTCTCCAAAGTCGCCCTCGCACACATTGAGCCCGCGTGCCCGTGCCGTATTGATGGACTCCGCTGCCAAAAACGAGACTTGGCGGTGCCAATGTCCGGCGTGCGCATCGGAGGCAAGGCCAAATTGCTCGATGACGGTGTCATGCCCATCGGCGACGGGTGTTTTGCGCGTTCCCTTGTGCGCCGATGTGTTGATTGAGACGATGTGGACGGACCCGCTGTAGGCATCGTCTGCCGTGCGCAGGGGAGCGGTCGTTTGTGCACGCTCCGTCAGTTCGCGCTCTGCGGCGTTGAGGATGGGGTTATCGGTCGGATGGTCTTGGGGCACGCGTGCGCCTTTCGCTCGAGGATATCGATATGCTGAATCCTACAACAACGGTGGGTTCACTGCCGGGTGTCATACACCGGTGAGCGCCGTCCCCATCGCTGGATGGTCGCGCCGATTGCCATAGATACGGTGGAGCTTTGGGTGCCGGCGGCTCGGCACGCTAGAATAGAACGGTTGCTCAAAGACCGCCCGTTTTGGGGCAGTTCTAGATAGGAAGTTTCCATGGCATTGCAGTTTACAGAGCGCGAGTTTATCCCCGTGCTGCTCGGCGGCGACATCAACGCGTATTCGGTGGCGCGCGCTTTCTACGAGGAGTATCAGGTCAAGAGCCTGGTCTTTGGTAAGTACCAGACCGGCCCCGCGTATCGCAGCCAGATTATCGATTACACGCCTAACGTGGATATCGATACCATGCCGGTCATGATCGAGACCGTTAACGGCGTCGCACAGGCCAATCCTGATAAGAAGATTATTCTCATGGGTTGCGGCGACAACTACGTCGCGCTTGCCGCGCAGGCTCAGGACGCCGGTCAGCTTGCCTCGAACGTCATCGCGCCCTATGCGCCCTACAGCATGCTCGAGCAGTGCCAGAAGAAGGAGATCTTCTACGAGCTGTGCGAGAAGCACGGTGTGCCCTATCCTCACACGTTTACCTTTACCATGGCGATGCTCAACGCTCAGGGCGAGGCTTCCGCCGAGGTGCTCGACAAGATTGACTTCCCCTTCCCGATGATTCTGAAGCCCTCTGACGGCATCATGTGGTGGGAGCACGAGTTCGAGGGCCAAAAGAAGGCCTACGAGATTGCCGATCGCGCCGAGCTGGAGCAGGTCATTCGCGATGTGTACGCGAGCGGCTACACCGACGACCTCATCTTGCAGGACCGCGTGCCCGGCAACGACGAGTACATGCGCGTGCTTACCAGTTATTCCGACCGCAACGGCAAGGTTCGCATGATGTGCCTGGGTCACGTGCTGCTCGAGGAGCATCAGCCCCATGGTGTCGGCAATCACGCCTGCATCATCACTGAGCCCAACGACGAGCTTATGGGTGGTGTGCGCAAGCTGCTTGAGGACCTTAAGTTTACGGGCTTCTCCAACTTCGACGTCAAGTACGACCAGCGCGATGGCTCGTTTAAGTTCTTCGACTTCAACACGCGTCAGGGCCGCAGTAATTACTATGTCACCAATAGCGGCTTTAACGTTGCTAAATACGTGGTGGATGAGTACGTCTATAACCGCCCGTTTGAGCCGGAATTTGTTACGGCGCAGGACGAGGCCCTGTGGATGGTTGTTCCTATGGGCGTCGTTGACAAGTATGTTAAGGACCCCGAGCTGCGTGCGAAGGCGCATCGTCTGGCCAAGGAGGGCAAGGCTGCCGATCCTTCGTTTATGAAGGGTGATTTTGTCTTTAACCGCTGGTTGCGCATGTGGCACACCAAGCTGCGTCACTTTAAGCTGTTCAAGACGTATTACAAGTAGATGAGCGCGGCGCCCGCCCGGTTTGTATCGGACGGGCGCGGGTATGATGCGAGCAATTGCGTGGGCGTCACCAAGGAGGCGGCGATGGAAAAGCTGGGAGTTATCGGCGGCATGGGCGCCGAGGCCACGTCGTATTACTACGACCAGGTCGTGCGTCATACGGCTGCTACCTGTGATCAGGAGCATATCGACATGGTGGTACTTTCCAAGTCGACCATGCCCGACCGTACGCTGGCCATCAAGACCGGCGAGCATGCCGAGCTGCTGGCGACCATGAAGGAGTGCGCTCAGGCGCTCGAGACGCTGGGTTGCGCGCACATTGCCATTCCCTGCAACACGTCGCACTACTTCTACGATCAGATTCAGTCGTTTACCAAGGTGCCGATTATCCACATGCCGCGTGAGTCGGTGCGCTATGCCCTGGCGGGCGCGGTGATGGGGGAGTGCGAGTTCGATCCCAACCTGAGCATGCCGTCCGAGCCGGTGCGCAAGATCGGCATCATGGGCACCGACGGCACCGTGGGTGCAGGCGTCTATGGGCGCGAGTGCGAGGCCGCGGGCGTCGAGGTCGTCTATCCCAGCGAGAAACGCCAGGCCGATGTGATGTCGCTGATTTATGATGACGTGAAGGCTGGACGCGAGCCCGATATGGACAAGTTTGACCGAGTGATGTGGGAGTTCGCCCGCAGCGGCTGCGATCGCGTCATCCTGGCCTGTACAGAGCTCTCGGTGCTACAAAAGTATCGCGAGATGCCCGAGATCACCCTTGACGCCATGGACGTCCTGGTGCGCGAATCCATCATCCGCAGCGGCGCCCTCTACCGTTTATAACCCTCGACCTGCCAAAAGGGGACAGGTTTGTTTTGGTAGGTTTTATCTGGGGAAATAGTAGGGCCCCGGCTCGTTTGATGCGAGCCGGGGCCCTTTTCGTTTGTCGGTTTCCGATGGCGATGGGTTAGAACAGGAATCCGAGGACGATGAGGGCGATGCTGACAATAAGTATGGCAATATCCATGCCCTTGATGGGATAGCGCTTGTACGAGCTCGCGCGCGTACGCAGGTAGAAGCCGCGCTGCTCGGCCGCCAAGGCGGTGGCATCGGTCTTGCTCACGGAGCTCACCAGCAGTGGCACGCAGAGCGGTAGCATGAGCTGGATCTTCTTGAGGGGGTTCTTGGTGTCGTACTCAACGCCGCGCGCGGTCTGCGCCTCCATGATGGCGTTCATCTCCTGGCTAAAGACCGGTACAAAGCGCAGCGCCGTGGTAAACGTGAACGCATAGCGGTACGGCACGTGCAGCACCTCCACGCAAGCGTTAGCGAGATCGCCGAGCTGCGTGATGGTGAGCATGAGGATGAGCGGCAGCGCCACGCCGAGCAGGCGAAGCGCCGCCTTGGTGCCGGTGATAAGACCATCTGTGGTAATCCAGGCAAAGATGGGGGCCCCGGTGCGGATAAAGGCGGTCTGCAGGACCAGCATGATTAGTGAGAGCGGCACCATGAGCTTGACGAGCGAGACGAGGCCTGCGGTCGATTTGGCGTAGATGCCCAAGATAAAAGTCAGCACAAGCAGGGCGATCAGGAGCACATAAGTGTCGCCGAGGAAGGTCGCCAAGATAATAGCCGCGGCCAGGGCTAGCTTGGTCACGGGGTTCAGCCGGTGCAGCAGTGAGTCTCCGGGCACGTAGTCGATCACGTTAGTCATGGTTGAACATCTCCTTTACCAGGTCGACCAGATCGGAGACTTGGCTGATTCCGGCGAATCGGGGCGAAACGTCGCGCGCGAGTTCTTTGGACAGGGCCACAACCTGCGGTGGCTCCACGTAGGCGGCGCGCATGAGGGCATCGTCGGCAAAGATCCGGTTCGCGTCGCCGCGCTCGAGGATGCGCCCGTCAGCCATGACTACCAGGCGCTGGGCAAAGTCCGAGACGACCTCCATGTCGTGGCACACCATGATCACGGCGCAGCCGCGCTCGGCCATCTCGCTCACCGTCTCCATCACGGTCATACACTCGCGGTAATCGAGGCCGCTCGTGGGCTCATCGAGCAGAACCACCTGTGGGTCGAGCACAACCACGGACGCTAGGGCGACCATCTGTCGCTGTCCGCGCGAAAGCGAGAACGGCGATTCGTCCAAGGGGAGCCCAAAGCGCTCCGCCGCCACCCGTGCACGCTGGCGGGCATCGTCGGTGCCGACACCGTGCAGTTCAAGACCAAAGGCAATCTCGTCGAGTACGGTGTCGCGGCAGAGCTGGCGGTCGGGGTTCTGGAACAGCGTCGCGCATTTTGCAGCGATCGCGCTGGTGGGAACGTCGGCGGTGTTCATCCCCGCCATACGCACGGTTCCCGACGCTGGATGCAGAAGGCCGTTCAACAGCTTGGTGAGCGTGGTCTTGCCAGCACCGTTCTGGCCGATGACGCCCACGAGCTCGCCGGGATAGACGCACATGTTGAGGTTGCTGACCGAGGTGCTGACGGACAAGAAACTGAAGCACAGTTCAGCAGCCCTCGCCAATTGGTATTG
>OHAP01002113.1_pt1 | contig 11599 bp, 9 predicted proteins | sample 1577171 | NCBI WGS metagenome assembly OHAP01 (sample SAMEA3541489, study PRJEB24748) | human gut metagenome | biome: human gut; feature: human-associated habitat; material: faeces | place: China | collected 2012 | reverse complement strand
CCGCCGGCGGTGCCCTGGCGGTCGACCGCGTCAAGTTTTCCGAGCTTGTCGAGGCCGAGGTTGCCGCCCGTCCCAATATCGAGGTCGTGCACGGCGAGGTCACGCAGATTCCCGAGGGCCACGTGGTCATTGCCGCGGGCCCGCTGTGTTCACCGGCGCTGAGCGAAGAGGTCATGAAGCTCGTCGGTGGCGACGCCCTTGCGTTCTTCGATGCCGCGGCGCCGATCGTCGATGCCTCCACGCTCGATATGGACGTGCTGTTTTCGCAGTCGCGCTACGAGGAGCAGGGGAGCGGCGACTATCTCAACGCTCCGCTCAACAAGGAGGAGTACGAGGCCTTTATCGAGGCACTTACCACGGCCGACCGCGTGGTGCTCAAAGACTTTGAGGGCGGCGATCTGTTCCAGGCCTGCCAACCTGCCGAGGAAGTTGCGCGCACCGGCAAGGACGCCATTCGCTTTGGTGCCATGAAGCCCGTCGGCCTCACCGACCCGCGTACCGGACGTCGCCCTTGGGCGGCGATTCAGCTGCGTGCCGAGAACAAGGAGAAGACCGCCTATAACCTGGTGGGCTTCCAGACCAACCTGACCTTTGGCGAGCAGAAGCGCGTCTTCCATATGGTGCCGGGCCTGGAGAACGCTGAGTTCTTCCGCTACGGTGTCATGCACCGCAATACCTTTGTCGACGCCCCGCACGTGCTCGATGGCACCTTTGCCGTGCCCGGTACCGGCGTGCGCCTGGCCGGTCAGATCACCGGCACCGAGGGGTACATGGAAGCCGTGGCGACAGGTCTGCTCGCGGCGCTCAACACCTATGCCGAGGCTATCGGTGCCGCGGGCGTCGAGTTGCCGCGTGTGGGCGCCCTGGGTGCGCTCGTGGGTTATGCGACCGATCCTGCCACCGTGGGCTATCAGCCTATGCATGTCAACTTTGGCCTGGTGCCGCCACTCGAGGATGGTAAGCGCCGCAGCAAGCGCGACCGCTACCAGGCCTATGCGGACCGTGCGCTCGAGGCCCTTGATGCCTATCTGGCAACTCGCCCCGATCTGTTTGGAGGCGACCGGTCATAGCCTTTGACCTGTACGACACCGTTGACTACTTTATCGCCTATATCTCACGTGTCGAGGGGCTTTCTCCCAACACGGTGACGGCCTATGGCTCGAGGCTGGAGCGCTTTGCTGCCTGGTGCGAGCGCGAGGATATAGATGCTTTCGCTGCCGACGTGCGCACCATTCGTCGCTATCTTGCCGAGCTTTCGCGTGGGCAGGTGGCTCCCCGAACGCTTGCGGCACACCTGTCTGCCGTTCGCTCGCTCTATCGGTGGATGGCTGCCGAGGGGGTCGTGGAGGGCGATGTGGTCTCGGCAATTTCCTCGCCCAAGCTCCCGCGCGATCTACCCGGTGTGCTGACGACCCAACAGGTGGAGGCGCTGCTCAAGACGCCTGATACCTCAACACCCGCGGGACTGCGCGATGCGGCGATGCTCGAGCTGCTCTATGCCTCGGGCGCCCGTATCTCTGAGCTCGCAGCACTCAATGTGGAGTCCATTGCGTGGTCCGAACGCACGCTGCGCCTGTGGGGCAAGGGGAGCAAAGAACGTATCGTCCCTCTGTATCGTCGTGCGCTCGAGGCGACGCGTCTCTATATTGAGGAGGGGAGGCCGGAGTTGCTCGCTCAGGCAAAGCGTCGTGACCCCGCTACCGGGCCGCATCCGCTGCTTATATCGGCGCGCGGTAATCGCATGAGTGCCGCCATGCTCAGGCGGCGGTTTCATATGCTGGCGACGCTCGCCGGCATTCCGGCCGACATCGCCCCGCATGCGATGCGCCATACCTTTGCGACCGACTTGCTCGAGGGCGGCGCGGACCTGCGCTCGGTTCAAGAGCTGCTAGGTCATGCGAGCCTGTCTACGACGCAGATCTACACGCATCTCACACCCGATCGGCTTAAGCGGGCTGTGGCTCAAGCCCATCCCCGCGGCGAATAGTGGCTGGGACGTCCCGCGCCGCGCTCAGGTGTGTGGTTTTGATTGCGGGTTGGCAGGAAGATGCATTCCTGCTATCATTCATCGGGTTGCTTCACGGCAACAGGTTTTTATCACGCACGCGCGGCTACTTCAAACCGTGGTGCCCGGGCTTTGGTAGCACATGTCCGGGTTGGTTTTGGAGGATGACCCCGCGCGGAGGCAAACCACAGGAGGTTTAACATGGCTACCAAGATTAATATCCGCACCCTGCTCGAGGCCGGCTGCCACTTCGGTCACCAGACCCGTCGCTGGAACCCCAAGATGAAGCCGTTCATCTTCGGTGAGCGCAACGGCATCTACATCCTCGACCTCAAGCAGACCATCCTTGACGCCGACCAGGCCTACACCTTCGTCAAGAACGTTGCCAAGGGTGGCAACGTGCTGTTCGTCGGCACCAAGAAGCAGGCTCAGGAGGCTGTCAAGAACGCCGCTGAGCGCGCCAACATGCCTTACATCAACCAGCGTTGGCTCGGCGGTATGCTGACCAACTTCGTCACCATCCGCTCCCGCATCAACCGCATGGAGGAGCTCGAGGCCATGGTCGAGGACGGCCGTATGGCAGTGCTGCCCAAGAAGGAGCAGGCTGTTCTGGGCAAGGAGCTCACTAAGCTCCAGACCAACCTCGGTGGCGCCCGCGACATGAAGGGTCTGCCCCAGGCTCTGTTCGTCATCGACACCAAGCGCGAGGAGAACGCCATCAAGGAGGCCCAGCGCCTGAACATCCCCGTCGTCGCTCTGATCGACACCAACTCCGATCCCGACGAGGTCGAGTACGGCATCCCCTGCAACGATGACGCTATCTCTGCTGTCACCCTTATGTGCGAGCTCATGGCTGACGCCTGCCTCGCTGGCTCCGGCAAGGAGCAGGTCTCCGAGGCCGAGATGGCCGCTGAGCCCAAGGCCGAGTAAATCAGTCCTATTTAAGTCTTTTTCATCTCTTTGAAAGGAACCACAATGGCCCAGATTACCGCCGCTATGGTCAAGCAGCTCCGCGAGATGACCGACTCCCCGATGATGGAGTGCAAGAAGGCTCTCGTCGAGGCTGACGGCGACATGGACGCCGCTGTTGACGTTCTGCGTAAGAACGGCCTCGCCAAGGCTGCCAAGAAGGCTGGCCGCGAGACCAACGAGGGCGCTGTCGCCGCGTTCGTCTCCGAGGATGGCAAGACCGGCGCTCTGCTCGAGCTCTCCTGCGAGACCGACTTCGTTGGCTCCAACGCCAAGTTCACCGGCTTTGCTTCCAAGGTCGCCGAGGTTGTCGCCACCACCGAGCCGGCCGATGTCGACGCTCTGCTCGAGAAGCCGATGGGCGAGGAGACCGTTTCCTCCGAGCTCACCGAGATGATTCACATCATGGGCGAGAACATGAAGATCTCCCGTTTCGCCGCCCGCAAGGCCGAGAACGGCGCTCTCGCTTCTTACATCCACATGGGTGGCAAGATCGGCGTCCTCGTCGAGTTTGCTTTCGACAAGGCCGAGACCGCTCAGGCTGAGTCCTTCAAGACTTTTGCCCACGACGTTGCCCTTCAGGTTGCTGCTGTTGCCCCGATCTGCGCTACTCGCGATCAGGTCCCGGCTGAGACCGTCGAGCACGAGAAGCAGATCTATATGGCTCAGGCTGCCGAGTCCGGCAAGCCCGAGGCCATCCAGGAGAAGATGGCTGTTGGCCGTCTGGAGAAGTTCTACAAGCAGTCCGTGCTCACCGAGCAGGAGTTCATCAAGGACAGCTCCCTCACCATCAAGAAGTACGCTGAGCAGGTCTCCAAGGAGCTCGGCGATACCATTACCGTCGTTGCCTTCGACCGTCTGGTCCGTGGCGAGTAAATTAGCTCTTGTAGCTGGTAATGAGCAGGCTGTGGGTTTTACTCACAGCCTGCTTTTTCATGGCTCTGAGCAGAGCCTTTGATATCATATTGAGAGTCTAATTAAAGGAGGATCGCTTTGTCCGACATCCGATATAAACGCGTGCTTCTCAAGCTTTCCGGCGAAGCACTGATGGGCGACGGCCACTACGGCATCGACCCCAAGGTTACCGACCATCTTGCCAAGCAGGTCAAGGAGCTGCTCGCCGTTGGCCATGAGGTCGGCGTCGTTGTCGGCGGCGGCAATATTTTCCGCGGCATGGCCGGCGCTGCCGGTGGCATGGATCGTGCTCAGGCCGATTACATGGGTATGCTGGCAACCGTTATGAACGCGCTTGCCCTGCAGGATGCCTTCGAGCATAACGATGTTCCTTGCCGCGTTATGAGCGCTATCCAGATGAACGAGATTTGCGAGCCCTATATTCGTCGTCGCGCCATCAATCACCTGTCCAAGGGCAATGTCGTTATTTTCGCCGCCGGCTCGGGCAATCCGTACTTTACGACTGACACCGCCGCGGCCCTTCGCGCCTGCGAGATCGGTGCGGAGATTCTGATCAAGGCCACCAAGGTCGACGGTATCTACGACAAGGATCCCGTCAAGTGCGCCGATGCCGTCCGCTTTGATAAGATCACCTATCACGAGGTGCTCGTTCGCGGCCTGCAGGTTATGGATTCCACGGCAACGGCCTTGTGCCAGGATAACCGTATGCCCATTTTGGTCCTCAACATCGATGGCGAGGACACCGTCAAGCGCGCGCTCGCGGGTGAGTCCGTCGGCACGCTCGTCTATCAGGAGGATTAAGCATGGCAGAGAACATCACCGCCCATATGGACAAGTCGCTCGAGTCCCTCAAGCATAACTTCTCCAAGGTCCGCACCGGACGCGCCAGCGCCAACATTCTGTCCGACATCACCGTCGATTACTACGGTGTTCCCACGCCGGTCACGCAGGTTGCCGCCGTCAAGACCCCCGAGGCCCACATGCTGCTCATCGAGCCGTGGGACAAGGCGCTCATCAACGCCATCGTTAAGGCCATCAGTGCCTCCGACCTGGGCATTACCCCCAACTCCGATGGTACCGTCGTACGCCTGCCGTTCCCGGCTCCCACCGAGGAGCGTCGTCGCGAGCTCGTCAAGGAGTGCCGCGAGTACGCCGAGCAGGCCAAGGTCTCTATCCGCAACATCCGTCGCGACTTCAACAATAAACTCGAGCGCGACGAGGAGCTTACCGAGGACGATGTTCGTCGCGAGCAGGCCAAGGTTCAGAAGCATACCGACGAGTATGTTGCCAAGGTCGAGGAGCTTCTGAAGGAAAAAGAAGCCGAGGTCATGGAGATCTAAGGTGCAATACGACGAGCATAAACTGGTCGAGTACTTTGCCGACGCCCCTGCGGGCGTCGGTTTTTCCGACCTTGACCTCAATAGGATTCCGCATCATATCTCGTGCATTATGGACGGCAACGGCCGTTGGGCCACGGCACGCGGTCTTGCCCGCACCGAGGGCCACAAGGCCGGTATCGTCTCTCTGCGCGAGATTATTACTGCCTGCGTGCGCCTGGGCGTCGACGTGCTTTCGGCCTATGCGTTTTCTACCGAAAACTGGAATCGCCCGCAGCACGAGGTTAACGTCCTCATGCATTTGTTTGCCAAGACGTTTATCGACGAGCTGCCGTTGCTTAAGCGCGAAAACGTGCGCGTTGTGTTTTTGGGTGACATTTCTGCGTTGCCCAAGAAGACTCGTGATGTCTTTGAGCGCGGTCTTGCCGAGTGCGCAAACCATACCGGTATGACCCTGGCGCTCGCCGTTAACTATGGTGCCCGTGCCGAGATCACTCGCGCTGCCCGTCAGCTCGCCTTCGATGCGGCCGCCGGTAAGATTGACCCTGCCGCAATTGATGACGATATGGTGGCGTCGCACCTGTACACTGCCGGTCTTCCCGATCCCGAGCTCGTTATTCGCACCTCGGGCGAGCTGCGCCTTTCGAACTATCTGCTGTGGCAGGTCGCTTATGCCGAGTTTTATGTCACCGATACCTACTGGCCCGACTTTGATCGCTGGGGTCTTGTTGAGGCTATCTTGGCTTATCAGGGCCGCGACCGTAGGTTTGGTGGACTGAGTAAGACCGAGGAGGCTTAATCGTGGCTGATCGTCCCAAGGCAACTGCTCCCAAGGCGCCTGCTTCTGCGACTCCTGTGCGCAGGGCCGCTGCTTCCAAGGCACCGGCTGCGAAGGGCGGCAGCGGCTCATGGCTGGCTGGTTTTATTACCCGTGCTGCTGCCGGTATCGTCTATGCCGTCGTCTTTATCCTGTGTCTGGTTTTGGGTATCGTGCCTACGGCTATCTTTGTGTCCGTCATGAGCGGCTTGTGCTGCTATGAGTTCTTTCGCATGACGAAACTCGATGGCAAAGTGGCCAACGAGCGCCTGGGTATCGCTGCCGCCGTGCTCTTTCCGCTCTCGGCACTGGGTGACTCGCTGCTGTTGAATGCCCTGCTTTTTGCTCTGATGCTTGCGGTGGGCATTTGGTATGTCTGGTCGCCGCGTACCCGCATATCCGATGTAGCCGTGACGCTCATGGGTCCCATCTACACCGGTTTTATGCTTTCGGCTATCGTGCTGCTGCGCGATGCCATGCCCGGTTTTGCCGGCGCTCTGCTTTCGGTGGGTGTTTGCGCGTCTCTCTGGGTCTCCGATTCGTTTGCCTATATCGTGGGTAGCCGTATCGGCAAGCATAAGATGGTCCCCAAGATTTCTCCCAAAAAGAGCTGGGAAGGCTTTTTCGGCGGCATCTTGGGCTCGGTGCTCATCTGGCTCATTTTGTGGGCGACCCATTTCTATAAGCTGAGCTTGCCCTATGCGCTGCTGTGCGGCTTGGTCGTGTCCATCCTGGGCGTTATCGGCGACCTCATCGAGTCGCGCATCAAGCGTGGCGTGGGCGTCAAGGATTCCGGCAACCTTATCCCGGGCCATGGCGGCATGCTCGACCGTAGCGACTCGCTTATCTTTGGCTGCATTACCGCGCAGCTGCTTTTGATGATCGGAGGCGTGCTGTAATGTCATTCCAGACGACATATGGCTCCGATGGACGCCTTCGCGTTGCCATCCTGGGTTGTACGGGCTCTATCGGCACCCAGGCACTCGATGTGTGCCGTCAGCATGCCGATCGGTTGCAGGTAACGGCGCTGTCCGTCAATTCCAGCACCTCGGAGCTCGTTGCCGCCGCTCGCGAGTTCTCGGTTCCGGCTGTTGCTGTAGCCGATGTCGCTCATGGCGATGACGCTGTGCTGCAGGAGCTGCCCGAGGGCACGGAGCTCGGTGTTGGTGCGCAGGCGGTTTGTGAGCTCGCGCGCCGCGATGATGTCGACTGTGTGCTTGTTGCCATTGTGGGTGCTGCCGGGCTCGAAGCGAGCCATGCGGCCCTGACCTCGAACAAGCGTCTTGCACTTGCTAACAAGGAGTCCCTCGTTGTCGGTGGCGACCTGCTGATGCCGCTGGCGCAGCCGGGTCAGCTCATTCCGGTCGACTCCGAGCACTCTGCCATCTATCAGTGCTATCTGGGGGAGAATCCGCGTGAGGCCCACTGTATTTGGCTCACCTGCTCGGGTGGTCCGTTCTTTGGCCGTACGCGCGATGAGCTCGATTGCGTGACTCGCACCGATGCGCTGGCACATCCCACGTGGGCCATGGGCGCTAAGATTACGATTGACTCCGCTACCCTCATGAACAAGGGCCTGGAGCGTATCGAGGCGATGCACCTGTTCGGTTGCGACCTCGACTTTATCAACGTGGTCGTGCAGCGCCAGTCCAAGATCCACTCGATGGTCGAGTATGCGGACGGCTCCGTGATGGCACACCTTGGCGCCTCCGATATGCGCATTCCCATTCAGTTTGCCTTCTCGTATCCTGAGCGTTGGGATACTCCGGCACCTCGTCTCGATTTTCGTGAGCTGGGGCAGCTCACCTTTGATGCCGCCGATATGGACACGTTCCGCTGCCTGGCGCTGGCTGAGCGTGCCGGCAAGACGGGTGGCACCATGCCGTGCGTGCTTAATGCGGCCAATGAGGTCGCGGTCGATGCGTTCCTACACGACGGCTGCAGCTTTACCGATATCGACCGCGTTGTGGAATCGTGCATGGATGCGCATGACACGCAGGCGGTTACCTCGTTTGAGCAGCTTCGCGACATCGATGCCTGGGCGCGCGAAAAGGCCGCGCTGGTGCTCGCCGCAACCCATTCCTAACCATAAGGATTGCTTTTTCGTTTTATGGATACTGTTCTGAGCGTTCTCTCATCGGTCTTCTGGGGCCTTCTGATGCTTTCCGTCCTCGTGTTTTTGCACGAGGGCGGCCACTTTTTGGCCGCGCGTGCCTGCGGCGTCCGTGTGACCGAGTTCTTTTTGGGCCTGCCGTGCCGTTTTGACATCCATCATACGTCGCGTCGCATCGGTACCAAGTTTGGCGTGACGCCGCTGCTGCTGGGTGGTTATGCTGCTATCTGCGGTATGGACCCGACCAATGTCTCGTGTGCCGACCGCGTGCTTGCGGCGATCTATCGTCATGGTCGCGTGACCGTGGCCGACCTTGCCGCCGAGCTCGAACTGCCCGAGGAGGACGTGCTCGAGGCCTGTGCCTTGCTGCTGGGGTGGGGTTCCATTGCTCCTTGGTACGAGGAGGGGGAGAAGCCCTCGCCGAGCTATTACCCCACCAAGTATCAGACGCTGCCGCGCGATGAGGCGGGCTACACCACCTTTGACGGGCGTCGGTTTGATCGCGAGCATGCGACCGCCGAGGGCGACGTATGGGAGCTGCCGTGCGATAAGGCCGAGTTCCTTGCGCAAGAGCGCTCGCACACCTATCTTGGCCAGGGTTTTCTCAAGCGCGCCTTTATGTTGCTCGCGGGCATTGTCGTCAATATCCTGACGGGCTTTTTGCTCCTTATGAGTATTTACTCTATCGCCGGCGTATCGGTGCCGGTCGATAGCAATGTGATCGGTCAGGTCGACGAGGGTTCCATTGCTGCCAAGGCGGGCATCGAGGCCGGCGACACGATTCTTAGTGTCGATGGCGTCTCGTGCTCTTCCTGGATGGACGTATACGATGCGATCGGAGCGGCCGCCGGCAAGGACGATATTGCCATTGAGTATCAGCGCGATGGCAAGCATCTTTCGACCTCGGTCGCGCTCAAGGAGGATGAGCGTTTGGGCGTTTATGCCTCTACGCAGGTGGTCCATTTGGACCCCATTACGTCGGCGCGCCTGTCGTTCTCCTATGTTCAGCAGACTGCTGAGGGCGTGATGCGCCTGCTGCAACCGCAACATACGATGGAGGTTCTCGATCAGTCGACCTCGATCGTGGGCATCAGCGTCATGTCATCCCAGGCTGCAGCCGCCGGCCCTGCAACGTTTTTGACGTTTGCCGCACTCATCTCGTTCTCGCTCGGCTTTATGAACCTGCTGCCCATCCCGCCGCTCGATGGCGGCAAGCTGGTTATCGAGATCATTCAGAAGATTGCGGGCCGCGAGCTGCCGCTCAAGGTTCAAACGATCGTGAGCTATGTGGGCATCGCGCTCTTTGTGCTGCTGTTTATCTACATGCTTCGTTCCGACATCCTTCGATTTATTCTGTAGGGGAGTGTTTGGATTGTCTTTATCCCATCCTTTGCCGCGCGAGCTGACGCGCCCCGTATATGTGGGCGGCGTGCAGATCGGTGGTGGCGCTCCGGTGGTGGTTCAGTCCATGACCTGCACCGATACCGCCGACGCCCAGGCAACGCTTGCTCAGGTTCGCGCCTTGGCACAAGCCGGTTGCGATATCGTGCGCGTGAGTGTGCCCACCGAGGCCGCGCTTGAGGGTTTCCGCACCATCTGTGCCGAGTCTCCGGTGCCGATCGTTGCTGATATCCACTTTAACCACAAGCTGGCCATTGGTGCCGTTGAGGCCGGTGCCGCCAAGCTCCGCATTAATCCCGGCAACATCGGCGATTGGGCCAAGGTCGATGCCGTGATCGATGCCGCGGGCGCTGCTGGGTGCGCGATTCGCATTGGCGTGAACGCGGGCTCGCTTGAGCAGGATATCGCCGAGCGCGAAGACCTCACGCAGCCCGAAAAGCTCGTGATGTCGAGCGAGCGCTTCGTCAAGCATTTTGAGGACCGCGGTTTTACCAACATCGTACTTTCCGCTAAGGCCCATAGCGTGGCCACCACGCTTGATGCCTATCGCGCTCTGTCGCGCGAGATACCGCATGTTCCGCTCCATCTGGGCGTGACGGAGGCGGGGACCAAGCTGCAGGGCACCATCAAGAGCTCCGTAGGCTTGGGTATCTTGCTTTCCGAAGGCATCGGCGACACCATGCGTGTGTCGCTCACGGCCGATCCGGTCGAGGAGCCGCCGGTCGCCTGGGGTATCCTGCAGTCCCTGGGCCTGCGCCGCCGTGGTCCCGAGATCGTCTCGTGTCCCACGTGCGCTCGTTGCCAGGTCAACCTCATTCCCATCGCTGAGGAGGTCACCGAGCGACTGAAGAACTATTCCGCGCCGCTTTCCATCGCCGTGATGGGATGTGCCGTTAATGGCCCCGGCGAGGCTTCCGACGCCGACTTGGGAGTTGCCTGTGGACGTGGTCAGGGCCTACTCTTTTCGCATGGCCAGATCATTGGTAAAGTAGCTGAGGATCAAATTGTCGACGCGCTCATGGCCGAGGTCGACAAGCTTATTGAGGAGAAATAAATGACTCGAGCAATGTATATGTCTAAGCTTTACGCGCCGACGCTCAAAGAGGATCCGGCGGACGCCGAGCTTGCGAGCCACCGTCTGCTGCTTCGCGCCGGCATGATCCGCAAGGAGGCCGCCGGCCTGTATTCTTATTTGCCGCTCGCATGGCGCTCGATCCGCAAGATCGAGAACATCGTGCGCGACGAAATGGATGCCGCCGGTGCCCAGGAGCTCATGATGCCCATTATGGTCGACGCTGAGCTGTGGCGCGAGTCCGGCCGCATCGACGCCTATGGCAAGGAGCTCGTGCGCTTTGATGACCGTCACGGCCGTGAGTTCGTGCTGGGCCCCACCCACGAGGAGACTGTCACCGCCCTGGTGCGCAATGAACTGCGCTCCTATAAGCAGCTGCCCGTCAACCTCTATCACATCCAGGATAAGTTCCGCGATGAGTTCCGCCCCCGCTTTGGTCTGATGCGCGGTCGTGAGTTCATCATGAAGGACGCCTACAGCTTCTCCGCTACGCAGGAGAGCCTGCAGGAGGAGTACGACAAGATGAAGCAGGCCTACGCTAACATCTGCGAGCGCTGCTACATCAAGGCCCTGCCCGTCGTTGCCGACTCCGGCGAGATCGGTGGCGATACCTCCGTCGAGTACATGGCTCTGGCCGACGCCGGCGAGGCTTCGCTGGTTTACTGCGACGATTGCGGCTTTGCTGCCGATGACGAGGCGGCAAGCACCCAGGTTGTCGTGACTGAGGGCCCCGGTGACGGTACGCTCGCCAAGGTTGAGACTCCGGGCATGGGCACCATCGAGGCTGTGGCCAAGTTCTTTGGGTTCCCCGAGAACGGCACCCGTAAGTCTCTGGCGCTCATCGATGCCGAGGGTAAGCCCGTCGTGGCCATCGTCCCGGGCGATCATGAACTCAACGACTGCAAGGCCGAGCATGTCTTTGGCAAGGGCTATCGCATGATGACCGACGAGGAGCTCCAGACCTACGGTC
>OHAP01002112.1_pt1 | contig 11603 bp, 10 predicted proteins | sample 1577171 | NCBI WGS metagenome assembly OHAP01 (sample SAMEA3541489, study PRJEB24748) | human gut metagenome | biome: human gut; feature: human-associated habitat; material: faeces | place: China | collected 2012 | reverse complement strand
GCCTGTGTCCGGTCCATTTTTTCGTGATATCCATAGTTGCCAGATACAGCATTTTCAAAAGGCTGTCATCTGACGGAAAAACGGTCTTGCTTTTGGTAACTTTTCGGAGCTGACGATTGAATCCTTCAATGGCATTTGTGGTGTAAATTAGACGTCTTACTGCCTCCGGATATTTGAAATATGTGGACAGGGTTGCCCAGTTATCATGCCAGGATTTATAGATTTTCGGGTACTTGGAATCCCATTTATCTTTGAACAATTCTAACTCATTTAAAGCTGTTTCTTCCGTTGGAGCCGCATATACAAGCTTCAGATCAGCCATCAGCTTTTTGATGTCTTTGTAGGAAACAAACTTCGTTGAATTACGGATCTGATGAATAATACACTGCTGGATTTCTGTTTTTGGATAAACAGCTTCAATTGCCTGTGGAAATCCATTTAGTCCATCCACACATGCTATCAGAATATCTTCAACTCCGCGGTTCTTTAGTCCATTCATGATGGAGAGCCAGAACTTGGCACTTTCGTTTTCTCCAACATACATACCAAGAACGTCCTTTTTTCCGTTCATATCGATGCCAAGAGCAATGTAGACTGCACGTTTTACAATGCGTCCTTCACTTCGGACATGATAGTGGATAGCATCCATAAATACGACAGCGTACACTTCTTCCAACGGACGTTCCTGCCATTCTTTTACAATTGGAAGGATTTTATCCGTAATCCGGCTGATGGTACTGTCAGAAATATCAATATCATACAGTTCCCGCATGTGAGATTCGATATCTCCGGTAGTCATTCCCTTTGCATACATGGAAAGGATTTTTTCTTCCATGTCCTGAGTCACAGTATTCTGATATTTTTTGATTAGCTGAGGCTCATACTCACCGTTACGATCTCTTGGAATAGCTACATCCATATCTCCATAGCTTGTGTGCATAGTTTTGCTGGAATGACCGTTTCTGCTGTTGTCTGTTTCTTTGTTACGATAATCATACTTGGAATATCCTAATTCTTCATCCAGTTCCTCATCCAAAGCACCTTCCAGAAGAACAGACATCATGTCACGCATGATACTGTTTACATCGGTGCCGTCTTTGATGCTGATATCATTATTCTTCAGATAATCACGCATCATTTCTCGCATTGCTGCTTTTTGTGGACTGTCTTTTCTTCTTGCCATAAAAATAACCTCCAAACTGAGTAATTTTATCTTACATCAGTTTGGAGGTTTACACAAACTTTGGGATGCTCCCGAAGCTTTATTAATATGAAGTTCCTATTAATTGTACTGGTTGTGTTTGACCATTCTTTAGAAGAAATTAGTTTGGAACATAATTACGCAATCATAAGAGCATGGATTTATTCGTTTCATATGCCGGCTTTTATATTTATATCAGGATATTTTTCCAAACACATGCGCAAAAATGGGGGTGTGAGAAAAACAATTATTAATTGTGCAATCCCTTATTTTATATTTAACACCATTTTTGTTTTGTGGACGGAAAAAACGTTAGCCATTAATATACTTACACCGAGATATATTTTTGGGGATTTATTTAGTTTATTGATTTGGCGTTTGCTGATTGATGATTTGAAGGGAATAAGGGGAATACTTATTTTATCCATTATACTGGGGTTATATATTGGCGGAATTCATGCTGCGGACAGGTTTTTGGCAATTTTTAGGACAATCGTCTTTTTCCTATACTTTTTATTGGGGGCGTTAACGGATGAAGAGGCGATAGTGAAGATTCGGAAAATGCCGAAACTCTGTTCTGTAATAATGGTCGTAATATTGTCATTGTGTGTTATTGTACTACACATTAAAAATATAATCCCTGTAAAGGCGTATGAAAATATTCAATGTTATCAGAAATCCGGTATGAGTAACTTACAAGGTGATGGGATACGCTTACTTTCTTATGGAATAGGAATTGCGGCTGTTATATGTATCATTAATTTAATTTCAAATGAGAAGAAATGTTATACGGCTTATGGAAGCAGGGCAGCGTCTATTTACATAGCATCAGCTTTTTCAGTAATAATTTTGTATGAGTTTATTGATAATATCTGGAGTACGAATTTTTTATTGAATCATATTGAAGTTGGAATTTTGTTGTCGTTATGTGTTACAGTAATAACTATTTTTGCGTTTGGAAATAAAAAAATTTCAAATATATATCTGAATGTGAATAAAAAAATTGGTGATGCGTTAATGAAAAGTGAAGGGGAAAACCAGCAGGCAAATAAAACAAAATTGTATTTTTAATAGGAATCCGTTATACTATATGCAAAGTATAACGGATTTTTATTAATCAATAAAACCAATAACATTTCATTCGTGAAATCGTATAGGATAAATCAGGAGATAATTATGTTAACAATCGTTTATGGAGAGGTTGATGGGGCAATCAATGACCCAGACACCTATTTTAATCATACCTATTCTCAAAAATGGTTTGAGGACCCTTTTGTTAAAGAGATGATCCGGGCGGTAGACAAGTCGGAGGTATTGTCATCCCATGCAATTGAAAGTCCTGTTCTTGGAATTATTCCGACATCGAAATTGTCTGGTGGGGTAAAGGCACTTATCCTTGTTTATAAAAAGCCGGAGTTGTTGATAGATTGTACTGCATGCGGTGAAAATTGTGCCGAATGGATTCTTAAAATTGCGGAAAACCAGAATACTTTGATCAATTTGAATTATTTTATGGATTTTCCGGAACCGTTTGAACTTAAGATACAAAATAACGGGGCTGTTTGTCACGATTCCCAAGAGTTGTATCGTAATTCTATTCATTTTGTGAGGTGATCAGATCATATGATAGGAAAACACAGAGTTCAAATTGGAGATAATACGATCAGATATGACTTTGTATTATCACGCAATATTACCATTATACGTGGAGACAGCGGAACTGGAAAGACGACTTTGTATAATCTTATACAGGAAATGAACCAGAAGAAAAACAGTGGGATTACATGGAATTGTGACTGTGACTGTTATGCATTGACAGATTTTGACTGGGAGGATGTTATTGAAAGACATCCGAAATCCATTATTTTTGTAGATGAAAATTTCAGTTCAATGAGGAGCGAAAAATTTGCGTCTATTGTGAATTCAGCGGATAATTATTTTGTTTTGATTACACGCGCATATCTTCCAATGCTGGCATACAGTATTAAAGAAGTATATAGTATGCATGTATCAGGAAAATATGCTACGTTAAATAATGAGTATGAGATAACTGTTAATGAACTTCAGAATGTATATAGTTCGACATTAAGTTATCCGCCCCGGCTTATTACGCCGGATTACGTGCTGTGTGAGGATTCTAATTCAGGGTTGGAGATGTTTCATGCTTTAGCTGAAAAAGTTTCAGCAGAATGTCATAGCGCACATGGAAAATCCAACATTCCAGAAAAGGTACTTGATTTTGAGGAAAATAAGACGTATCTCATAATTGTAGATGGAGCGGCATATGGACCGGAGATGGGAGCTACGGTCAGGTACATCGAAGATCATTTTAACTGCTATCTGTATGCTCCGGAATCTTTTGAATGGCTGTTGCTGAAAGTTATGTTTTCAAAAGATCCAATGATTTATCGTATTCTGAAAAATCCAAGTGACTATACAGAGAGCACAAAATACCTGAGCTGGGAGAGGTATTTTACGCATGTACTGGAAGAACATACGAAGGGGACAGAACTGGAATATCACAAGAAAAAATTAAACAAACAGTATCTTTATGCCAGAGCGATGAAAATATTATCAAAGTTTTTACTGGACAGTAATATTAATTTTGACAGGTGCATGGTATAGGAAAAAAGGATGAGATAAAACCAGCGTCTAGGCCCGACACATAAAGAAAGGAGAACGAAAACGATGAAAGCATTAAAAAAACAACAAATTGCGGTCATTTTGGTACTGTCTGTCATACTCAGCACATTTGCAGCTGTTACACCTGTAAGTGCGGCGACGCTGTCTGCACAGCAGTATTTGGAAAAGATGGATATAGCAGTACGAAACTTAAAATCATATGATTTTACGCAGACAACCGATCAGAAGATGACAATGGAAGGGCAGATCATTCAAAATAAGACGGTGGTAAAGCAAAGCGTATACAACAGTCCTCTGAAGGTAAAAAGCGTAACAGATACAACCACAGTACTTGCAGGAATGAGTTCTAAGAACCAGGCGGTTGCCTATCTGACAAAAGATGCGGATGGATTGCTGTGGGAGTACATTTCTTCCAATGGTTCCGGATATCAGAAAACAGGGATTTTAAACTATACCAATCAGATCAAAGGTATGGATATTTCCATGTATTCGGATGCAAAAATTGTGAAAAAGAAAATAAAAGTCAACCGGATCAATACTGTTCAGATTTCGGCGCAGGTAAAGGGCTCCGATGTGGTGAAATTTTTGGACCAGATGGGAATGAGCAAAGAGATCAATGCGGCAGCTGCTGTGGATTACAATACGTTGCCGGCAATCAAAGTGACCTGTTGGATCGATAAAAAAACCTGTCGTCCAGTCAGAACCACGGCGGATATGAAAGCGTTTATGAACGGGTATATGTCGGCGCTGTATCAGAAGCTGGGACAGGATCTGAAACTTGTTTATTCGCAGGCAAAAGCAACGGTAACCTATAAAAATTTTAATAAGGCTGCAACATTTACCATACCGAAGGAATGCAGATAAAGATTGTAGTGATTTATCCCATTACAATCCTGGGACGTGTTATGGCAATCAGATAACTGTTTTCCTGGTGCTGAGGGAGGATTTGTTGATTCTTCCCCAGAAGGATACCATATTGCTGATGAACGATATTATGGTCATCCGGGAGGAAAATAAAAAATAACAGAATAGGAAAAAGGTACTCGTTCCGTCAACTTTTCTTGGAAATTTTGTACAAAAATATTTTACGAAAATTATCGAAAACTTATATTGCGAAAAGAGGGCTGTTTCGCTAGAATAATTTTGTAAAAAGTAATGGCCATACTTTTTGCCAACTGGGAAAAGGATATAATGGAAAAGATGGAGGGAACTATGAAAAAGAGATTGTATCAGGCTCTTCTTGGACTTGTACTGTCTGCATCGGTAGCAGCCGGGGGATTTTTTGCTGCAGTACCGCAGACTGCTTATGCGCAGAATGTTGCGACAGATTTGGAGTCCGGATATCATCTTGCAGATAATGTGCAGGATGGTGTGATTTTGCATTGTTTTGACTGGACATACCAGCAGATCATCGATGAATTGCCGGATATTGCAAAAGCCGGATTTTCATCGGTACAGACATCTCCGGCGCAGCTGGCCGTGAAGGGAAACAGTATCTGGTATTATCTGTACCAGCCGAATTGTTTTGCTGTGGGAGATTCCGGACTGGGATCGGAGGCAGATCTGAAGAGACTTTGTACAGAGGCGGACAAATACGGAATTAAAGTGATTGTGGATGTGGTTGCAAATCATTTGGCAGGAGATCACAGCAATATTGATTCTGATTTGAAAGGTTCTGAGTACTGGCATCATGCAGGCAGTAATATTAATTATAAGAACCGCTGGCAGATCACGCATGGAGATATCGGTATGCCGGATCTGAATTCGGAAAACTGGCTGGTGCAGCAGAAAGTTTCGAATTATGTGCAGCAGCTGAAGAACGATGGTGTGGACGGTATCCGGTGGGATGCTGCAAAACACATTTCCCTGCCGTCGGAAGGCTGTGGCTTCTGGAGTACGGTCATTGACAAGAGCATGTACAATTATGGAGAAATTCTTGTTGGGGCAATTGATGAAAATGAAGTGGATCAGCGTACCGCAAGCAACATCAATTGGATGAAAGAATATACCTCTTATATGTCGGTAACCGACAGTAATTATGGAAACGATGTGATCAACGCATTTAACAGCGGACGTGTTCCGAGCGGATTTGGTTCCTGGGTTGTTTCCGGACTGAGCGAAGATACCCTTGTTTACTGGGCAGAAAGTCATGACACTTATGCAAATGATGGCGGATCAACAAAATATGTCGATCAGAACAAAATCGATCGTGCATATGCAATTGTAGGAAGCCGCGATGGTGCATCGGCACTGTATTTCTCACGACCTGCGCAGACAGACAAAGAAAAAATTATGGTCGGACAGAAAGGAAGCACGCATTTTGAGAGCGCAGAGGTGGCTGCGGTCAATCATCTGCACAATGCATGCATCGATGAGGAAGATTATTATACAACAACGAGTGATCTTTCTGCAGCAGCGGTAGTCAGAGAGAGCGGTGCATGTGTGGTTCTTGGAAGTGGCGGTAACCGCGAGGTTACGATTGCAAACGGCGGACTGCGCAAAGATGGAAGCTATACCAGAACAACTCCGGGAGTTTACTATGACGAGATTACGGGAAATAAATTTACCGTTACACAGGATACCATTTCAGGAGAAGTGGGTTCCACCGGAATTGCCGTATTTTATAAGGATGATAATGGGCATGGAGGCGGATCAGAGACCAGTGAAACCCGTGATATTTATCTGGATGTTACAAACTGTTCTTGGTTTGGCAGTGATTCAGCGGTAGCAGCAATAAAAACAGATAAAGATACTACATTTTCAAAGATGACAACAACAGTTACTACGGATGCAAATAAAACAGTATATACGGCAAAGGTTCCGAAAGACGCTACATCTGCAACCATTGTGCGTATGCTTCCGAGTGGAAAATACTACAATGAAAAAACCATTACACTGAACCAGAGTTATAACCGGTATACTTCAGATGGAAACTGGTTCTCACTTACTACCGATCTGTATAACACACAGGGAGGCAGCGGAGAGACACAGACAGGCATCAACGTATATTTTACCAATAATTATAATTGGAGTAATGTGTATGCATATACCTGGGGAGGAGACGGAAAGCAGGTGCAGTGGCCGGGTGAAAAAATGACTTATGTGGGGCAGAATGAGTACCAGCAGTCGGTATACACGCTTCAGATTTCAGCGGATTGTAAGGGATTGATTTTTACAAACGGTTCCGGTGCGCAGACCGTGGATATCACAAGCGGGATAAAGGAAAATGACGGATATTATATTTCCGGAAATGCTTCCGGTAAGTATTCGGTTGGAACATACACCTATCAAAAATAAATGTTTCTGAGAAGAGAGAATAGCTGTTTGCGAAAACGGCTATTCTTTTTTTACCTAAAATGGCATATTTCTTGTCAGAAGCAATTGAAATTATGATTCAAATATGATAGGATAAAGTAGGCTGTCTAGTGTAGAAAAGACACATAAGGCAGAGTGGGGGATATATGTAATGTCAGAGAATGATAGTTACTACATATAAAATTATAAAACTACGGAGGAAGAAACATGAAGAACAAAGATTATTTAACAGTAAGACAGGAAGAATTGATGAATTTTCTGTGGAAGGTCAATGAGCCGCTGACTGCCAACGAGATGGCAGAGCGTCTGGCAGAAGACGGATGGAACAATGTTACATTGTTTAAGACCGTTCAGTCTCTGACAACGGATGGCTATCTGGAAGTTGTAGGACTTGAGAAAACCGTCAAGACTTATGCACGTAAACTCGCTCCGTCTATGTCAAAAGACGATTATTATGCATCTGTATTGATTAAGCGTGGAATTGACAGCAGTTCTATTGCGAACATTACAGCTGCTCTGATCGGAGCAAAAGATAAGCAGGCAAAAGAAAAAAATGCAGAGGTTATTGCAAAGTTAGAGGAGATTATTGATACTCTGAAAAATGATGAGGAATAAGAATGCAAATAACGATATTTTCGGTTTGGATGACGTTCGTTTGGTGTAACATTTTTATTGTACTGTGCTACATTCTCAGAAAACGATCGGTTCTGCTGAATTTATCCAGTATGACAGGAATCATCATTTTATATTTGTTTTGTCTGATCAGGCTTGCCGTCCCGGTGGAATTGCCATGGACGAAAGTGGTATCCGGAGGCAGCCTGTATAATTTCCTGTATCAGATATTCGGGTGTGAAATAACCTGTGTGGCAGGGCACGAAATCTATGTCTATCATATATTTGTGGTGGCATGGGGAGTGGTCATGGCAGTTCTTTTGACGCGGTATCTGATACAGTATCACAGAGTTGTGTCATATTTTTCAGAGATGGAAAAAACGGAAGATACAGAATTAAATAATATTTTAGATGAAATTTGTACGGATAAAGAAAAGCGGAACATTAAGATCGTACAGACAGCCACGGTAGAAGTACCGTGTTGTATGGGGATTTTTGAGAAACGGATATTGATTCCGGACAAAAAATATTCGCGTGAAGAATTGCATTATATTATTCTACATGAATATACACATTTGGATAATAAGGATATACTGACGATACAGATGATCAACATTCTGTGTATCGTGTTCTGGTGGAACCCGTTTGTGTATATTTTAAAAGGAGATATGTATCAGAGTATTGAGATCCGTTGTGACCAGACGGTTACAAAGAAACTCAAATCGGCAGAGCGGGGTAACTATCTGACGGTGATATTAAAAGAGTATAAGGCAAGTGTGCAGGAAAAAGAATTTCGAAAACCTGCAGGAGCCATGCCGTTGTTTGAAGATCATTCGGATCATCTGATCGAACGATTTCGTCTGGTCGCGGAGGGAAAGCAAAGCAGTTCGCGTATTGGAAGAATTCTTGTTCCGGTGATTGCGGTTGCACTGTTGGTGCTTTCGTATTCACTTATCCTTCAGCCGAGATATGATGTGCCAGAGAATACATATACCATAGAAAACGAATTTGAGGATATAAATCAAGACAATGCATATCTGTACGTGTCAGATGGAAAATATTATCTCCATTGTGAACAGGGGAATGTTGTGATTGATAAGCAGAGCATGAAGCTTTTTAAAAAGGCGGGTTTAAAATTTAAAGGAGGAAATTAACATGAAAAAGAAGTTTTTAATTGCTGTAGCGATTTGCGCATCATTATTTGTTGTTGCGCCTGCTGTGAGTGTGAGTGCAGCGGAGGTTGAACCAGAGGTACAGACTCAGAACGGGCAGAGCAATATAGGTGTTGCACCGTGTGCGGATGAGATCGTGATGAAATTCCGTATTAATGTTAAAACAAAACAATTACAGTATCGACGTTGGAACCAGACCAGAGGATACTGGGTGGATAAGGATTGGATTGATATGAATTAACCAAAGAATTTGCCGGTGCAGCTGCACCGGCATTTTTTTATAAATGATTCTTTCGCAAATTATAATTCTTCCGGCAGTTCCCACGCCTGTGCCTGTTGTTCATATTCCGAAGCACGGGAGAGAAGATCCCCGGCAGAGCATGGATCACAGAGGTCATTTTCTGCCAGCGTGCGGTAACATTCCGCCAGTCGCAGCAATGCTTTTTTTCCTGAAATTTCAATATCCAGAACAGGCTGTGTCTCAAATGCAGCATTGTAAAACCACAGAGAAGCTTCCTGGGGATGCTGCCGTTCCCGGTAGTATTGTCCGAGCTCATAACAGATTTCGGAGCAGGAAGAACCGCACATATCTTTCAGACAGATCGAAAAGAAATCATCCACAGAATTTTGGATACGGGCAGCGTGTGCCAGAATACACGCGGATTCTGCATCAGCGTGTGCTTCATAGTGTAACGAAAAATAATCCGCCGCGCGTAGAAAATCTTCCTCATCCCCACATTTATAAAGTTCTCTTGCATACATGCGCGTGATTTTCTCCGAGAGGACATGATTTTCACGAAATGCTTTTTCAAACATGGCAAAATCCCGCTTGGCATGCATGGTATGTGGGTGGTGCAGAATATCAATATCACTGTCATAGATGACGGGATCAATGCGGATCGTTTCGTGAACCGGATCGACCCATGAAAACGTGCGCAGGCGTTTAAAAAGTTTTGGACGTGGCTCTTTTTTACAGTTCTGCACGGTGTTGAAATCCGGTGGGGTGATATAGTTCATCTGAACAATTTCAATTTCCGGAAGAAGAGCGCCTTTTAACCGGAGAAAACGTCTTTGATTTTCCAGATCAAGGTATTCGTCCGCATCCGGACAGTAGATGTAATCCATGGTTGCAAGCGAAAACGCATAATTTCTTGCGGCGGAGAAATCATCACACCAGGTAAAATCATAGATCCGGCTGGTGTATTGTGCGGCGATTTCTTTGGTGCGATCTGTGGAGCCGGTATCAACGATGATGATTTCGTCCATCATGGAAGCAACGGAATCCAGGCATCTTGCCAGAACCGGTTCTTCATTTTTGACAATCATACATAAACTTATTGTGATCATAATAACAGATGGTCCTTCCGAGGTTTTTCTTTTATATTACACTATCCTGCAACAGTTTTACATAGAAATAAAGAAATATACTTGTATCTTTTTTGAACCATGGCTATAATAAAATTTATGTGGTGTGAAATTATAAAACAAATTTTGGCAGATATGCGCCAGCCGCTTCAATATGTGCCATGGGCACTAGTTATTGTGGTACTTGGGCTGGTTGTAACAATCGTGCTTTCTGAAAAAAAGGATGGGAAAAAAGCATCCGTCCGGTTTTTTCGTATACTTTTTGCGATTTATATACTTGTGGTGATACAGATTACTTTTTTTTCCAGAGAACCCGGTTCCAGAAATGGGTGCATGAATCTGGAACTGTTTTCCACGTGGGGATACAGCGTGGTTACCCATGCATTTTTTATTGAAAATATTCTTATGACAGTGCCTTTCGGAATTCTGGCACCGCTTTGTTTTCGCCGGCTGCGGCCGATGTGGAAATGTGTTGTACTCGGAGGTGTCTGTTCGGTTCTGACGGAACTGAGCCAGTATGTGACGAAACGCGGGTATTGTGAAGTAGATGATATGCTGACCAACACCATAGGTGTTTTATGTGGTTGCATTTTGTTATGGCTGATTGAACTGATAATAAAACAAAGGAGAAAGCATATGAAAGAAATAGAATATAAAGTACTAGGTGTAGATGATTTAGAATTATTAGTAAAGATAAGAATAAAAGATTTAAAAATGTTTTCTAATCAAAAAATAACAAATTCTACAATAGAAAACATTAGAGTTTTTTATAAAGAAAAAATGTTAAAAGATGAATGTCATACATTGGTGGGCTATCATTTAAATCAAATTATTTCAACAGCTACAATTTACTATTATGATATCCTTCCAAGTAATGAAAATTCCAAAGGAAAAGTTGGACAAATAACGAATGTTTGGGTAGATGAAAATTATCGACATTTAGGGATTGGTAGATATATGGTAGAATATCTTATTGAAAATTATCAAAAAGATGTTGGAATGATTTGTTTGAATAGTTCAAAAGAGGGAATAAACATGTATTTACATCTTGGATTTAAAAAGAAAGATAATTATTTGATTTATAAGAATGGGTAGTGTTGAATAATATTGTTTACAATAACTATTTTTCTTGATAAAATTGGACGAGAAGTAAGTATACCGTTGCCAATATGCGGAATAAAAATGGTTGTAAGTAGTAGTCCTTCACTATTGAGTGAGGGTTTTTATTTTATAAAAAAAGGAACATTAATTTTGTTCCTTTAAACTTTCTTTATAGCTTCTTCCAATAGGAAGAT
>OHAP01002105.1_pt1 | contig 11630 bp, 8 predicted proteins | sample 1577171 | NCBI WGS metagenome assembly OHAP01 (sample SAMEA3541489, study PRJEB24748) | human gut metagenome | biome: human gut; feature: human-associated habitat; material: faeces | place: China | collected 2012 | reverse complement strand
TTCAGTCCGCTGCTACCACCTGCTTCTGGAATGATTGTTGCCCTGCTTGAACAGATAAATGGGCAGATCGGAGCTTTTTGGCGTTTCTTTGCGCTGTTTCAACGTAATCTCCCCTTTTGAGCGGTGCTGTAGTGGATACAGTACACCGACTCTATATAATCTCTGTCTCTATATTACCTGTTTCTTACGGGAAATGCAAGGTCTTTTGTGTAATATTCTGCTAAAATTTTCGTATGTTACCCATTCGTTTTGTACAAGTTCGACATAAATCGGGCTTTTTTTCGGACAAATGTACAAAAAAAGTCCCCTGCAAGGTGCTTTTTACACTTTGCAGGGGATTTGTGCAATTCGGAAATTATTTTCAGGTCCCGTAGATGTAGTACGGGTTCTCGCCGCTGTAGACGCTGCGGCGGTTCCAGACCGTGTGGGTGGCCAGATATTCAGCCCAGGCATGGTAGCCCGCGGCATTGAAGTGGACGCCGTCCTTCGTGGCGTAGTCGTCGATCTGGCTGCCGTCGGCGGGGTTGGTCAGGGCCTCGCGGATGTTGATATAGTAGCAGCCCTTGCGCAGCGCCATGTTGGCCAGCAGGTCGTTGACCGTGGCAATGCGGGTGTTGTCCAGACCGGGCTTGGAGGCGACCACATCCTCCTGTACGCCGGGGATGGACTGGATATAAATCGTCACGCCGGGGTTCAGCTGCTCACGCAGCATATCAATGAGGCGCTCGTAGTAGGCGATAAAGCTGTCCTCACTGCCCTGCACGACGAGGTTGTTCGTGCCGACAAGGATATAGAGATAATCCGGCTGGCTGGCGGCAATGGTCTCCATCGGGGTCTCGTTCGCACCGGTGACGGCGTTCTTGACGCTGACATTGTTGACAAAGGTCTGCACGCCCGCGCTGACGTAGGTGGCGTAGTGGGCATTGTGGTAGCCCGTATCGTAGATGCCAAGGCCCGACGCGATGCTGTCTCCCGCGAAGGTGACGGTGTTGAAATAGTCGTTCGTCACAGTGCCCAGCATCGGGACGGCCACCATACGGTGATCGGTGTTGCGGTACTCGGTGTCGATCGTGGCCGCGACTGCCTCGGACTTGTCCCACGCGGCGGTATCGACGCCCGGCAGGATGCGCTGCGGCTCGGCAATGTCTGCCGGGGCCGCCGAGGGGGCCTCGGTGGGCACAGCGGCGGATGCGGCCTGCTCCGGCGTAGCGGATTTGGTGCCATAGGCGTAGGCTTCAAGCTCATTGAAGCTTAGCGAAAGCTGATCCATCAGGCCCTCCTGCAACTTCTCGGAGGAGGAGCCGAATTGCCGCTTTTTCGCAAGACCCAACTGCTCCAGAAGCCATTGGTTCTGGAGCTTGAGTTCAGTGAGCTGAGTTTGCTGAGATTCATATTCCGCGCGTGAAATGGTCACCATTTCAGCGTTACTTGTGGCAATTCTCTTCTCGTTTTCCATGTGAAAATTATACCACAAAAAGTGTCAAAAAGCCAGTGTTTTCGATGCTTTTCGGAAATTTAATCTGCCTTATATTATGCTCAGCCCAGATACTGGGCGGTGGGCTTTTGGCTGCTCGATCTGTAAGCCTTCCATCAGCCAGCGGTACTGCTGCGGCGTTAGTGACCGTACTTCAGATTCACTTCTCGGCCACTGGTATGCACCCTGTTCCAGCCGCTTGTAGAGCAGAATAAACCCGTCCTTTTCCCAGTATAGTCCCTTGATCCGGTCTCTGCGCCGCCCACAGAACAGGAACAGCGTGTTGGTGAACGGATCCAATTCACTGATCACAATCCTGGTTCCATCCGAAAAAATGGGTCTCGATTACGTGAGCAAAAAATATACTCTTCCTATTAAAGTGGCAATCGCGGAAATCACAGGTGTCAACTATGAGATCCGCTTTATTCTTCCGGAAGAAGTGAAACAGGAAAAAGCGCCTGCTCCCGTCCAGAAAAATCTCTATGTGCCGAACCTGAATCCAAAGTATACCTTTGATACCTTCGTGGTCGGCAGCAATAACAAATTTGCCCATGCAGCTTCTCTCGCCGTGGCCGAATCCCCGGGAGAAATCTACAATCCGCTGTTTTTATACGGTGGTGTTGGACTGGGCAAAACCCATCTGATGCACTCGATCGCACATTTTATTCTTCAGAAGAACCCGTCTTCGCGGATTCTCTACGTAACGAGTGAAGAATTTACCAATGAAGTCATCGAGGCTATCCGAAACAGCAACAACACCGCAATGACCAAATTCCGTGAGAAATACCGCAATATCGACGTACTTCTCATCGATGATGTGCAGTTTATTATAGGAAAGGAATCAACACAGGAAGAGTTTTTCCATACCTTCAATACGTTGCACGGCGCCAACAAACAGATCATCCTTTCTTCGGATCGTCCCCCGAAAGACATGGATATCCTGGAAGACCGCATCCGTTCCCGTTTCGAATGGGGACTCCTTGCCGATATCCAGAGCCCGGATTATGAGACGCGAATCGCCATTCTCCGAAAGAAACAGGAATTAGATGGCTATTCCGTCAGCGACGATGTGATCGAATACATCGCTTCCAATATTAAATCGAACATCCGTGAGTTGGAAGGCGCTCTCAACAAAATCATTGCATACGCAAACCTTGAAAAACGTGAAATCAACATTGATCTTGCAGAGCAGGTGCTGCGCGACATCATCTCCCCGAACGAGAAGAAGGTCATCACGCCGGAATTTATCATCGACACCGTTGCAGATCACTTCGATATTACGCCGTCCGACATTGTCGGCAGCAAGCGGAGCAGCAAAATCGTATTCCCGCGCCAGATCGCAATGTATCTGTGCCGCGAAATGCTCGATGCCCCGCTGACCGGAATCGGAAAAATGATGGGCGACCGCGATCATACCACTGTCATGCACGGCATTGAGAAGATCGAAAAGGAAATGAGTGCTAAAGACAGTGTCCGCAACACGGTAGACATCTTAAAGAAGAAGATCAACCCGTCGAAATAGGCGGAGCCTTTGTAACTCTGTCAAAACGGTTAAAAACGATTTACATTTATATAAGAAGAAACTCATCGGTTGACAGGCCCTTATTTATACACAAACCGATGTGGAAAGCCTGTGGATGAATTGTGGACAAATTTGGGGCCTGAAGTTATCAACATTTCATACACAGGTTCACGTTCGATTATTCACAGAGTTATACAGATCGATTTTTCCAGTATTTCCGCATTCTTGACGGGGTTTTCCACATATCCACAGCCCCTACGACTAAGACTACGGATTTTTACTATATTTTTTCTTTATAAGCATACTCACCCAGCCGTGAGGAAAGGAGAGTTATCCACAATTATGAAATTAGTGTTTGACAAAGCAGACCTTGTAAAAAGCGTTGCCATTGCGATGAAAGCTGTTTCCGGTAAAACTACGATGCCAATTCTGCAGTGTATCCTGATTGATGCATCTTCCAGCCAGATCAAGTTTACCTCCAACGATATGGAACTCGGAATTGAGACCCTTGTCACAGGTATGATTCTGGAACGCGGTGTTGTTGCTCTGGATGCAAAGATTTTTTCTGAGATTGTAAGAAAACTTCCGGATAATCAGGTTACAATAGAGACAGATGAAAATCTGGTAACAACAATTACCTGCGAAAAAGCAAAATTCAGCATTCCGGGACAGTCAGGAGAAGATTTTTCCTATCTGCCGATTCTGGAAACTTCTGACTGTGTTTCCATTTCCCAATTCACCTTAAAAGAACTGATCCGTCAGACCATTTTCTCCATTGCAGCCAATGAGAACAACAAACTGATGACCGGTGAGCTTTTTGAAATCAAAGATAACACACTTCGCGTCGTATCTCTGGACGGACACCGTATTGCGATCCGCAGAATTGAGCTGAAAGATTCGTATCCGGACCGAAAAGTCGTTGTTCCGGGAAAAACCCTGAACGAAATCAGCAAAATTCTGTCCGGCGAGATGGATGATCAGATTGATATTTACTTCTCGGAAAACCACATTATGTTCAAGTTCGATGATACAACGGTCGTTTCCAGACTGATCGACGGTGAATATTTCCGCATCGACCAGATGCTTTCGAGTGATTACGAGACAAAAGTGACGATCAACAAAAAAGAATTCTTAAGCTGTATCGACCGTGCGACACTTCTTGTCAAAGAAGGCGACAAAAAACCGATCATCATCGACATCCAGGATGGAGCGATGGAACTGCAGATCAACTCCGCGATGGGTTCCATGAAAGAAGAGATCGATATCAACAAAGAAGGCAAGGATATTATGATCGGTTTTAACCCGAAATTCCTGATCGATGCACTTCGTGTTATTGACGACGAGGAAATTTCGATTTATCTGGTCAACCCGAAGGCTCCATGTTTTATCCGGAACGAAGAAGAGAGCTATATCTATCTGATTCTGCCGGTAAACTTCAATTCCGTGAGATAAGTCACATAAGTTTGAAATCTGCCGGAACCTTTTCTGAAAGAACTTTCAGCGGTTTTACAGCCACACAGGTTGAAAACTGCGAACTTACGTGAGGAAAAGGCACGGCAGTGCAGGAGGAAAAAATGGAAATTATTACGCTGCGTGAAGATTACATCAAACTGGGCCAGGCATTAAAAGCTGCGGCTCTGGTAGAAGACGGCGTGGAAGCAAAGCTCGTCATCAAGGACGGCGAAGTGACCGTAAACGGTGAAGTAGATACCCGCCGCGGCCGCAAGCTCTATGACGGAGATATTGTCTGCTACAATGGAAATGAGATACAAATTAAAAAATAAGGCTTAAAAACTTAAGCTGATTTTTCACGGACGAGTGCTCATGTATATCAAATCTTTAGAACTGAAGAACTATCGGAATTATGAAAACTTATGCATAAATATCAGCCCCGGAACGAATATTCTCTACGGCGACAATGCCCAGGGAAAGACGAATATTCTCGAGGCTTTATATCTGGCGGGTACGACGAAATCGCACCGCGGCAGCAAGGACCGCGAAATCATCCAGTTTGACCGGGAAGAAGCCCATATCCGGATGATGGTGGAACGGAACGGCAGCACGCATAAAATCGATATGCATCTGAAAAAAAATAAATCCAAGGGAATCGCCATCGATGGAGTTCCGATCCGCAAAGCGTCGGAACTTTTTGGCATTGTAAATATTGTGTTTTTCTCTCCGGAGGACCTGAATATCATCAAAAACGGTCCTGCGGAGCGCCGGCGTTTCCTCGATAGCGAAATTTGTCAATTGTCAAGACTATACATGATCGAGCTTGCCAATTATAATAAAGTGGTGGCACAGAGAAACAAGCTGCTCAAAGAGATTTCGTTTTCCGGCAGAATGGCGGATACGCTCGAGATCTGGGATGAGCAGATGGTCCGCTATGGAAAAAGCATTATTTCCGAGCGGAAAAAGTTTATCAGCCGCCTGAATGATATTTTATCCGAGATCCATCAGAATCTGACCGGAGGAAAGGAGCAGATTCTGATTACCTATGAACCGAATGTGTCCGAGGAAGCGTTTTCCGAAGAGTTAAAAGCCGGAAGAGAGCGTGATCTGCGTTTCGGACAGTCCTACACCGGGCCGCACCGGGACGATTTCTGTGTGCGGGTCAACGACATTGATATCCGTAAATACGGTTCCCAGGGGCAGCAGAGGACGGCGGCGCTTTCGCTGAAACTGGCGGAGATCCGTCTGGTCGAGGAGGAAATTCACGATACACCGGTTTTACTGCTGGATGATGTTTTGTCGGAGCTGGACGGCAGCCGGCAGAATTATCTTCTGCAGAGCATTCACAGCATACAGACACTGATTACCTGTACCGGACTGGACGAGTTTGTCGAAAATCATTTTGAGGCAAACAGCGTATTCCAGGTGGTCGAGGGATCTGTGTTTCACAAAGAAACAGGAGGAATCTAAATGAGTACAGAGAACATGGAAAAGACAGAGTATGGTGCAGACCAGATTCAGATTCTGGAGGGTCTGGAAGCCGTACGGAAGCGCCCAGGTATGTATATCGGCAGTACCTCCGCACGGGGACTTCACCATCTGGTCTATGAGATTGTCGACAACTCGGTAGACGAGGCACTGGCAGGATACTGCAAAAATATTGACGTTACGATTAACCCGGACAACTCCATCACCGTCATCGACGACGGCCGTGGTATTCCGGTCGGCATCAATCATAAGTCGGGCCTTCCGGCCGTTGAGGTTGTCTTTACGGTGCTGCACGCAGGCGGAAAGTTCGGCGGCGGAGGGTACAAGGTATCCGGCGGTCTGCACGGCGTTGGTGCATCCGTTGTAAATGCGCTGTCCAACTGGCTTGAGGTGCGCGTTTATCACGATGGAAAGGTTTACTTCCAGCGGTATGAGCGCGGAAAAACCATGAATAAGCTGGAGGTCATCGATACCTGTCCGATCGAAAAAACAGGTACCGAGGTCCGTTTCCTGCCGGATGACACGATGTTCGAGGAGACGGTTTATGATTACGACGTTTTAAAAACAAGACTCCGCGAGACCGCATTTCTGACCAAGGGACTGCGCATTGTTCTGCGCGATCTGCGCACGGATCCGGTAGTGGAAAAAGCATTCCACTACGAGGGCGGTATCAAAGAGTTTGTCAGCTACCTGAACAAGAGCAAAACGGCGCTCTACCCGGACATCATCTACTGCGAGGGAGAAAGAGACGGCGTTCTCGTTGAGGTTGCGATGCAGCACAACGATTCCTATCAGGAAAATACGTACGGTTTCGTCAACAACATTACGACGCCGGAGGGCGGTACCCATATCGTGGGCTTCCGGAATGCGCTGACGAAAACCTTTAATGAATATGCAAGAGCAAATAAACTGTTAAAAGACAGCGAACCGAACCTGACCGGAGAGGATATCCGCGAGGGTATGACGGCGATTGTCAGCATCAAAATCGAGGAGCCGCAGTTCGAGGGCCAGACAAAGCAGAAACTTGGAAACAGCGAGGCGAGAGGAGCAGTCGACAATATCGTGAGCACTCAGCTCGAGCTGTTCCTGGAGCAGAACCCGGCTGTCGCAAAAACGATCGTTGAAAAGTCCCTGCTTTCCCAGCGTGCGAGAGAGGCTGCAAGAAAAGCGCGTGACCTGACGAGAAGAAAATCCGCACTGGACGGTATGTCCCTGCCTGGAAAACTGGCAGACTGTACCGACAAGGATCCGAAAAACTGTGAGATCTTCCTGGTCGAGGGAGATTCCGCGGGCGGTTCCGCAAAATCCGCGAGAAGCCGTGCAACGCAGGCGATCCTGCCTCTGCGTGGAAAAATCCTGAATGTAGAGAAAGCACGTCTCGATAAAATTTATGCCAATGCCGAGATCAAAGCGATGATTACGGCATTCGGAACCGGAATCCACGACGATTTCGATATCACCAAACTGCGCTACGACAAGATCATCATCATGACCGATGCCGATGTCGACGGCGCGCACATCGACACACTGATGCTGACGTTCCTGTACCGCTTCATGCCGGAGCTGATCAAACAGGGCCACGTTTACCTGGCACAGCCGCCGCTGTTCAAGATTGAGAAAAACAAAAAAGTATGGTACGCATACGACGACGATCAGATGAATCAGATCCTCAATGAGATCGGACGCGGAGATAATAAGATCCAGCGTTACAAAGGACTGGGAGAGATGGATGCGGAGCAGCTCTGGGAGACCACCATGGACCCAGAACGCCGTGTTCTGCGCCGCGTTGTGTTCGATGAAGAGTATTCTTCTGAAATTGATCTTACCTTCAATACGCTCATGGGCGACAAGGTAGAACCGCGCCGTGACTTTATCGAAGAGAGAGCAAAATACGCAAACAACCTGGATATCTAAAAAGTCCTGTGAACTGAAGTGGAGGAAAAGATGGAAGATAATGTTTTTGATAAAATTCACGAGGTCGATCTGAAAGACACGATGGAGGAATCCTACATCAACTATGCGATGAGCGTAATTGCATCCCGTGCACTTCCAGACGTCCGCGATGGCTTAAAGCCGGTACAGAGACGTATTCTGTACTCCATGAGTGAACTGAACAATACGCCGGATAAGCCGCACCGTAAGTGCGCGCGTATCGTCGGTGATACGATGGGTAAATATCACCCGCACGGCGACAGCTCTATCTACGGAGCACTCGTCAACATGGCACAAGACTGGGCAACCCGTTATCCGATGGTGGACGGCCATGGAAACTTCGGTTCCGTCGACGGCGACGGCGCTGCGGCTATGCGATACACCGAGGCACGTTTAAGCAAAATCTCGATGGAGATGCTGGCGGATATCAACAAAGACACCGTAGACTTCGCCCCGAACTTTGATGAAACCGAAAAAGAGCCTGTTGTTATGCCGGCTCGCTACCCGAACCTTCTGGTAAACGGTACTTCCGGTATCGCAGTCGGTATGGCAACGAACATCCCGCCGCACAATCTGCGCGAGGTGGTAAGTGCCATTGTAAAAATTATTGATAATATCATCGAGGAGGACCGTACGACAGATCTCGAGGAGATTCTCGGCATTGTAAAAGGCCCTGACTTCCCGACCGGAGCAGAAATCCTCGGCACCCGCGGCATCGACGAGGCTTACCGTACCGGCCGCGGTAAAATCCGTGTTCGTGCGGTATCAAACATCGAGACACTGCCGAACGGAAAGAGCGAGATCATCGTAACCGAGATCCCGTACATGGTAAACAAGGCGCGCCTGATCGAGAACATCGCCGCGCTGGTAAGAGATAAAAAGATCGACGGCATCACCGGCATTGCGGACCACTCCAACCGTGAGGGTATGCGCATCTGTATCGAACTGCGCCGCGACGCCAATGCAAACGTCATCTTAAACCAGCTGTACAAACATACCCAGATGCAGGATACCTTTGGTGTGATCATGCTTGCACTGGTAAACAATCAGCCGAAAGTCATGAACCTTCTGGAGATGCTGACGTATTATCTGCAGCACCAGGAAGAGGTTGTGACGAGAAGAACGAAATACGACCTGAACAAAGCGCAGGAGAGAAGCCATATTCTGGAAGGACTCTTAAAAGCGCTTGACCATATTGACGAAGTGATCCATATCATCCGTGCATCCGCGAATGCGGCAGAGGCGAAGAAGAACCTGATGGAACGCTTCGATCTGAGTGATGCCCAGGCCCAGGCAATCGTAGATATGCGTCTGCGCGCTCTGACCGGTCTGGAACGGGAGAAGCTCGAGAACGAGTACAAAGAGCTGATGGCGCGCATCGAGCAGTTAAAAGCCATCCTCGCAGACCGCAAGGTGCTTCTTGGCGTTATCCGCAGGGAGATTCTGACCGTATCCGAAAAATACGGCGATGACAGAAGAACTTCCATCGGCTTTGATGAGTACGATCTCTCCATGGAGGATCTGATTCCGCGCGAGAATACCGTCATCACCATGACGAAACTGGGCTATATCAAACGTATGACCGTTGACAACTTCCGCAGCCAGAACCGTGGCGGCAAGGGAATCAAGGGCATGCAGACCATCGAGGACGACTACATCGAGGAGCTTCTGATGACGACGACCCATCATTACCTCATGTTCTTTACGAATACGGGAAGAGTCTACCGTCTGAAAGCATACGAGATTCCGGAGGCGTCCAGAACCGCAAGAGGAACGGCGATTGTCAACCTTCTCCAGCTGCAGCCGGGAGAGAAGATTACCGCTGTTATTCCAATGCGCAAATATGAGAAGGGCCATTATCTGTTTATGGCAACGAAAAAGGGACTGGTGAAGAAGACGCCGCTCGAAGAGTACGAGAACGTCAGAAAAACGGGTCTTGCTGCCATTGCGCTCCGCGATGATGATGAACTGATTGAAGTTAAGACAACTGATAACGAGAAAGAGATTATTCTGGTAACGAAATTCGGCCAGTGTATCCGCTTCAAGGAAAACGATGTGCGTACGACAGGCCGTGTTTCCATGGGTGTACGCGGCATCAACCTTCTGGACGGCGATGAAGTAGTCGGCATGCAGATCTGCACGCAGGGAGACTATCTCCTTGTCGTATCCGAAAACGGCATGGGCAAACGGACGCCGATGGCAGAGTTTACCGTACAGCTCCGCGGCGGCAAGGGTGTCAAATGCTATAAGATTACCGAAAAGACCGGAAACCTGATCGGTTCCAAGGCAGTCAATGAGGATAATGAGATTATGATGATTACCACAGAGGGAATCATTATCCGTACACCATGCTCCGGCATTTCTGTTATGGGACGGATCACGTCCGGTGTCAAGCTGATGGATGTGGACGGTGAAATCAAGGTTGCCAGCATTGCAAAGGTAAGAGACAAAGAGGCATCCGAGGAGACTCCGGTTTCGGTGGAAGAGACCGAAAGTGCTTCTGAGGAAACGAAGGAATAATACAGCGTCGCAAAACGTGTCTGAGAGAAAAAAGCTCAGGCACGTTTTTCTCGTTTGGGGAAGTGGAGAAAAATATGAAACGAATTTTACTGATGGTGCTGCGGAATCTGCTTCTGGTTCCGTGGATGTGGTGCCGGCTCTGTTACCATGCAGCGCATCCGGACAAGTACAGTCTGGAAGAGCACTTTAAAATGCTGCGCTTTATTGTACAGCGGGCGAACAAAGGCGGAAACGTCATTGTGGAATCCTATGGAGCAGAAAATCTTCCGGAGCAGGACGGTTTTGTGATGTATCCGAATCACCAGGGACTGTACGATGTGCTGGCGATCGCAGGAGCGTGCTCGCGTACCTTTACAGTTGTTGCCAAAAAAGAGGTAGAGCATATTCCGTTTTTAAAACAGGTCTTTGCGTGCATCCACGCGCTGTTTATGGACCGGGAAAATCTGCGGCAGTCAATGCAGGTTATCAATGAGGCGGCCGATGTCGTAAAAGAAGGCAAAAACGTCATTCTGTTTCCGGAAGGAACGAGGAGCAGAAAGGGAAACCAGCTGCTGGAGTTTAAAAGCGGCAGCTTCAAGATCGCAGTAAAAGCAAAATGCCCGATCGTGCCGGTTGCGTTAAAAAACTGTTTTGTTCCGTTTGACTCCAATACCGTCCGTCCCGTAACGGTAGAAGTCCATTTTCTCGACCCGATCCCATACGAGGAATACCAGGGAATGAAGACAACAGAGATTGCCGAGATGGTAAAGAAGAGAATTGAAGCCGTCGTAACCGCGTAGCGGTTTCAGAAAAGAGCGTGATATGCGCTCTTTTCTGCTATTCTGGGGGCTGATTTGGGTTCTGTAAGGCATATTTTCTATAATAGTAAGAAAAAAACAAAAAATTCGAAAAAACGGGTTGACAAGAACGTAAGGTTTTTGTATAATAAACCATGCGTCACGAATGAGTGACTGCACATATCATTTTATATTTAGGCATTTGGAGAAGTACTCAAGTGGCTGAAGAGGCGCCCCTGCTAAGGGTGTAGGTCGGGTAACCGGCGCGAGGGTTCAAATCCCTCCTTCTCCGTTTAAAAGCCAAAAACAAAATGATATTTTTGTGGAAAAAGTTCTTGACAGACAGTTTCACATCTGATAAGATAGCAGAGTTGGTGATAGGTTTGAAAAAACTAATCCAAAAAATAAATCAAAAAAGTTCTTGACAAAAGCAAATGAGTTTGATAAAATAAACGAGTTGCTGATC
>OHAP01002080.1_pt1 | contig 11742 bp, 8 predicted proteins | sample 1577171 | NCBI WGS metagenome assembly OHAP01 (sample SAMEA3541489, study PRJEB24748) | human gut metagenome | biome: human gut; feature: human-associated habitat; material: faeces | place: China | collected 2012 | reverse complement strand
CATCGGGATACAGCCGTGATAGAGCAGGTTGGAATTGCAGCATTTATACATGCTTCCGTTGGAATACAGGAAACGGACATGCTCATGCAGCCGCGTATTGTGGCGGAACGACAGCTCCAGCGTGTGAAGCAGCTCTTCCTCTTCGTCCGTCAGCCGCAGCGGATCCGCCGGATCCACCGTCGGGAAATTCATGTCGCGCATCGGATACTCTTTTCCATCGATCGTGACCGTGCCGCGGTCATAACGAATCGCTGACAGAAGTATCCGCTCTTCCATCCCGTACTCCGGATGGCGCTTGATGATCTGTCCCTCTTCCTTATACTGTAACACCGCGATCGCCTTGTGCATCTTCGCCGCCAGCTTCGGATCCACTGCGTCGTAAATATTTTTGTCAAGAATCTGCGGCAGAAAACAGGTACACGGATCGTCCCGGTACACGCGCTCCGCAAACATCGACAGCGGGCGCAGGTTAATTCCGTAGCCGTCCTCCAATACATCAAATCCATTGTAACCGAGCGCCATACGCAAAACATTGCAGATACACGCCCGGTTGCCCGTCGCCGCGCCCATCCACGAAATATCATGATTTCCCCACTGGATATCCACATCATGGAAATGCATCAGTTCCTCCAGAATGATATCCGGTCTCGGACCACGGTCAAATATATCGCCCAGGATATGAAGATTATCGATCGTCAGACTCCGGATCAGGCTGCAGATCACGACAATAAAGCTGTCCGCCACCCGGACGTCAATCAGGGTATTGATAAGTTCGCTGTAATACTCCGTCTTATTGTCATCGGTATTATCGACATATAAAAGCTCATCGATCACACCCGAAAATTCCCTCGGCATCTTTTTTCTTACCTTGGAACGGGTGTATTTCGACGAAACCTCCCGGCAGATCTGCACCAGACGGTAGACCGCCGTCTTCTGCCAGTCCTCCGTGTATTCGTTCGCCTGTTTGATCTGATTGATCATTTTTTCCGGATAATAGATAAGGTTCGCCAGCCGTACCTCGTCCTCCTCCGAAATAATATGTCCAAATGTCTCGCGGATCTTCTCCCGGATAATACCCGACGAACTGCGGAGCAGATAAATAAACGCCTCATGCTCACCGTGCAGGTCACTGAAAAAATATTCCGTGCCCTTCGGAAGTCCACAGATTGCCTGTAAATTAATAATATCACTCGCCGCCGCCCGGATATTCGGATACTCCCGCGAAAGCAGCTTCAAATATGCTAAATCCCTCATGTTATCAGCTCCCAAACTGCGCTGTCTGCCCGGATATTGTCGTGACTCGTTATCGTCGCGCTCGCTTTGGGTAAACAGCACATTATCTACATTGCATTTGCCTTTTTGATAGATTTATAGTAGCATAGATTCAGATCAGGGTCAAAATATATTTTCGGCACTTTCAGTTCCTAAAGTGCCTACCCGTGAACAGAAACATTTTTTTCCATACATAAATACAGGAGGAACATTCATGACAGAACCACACACTCTCTACGTGTTTGGCACCGGCAACGCCACGATGACACGTTATTATAATACCTGCTTCGCCATCCGCTCCGGCGAGGAATATTTCATGACAGACGCCGGCGGCGGCAATGGCATCCTGCGGATTCTGGAAGAAATGCAGGTTCCATTAAACCGCATCCATCATCTCTTCGTGACACACGAACACACCGACCACATTCTCGGCGTGATCTGGATGATCCGGATGATTGGCACTGCCATCAAAAAGGGAAATTATGAGGGAATTTTTCATATTTACTGCCACGACGGCCTGATCGACACGATTCAGACCTTCTGCCGCCTGACACTCCAGAAGAAATTCTGCGACCTGATCGGCGATCCGATCCAGCTCATCCCGATTTCTGACCGAGAAACCCGGCAGATTCTCGATATGGAGGTCACCTTCTTTGACATTCATTCGACCAAGGCGCGCCAGTTCGGCTTCCGCGCTGTGCTGCCGGACGGCAAGATCGTCTGCTGCCCGGGCGACGAACCGCTGAACCCGCTCTGCGAAGAATTTGCCAAAGGCGCCGACTGGCTTTTCCACGAAGCCTTCTGCCTCTACCGCGACCGGGAAATCTTCTCCCCTTATGAAAAACACCACAGCACCGTCAAAGATGCCTGCGAACTCGCCGAACGCCTCGGTGCGCGGCATTTGATTCTGTGGCACACTGAAGATAAGACTTATCCGGAACGCGCTGCTTTGTACCGCGCTGAAGGGGAAGCCTATTATCATGGGGATTTGCTGGTACCGGAGGATGGGAGTGTGATAGAGCTGTGATTGTATCTTGCAGCTCTACCTCTTCCTCAAATGATAATACGTCATCGTCGCCGACGCCAGCAGCGTCTCCTTATCATCATAAATCTTGCATTCGCACACCGAAAATGCATAACCATTCTGTATTTCCTGCGCCCGGGCGATGATTTTGGATGTGTTTTTTCCAGCTTTCAGATAATGGATCGTGCCATCCACGGTCGGGACTGCGTAGTCGCGCCCGGTCATCGCTGCGGTGCCGCCCACGGTATCCGCCAATGAATACAGGACGCCGCCGTGCACGATACCTAAGATATTCATATGCCACGGTTTCAATACAATCTCTCCAACTGCATAGCCCGGGCGTGCCTCGGTGATCTCCATCTCGATTTTCTTCCGGAAATCATTGGCTGCATCCGTCTCCTGTCCGCGCTTCTCCCAGACTTCTGAGAATGAGCCGGACGGCTTTTTCTTTTCTTCCTTCTTTTCCATTTCATGTACCTCCTTGTATATATGATTTACTCTCTTTTTTATTTCTCTGCAGGTCATCTATTATTTTCTTCTATTTTTTCTATCACTTTTCTCTCTGATATAATCTGTTTGTATAATCTGTTTGCCTGAATCAGCCCATCCTTTTTCCTCGTCTCAAACGCTTTTTCTCATATTTTTCCAAAGATGACTCATACTTCCTCCCATCCTCTCATACAATCTTATCAGATTGCAAAAATGTTATTGTTCACGCATACGTGCCCACTAACGGAATTTGCCGTGGCTTCGCATTTAAATACTATCGCACAGGAGGGATCTGTCTTGAAACGAAGTTCTGTTATCATTGCACTGGAAATCTGCGCCATTGCGGCGCTCTTTGTCAGCTGGTCCTTCCAGCGTCCGAACAGCCGTCAGGTCACGGTCGGGAATGCGTCGGAACATTTTATCCGCTGGGTGGATTTCGATGTGACCGCCGACGCCATGACACAGGCGTTCCGCTATGATGTTGATACCTGCCAGCAGGATCTCCACCTGAACTGGGTCGATCTGCTCGCCTACCTGGGGGCGCGCTACGGGGGCGATTTTTCGCATTATCAGGCGTCCGATATGACGGAAGCTGCCGAACAGCTCCAAAATGGCGTTACAGTGGAAGAATTGACGAAAAATATGACCTCTTTTGCCTATTATCGTGAGGCTTACGGCGCGGTTCTGGATGGAATGGTCGGACTGTATGAAATTGAGATTCCGAAATCGGAAGCACCGGCTTTTGCACTGGCGGACGCGCAGATACAGGAAGGGGATCCGGCTGCCAATACTTCCTACGCAACGACACCACCACCAACAACAGCAACCACAACTGGTACAGACACAATCGACTCAGCCAGTCAAGCTTCACCAGAAACTTCAGCCTCATCCAACACACAAACTTCTCTCGAAACCCCAGTCCCCACTCTCTCCGATCCCGACGCTGTCCCCCTGACTCCCTCCGGTGAGGAAAAAGTCTGGGTTACCAAATATGGTCTGAAAGCGTTTCTCCCACTAGCGAAAAACTTTCCCTACAGCCACTATGACGATTTCGGTGTCTCCCGCAGCTACGGTTACCGGAGACGGCATCTCGGGCATGATATGATGGGGCAGACGGGAACGCCTGTGATTGCTGTGGAATCCGGGCGCGTCGAGGCGCTCGGCTGGAACCAGTACGGCGGCTGGCGCATCGGCATCCGCAGCTTTGACGGGAAACGATACTACTATTATGCACATTTACGCAAAGACTACCCCTACCAGTCAAACCTAAAAGAGGGCAGCCTTGTCACCGCCGGGGACGTGATTGGTTATCTCGGGCACACCGGCTACAGCAGCACTGAAAACACCAACAACATCGCTGAACCGCACCTGCATTTCGGATTGCAGCTCATTTTTGACGAATCCCAGAAAGAAGGAAACAACGAAATCTGGATTGACTGCTATGAACTGATCCGTTTTCTGGCGATAAACCGCTCCGAGACCGTCAAGAAAGAAGGCACCAAAGAATGGACGCGTGTTTATGAAATGAAAGATCCTAGTATCGATCAATTTTCCACCCCATGACAAAGTTTTCTTACCAAGTCAATCCTGTCGCTTAATATAACCCGCCACTGACAGTTTCTCACCAATATATACATATAATTATCACGTTAAAAAGCCATGCAGAGATTCTTCAATAAAAACATTCTGCAATCCATAAAAATACAGCCGGAAAAGGTGCACCCAAAACCGCACTTTCTCCGGCTGTTTTCAATAAAACTTATTATTTGATCACGCGCACGCGCATCATACCCTGAATAGCTTTCAGCTTCTCAATCGTCGCCGCGTCTGCCTTGGTCTCCAGATCAACCAGCGTATAAGCGTATTTATCACGGCTCTTGTTCGTCATGTTTGCGATGTTCATGTCAGTCGATGCCAGGATCGAGGAAATCTGTCCGATCATGTTCGGCACGTTCTTATGAAGAAGTGCAAGACGACCTACGGTTGTGCACACGCCCATATCGCAATTCGGGAAGTTGACGGAATTCTTGATATTACCATTGTCCAGGTAATCCATCAGCTCTTTGACTGCCATCACGGCACAATTATCCTCGGATTCTTCTGTGGATGCGCCCAGATGTGGGGTTGCGATGACGTTCGGCATCTGCATTACTTTTGCATTCGGGAAATCGGTGATATAGCGTTTTACACGACCGGAAGCCAACGCCTCTGCCATATCGTCGTCATTTACCAGAAGGTCACGCGCAAAGTTTAAGATAACCACGCCGTCCTTCATCTGTCCCAGGCTGTCTTTGTTGATCATCTGGCGGGTGCTGTCAAGCAGCGGTACATGAACGGTGATGTAATCGCATTCCTGATAGATCGTATCAACAGATGTGATGTGCTTTACGTCTCTGGAAAGCATCCACGCTGCTTTGACAGAAATAAACGGGTCATAGCCGTATACTTCCATGCCAAGCGCTGCAGCTGCGTTTGCAACCTCTGCGCCGATGGCGCCCAGTCCGATAACACCAAGCTTTTTGCCGCGGATCTCATGACCGGCAAATTTCTTTTTCGCCTTCTCCATATCTTTGGAGATATTTTCATTGTCCTTCTGCTCCTTGCACCAGTCGATGCCGCCGACTACGTCTCTGGCTCCCAGCAACATGCCAGCCAGCACCAGCTCTTTGACACCGTTTGCATTGGCGCCCGGTGTATTGAATACGACAACACCAGCCTCCGCACACTTGTCAAGCGGAATGTTGTTGACGCCCGCTCCGGCACGTGCAACGGCACGCAGTCCCTTCGGAAGTTCCAGATCATGCATGGCAGCGCTGCGGACCAGAATGCCCTCTGCCTCCGCCAGGTTGTCAGTCATCTCATAATTTTCGGTCAGTAAACCGGTTCCCAGCTTGGAAATCGGATTCAGGCAATGGATTTTTCTCATTTTTTAACTCTCTTTTCTTTCAAAATTTCAAATCTTCCCATACGCGGGCTGTTTTTGTTTTAAAAAGTCCACTGCTGCAGCAGAAAGGAACGGATTCCCCCTCCCTTTCGCCGCAGCAATGGCATAAATTTTAAAATTGATTAATTTGTATGTTTTTTCTCAAATTCGCGCATGAAAGCAACTAATTTCTCAACGCCCTCGATCGGCATTGCATTATAGATGCTAGCACGCATACCGCCGACGGTACGGTGACCTTTTAAGTTCACAAAGCCTGCCTCTTTGGCTTCCTTGACAAACAGGGCATCCAGATCTGCATCGCCGGTGACGAACGGTACGTTCATCAGGGAACGGTCCTTTTTCTCAACGGTACCCTTGAAGAGCTTGCTCTCATCGAGGAAATCGTAAAGGATCTTCGCCTTCTTCTCGTTGCGCTCCTTCATGGCACTTAAACCACCCATTTTCTTGAGCCATTTAAATACCTTGCCGCACATATAGATGGTGTATGTAGGCGGTGTGTTGTACAGAGAGTCATTGTCTGCGTATGTTTTGTAGCGCAGCATGGTTGGTGTTCCCGGAAGAACATCCTCAGTGATCAGATCCTCGCGGATGATGACGATCGCCATACCAGCCGGACCTACGTTCTTCTGGACACCGCCCCAGAGAATACCAAACTTACTCACATCCAGCGGCTCTGACAGGAAACAGGAGGAGATGTCTGCTACCAGTGTCTTGCCCTTGGTGTTCGGAAGCTCGTGGTATACGGTTCCGTAAATAGTGTTATTTAAGCAGATATACACGTAATCTGCGTCCTCATCCACTGGAAGGTCCGAACAATCCGGGATGTAGGAAAAGGTCTTGTCAGCGCTGGATGCAATCGCGTTGGCGGTACCAAACATCTTTGCCTCCTGATATGCTTTCTTTGCCCACTGTCCGGTGATGATGTAATCCCCCACCTTATTTTTGAACAGGTTCATCGGAACCATGGCGAACTGCATATTGCCGCCGCCCTGTACGAATAATACTTTGTAATTGTCCGGAATCTGCATCAATTCGCGCAGATCCTTCTCTGCATCATCAATGATGGCCTGGAAATCCTTGGAGCGGTGGCTCATCTCCATGACGGACATGCCGCTGCCCTGGTAGTCCAGCATCTCTGCCGCTGCCTCTCTCAGTACCTCCTCCGGAAGTACTGCCGGACCTGCCGAAAAGTTATAGACTCTGCTCATAATAAATCTCCTCCTGTCTTACACAAAAATGTGATAATTGCCCCCATTTTACAACTATTCGATGCGTAAGTCAATCTCATCAAACGCTTCCTCGATCGGTTTTCCAGCCGGAACCATCGGGAATACCTTGTCATCGCTGCCGATCTGGCACTCGATCATAACCGGGATATTTAAGCTGATCGCCTCGCGCAGCACCGGCTCCACATCCTCTTTCTTCGTGATACGGTATGCTTTCGCGCCCATGCCCTCTGCCACCTTGACGAAATCCATCTGATCGTAAAGCTCCGTCTGGGAATAGCGTTTTCCATAGAACAGGGTCTGCCACTGGCGCACCATACCCAGAACATGGTTGTTAAATACAACCTCGATAACCGGAATATTGTAGCGAGTTGCCGTCGCAATCTCGTTCATGTTCATACGGAAACAGCCGTCTCCGGCAATATTGATAACCGTCTTATCCTTACAGCCCATCTTCGCACCAATCGCTGCACCCAGACCGTAGCCCATGGTGCCCAGACCGCCGGAGGTCAGAAGCTGTCTCGGACGTTTGTATTTATAATACTGTGCCGCCCACATCTGATGCTGTCCGACATCGGTACAGATGATCGCATCGCCGCCGGTTACCTTGTAGATCTCTTCCATGATATACGGACCGGTCAGAACTTCCTTATTGTAGCGGAGCGGGTACATATCTTTCAGACGCTCAATGTGACTCAGCCACTCGTCATGGTTCATCGGATCCAGACGCGCGTTTAACTTACGCAGAATAATCTTGACATCGCCAATAATGCTCGCATCGGTCTGGATATTTTTGTTGATCTCCGCCGGATCGATATCTATGTGTAAAATCTTTGCATTGGTTGCAAAATGGTTCGGATCGCCCACAACACGGTCACTGAAACGCGCGCCTACAACGATCAGCAGATCGCACTCTGCCACACCGAGGTTGGATGTCTTGGTTCCGTGCATACCGATCATACCGGTATAAAGGACATCGGTTCCGTCAAATGCACCTTTACCCATCAGGCTGTCACCCACCGGTGCCTGAATTTTATGTGCAAATGCACTTAATTCATTGGCAGCATCTGACGCCACTGCACCGCCGCCGACAAAAATAAACGGTTTTCTCGCCGCCTTGATCATCTCGATCGCCTTTTCCATGTCTTCCTCACGGATCAGCTCTGTCTCGCGCTCGATCGGCTGCGGTTCCTTCGGCTCGTACTCGCAGGCCGCTGCCGTCACATCCTTGGTGATATCCACCAGAACCGGACCCGGACGGCCACTCTTAGCAATCACGAACGCACGACGGATCACATCTGCCAGCTTCGTGACATCCTTTACGATAAAATTATATTTCGTGATCGGCATGGTAACACCCAGAATGTCGATCTCCTGGAAGCTGTCTTTTCCAAGAAGCCCTGTCGTTACATTACAGGTGATGGCTACCATCGGAATGGAATCCAGGTTAGCTGTTGCAATACCCGTAACCAGGTTCGTAGCTCCCGGACCGGATGTCGCCATACACACACCGACCTTACCGGTTGCTCTCGCGTAGCCGTCTGCCGCGTGGGACGCTCCCTGTTCATGAGAGGTCAAAATATGGGTGATTTCATCCTTGTGTTTATAAAGTGCATCATAAATGTTGAGGATCGCGCCGCCCGGATAACCGAACACCGTGTCTACCCCCTGCTCTTTCAAGCATTCAATGACAATCTCTGCTCCTGTCAATGTCTTCATCTGTCTAACCTGCTTTCCTTCCTTAAACCATTTTAAATGCATATCAAGCAGTACTTTTCGTCTCAAAAGCACCTGTCTGAAGCCCGCAATGATTACTTCTGTGTCTTCGGAACCTCCAGGATTGCGCCCCGGTTTCCGCTTGTTACAAGCGCTGCGTAACGTGCCAGGTATCCGGTCGTAACCTTCGGTTCTCTCGGCTGCCATTTCTTTCTTCTCTCTGCCAGCTCCTCGTCGGATACGAGTACGTTCAGGGAGTTATTGTTGATATCGATGGAAATAATATCGCCTTCCTCAACCAGCGCGATCGGTCCGCCGACTGCCGCCTCCGGAGAAACGTGTCCGATGGATGCACCTCTGGATGCGCCGGAGAAACGTCCGTCTGTGATCAGAGCTACGCTGGAACCAAGTCCCATACCTGCGATGGCAGAAGTCGGGTTCAGCATCTCACGCATGCCCGGACCGCCCTTCGGTCCCTCGTAACGGATGACAACAACATCGCCAGCCACGATCTTGCCGCCCTTGATCGCTGCAATCGCGTCTTCCTCACAGTCAAACACACGCGCTGGTCCCTGATGTACCAGCATCTCCGGTGCAACGGCAGAACGTTTTACAACGCCTGTATCCGGTGCCAGGTTTCCTTTCAAGATCGCAATACCGCCAGTCTGGCTGTACGGATTGTCGATCGGTCGGATAACCTCCGGATTCTTGTTGACACAGCCCTTGATATTCTCGCCAACGGTCTTGCCGGTTACGGTCATGCAGTCCAGATTCAGAAGGTTCTTCTTGGACAGCTCATTCATAACCGCATACACGCCTCCTGCCTCGTTCAGATCCTCCATATAGGTCGGACCTGCCGGCGCCAGATGGCACAGGTTCGGGGTGCGCTTGCTCATCTCATTGACCAGCTCCATGTTCAGGTCTACGCCTGCCTCATGTGCAATCGCCGGAAGATGCAGCATACTGTTGGTAGAACATCCGAGTGCCATATCCACGGTCAGTGCATTTAAAAATGCCTTTTCTGTCATAATATCTCTCGGACGGATGTTTTTCTCATACATCTCCATAACCTTCATACCAGCGTGTTTTGCCAGTTTGATTCGCTCGGAGTAAACTGCCGGAATCGTACCGTTGCCCTGAAGACCCATGCCGAGTACCTCGGTTAAGCAGTTCATGCTGTTGGCGGTGTACATACCGGAACAGGAACCGCAGGTCGGGCAGACCTTACATTCGAATTCTTTCACATCTTCTTCCGTCATGGTGCCTGCTGCGTAGGAACCAACTGCCTCAAACATGCTGGAAAGACTTCTCTTCTGTCCCTTTACATGACCGGCTAACATCGGACCGCCGCTGACAAATACAGTCGGTACATTGACGCGGGCTGCTGCCATCAGAAGTCCCGGTACATTTTTATCACAGTTTGGAACCATAACCAGCGCATCGAACTGATGTGCCAGCGCCATACATTCGGTGGAATCTGCGATCAGATCACGGGTAACCAGGGAATATTTCATGCCGACATGTCCCATGGCGATACCATCACAGACTGCGATCGCCGGAAATACAACCGGTGTGCCGCCAGCCATGGCTACGCCCAGCTTCACGGCATTTACAATCTTATCCAGGTTCATGTGTCCCGGAACAATCTCATTATAAGAACTTACGATACCGACGAGAGGTTTGTTCATCTCCTCTTCCGTCATACCGAGTGCATTAAACAAAGAACGGTGAGGTGCCTGCTGCATTCCTTTTCTTACTGCATCACTTTTCATCTTTTCGTCTCCTTCTATCTCTTTCGACGACCTCCGCCCCTGGTGGCAGGGGCGGTTTTTACGTTTATCTTTGATTCTATCGCATTTATGGAATTTTTGCAATCATAACTGTTCAGTGGCTTCGCAGCCATATACAATAATTCTTCTATTTAATTCTCTCGCAAATCAGTTTACCCATCTCTGTCGTTCCAACCTGCTTGCAGCCATCCGCCATGATATCCACGGTACGGTAGCCCTCGGTCAGTACCTGCTGTACGGCATCCTCGATGGCTTTTGCTTCCTTATCCAGATCGAAGGAATAGCGGAGCATCATCGCTGCAGAAAGAATAGTTGCGATCGGGTTTGCGATGTCCTTGCCTGCGATGTCCGGTGCGGAACCGTGGCTCGGCTCGTAGAGACCAAATTTGCCCTCGTTTAAGCTGGCCGAAGACAGCATACCGATGGAGCCGGTAATCATGCTTGCCTCGTCAGAAAGGATATCACCAAACATGTTCTCAGTCAGGATCACGTCGAACTGTCCCGGATTCATGACAAGCTGCATCGCGCAGTTATCAACCAGCATATGGGTCAGGGTAACTTCCGGATAATCTTTAGCAACTTCCTCGACTACCTTTCTCCACAGGCGGGAGGAATCCAGTACGTTTGCCTTATCGACGCTAATAACGCTCTTGCGGCGCTTCATCGCGATATCGAATGCCTTGATTGCGATCCGGCGGATCTCATTTTCATTGTAGGTCAGGGTATCTACCGCGGTCGTCACGCCATCAATCTCCTTCGTGTAACGGTCGCCGAAGTACAGACCGCCGGTCAGCTCACGCACGATGATCATGTCAAAGCCGTCGCCGATGTTTTCTTTTTTTAACGGACAGGCATCTGCCAGCTCCTTGTACAGGTAAGCCGGGCGAAGGTTCGCAAATAAATTAAGGCCTTTGCGGATTGCCAGCAGCCCCGCCTCAGGTCTTAAGTTCGGTGCCACGTCGTACCATTTTGAATTTCCTACATTGCCGCCCACAGCGCCAAGTAAAACTGCATCGCTCTTCTTTGCGGTCTCCAGTGCCTCATCGGTTAACGGAACTCCGTATTCGTCGATGGAGCAGCCGCCCATCAGAATTTTTGTGTACTGGAAGCTATGTCCGTACACCTCCCCAACCTTATCAAGTACCTTGCACGCCTCGCGCACAATCTCCGGTCCGATTCCATCTCCAGGGATCGTTACGATATTACAATTCATGATGTCTTACCTCTTTCTGATCCATTCCCTTTTTCTTGATCGGTGGTATTTTCGTTCCTGTTCAAAGC
>OHAP01002079.1_pt1 | contig 11743 bp, 9 predicted proteins | sample 1577171 | NCBI WGS metagenome assembly OHAP01 (sample SAMEA3541489, study PRJEB24748) | human gut metagenome | biome: human gut; feature: human-associated habitat; material: faeces | place: China | collected 2012 | reverse complement strand
AGACCCTCTCGGGTATCTTGGGCCACACCAACGCCAGCTTCACCCTGGACACCTACACCCATGTGACCGGGGATATGCAGAAACAGGCGGCGAATACCGTATGTGACTTTATGACAGACCTGTTGGGAGAGGAGTGGAAACCGTGGCAAGAAAACGAAAGAACGGCGAAGGAACTGTAAGACTTCGCAAGGATGGTCGTTGGGAGGGCCGGGTGGTCATCGGCTACGATGAAAAGGGCCTCCCCAAAACCAAGAATGTCCTGGCCAAGACAAAAGGCGAATGTATAGAGAAACTGAAGCAGTTACAAGAACAGTACGCTCCACCCAAGTCGGACAAAATCAAGCCCGAAATGCCCTTCGGAGATTGGATAGACTTCTGGTATCAGAACTACTCCAAGCCGAAACTCCGGGCTACCACCCGTGCAGGATATGAAAACAGGATCTACCTGCATATCATCCCGGAACTGGGTGACATCCCTCTGAATCAACTGACACAGAACGACCTGCAGCAGTTCTACGCCCGACTGAAAAAGAGCGGAAATTTTATAGCTGCACTGGTAGATTCCAGGATACAACCACTGATGATCACATTTTCTGTGGGGCCATATTTCTGTTCTGCTTCTGTTGTTTTCAGTACAATACAGTCATCTGCAGCCTCAATATAACAATTCTGGATTCTTACATTCTGACAGTGATCCGGATCAATGCCATCACAGTTTGCAAGCTTTAAATTATTCAGGATCCGGATACCGTCAACCAATACATCCCGACAGCCTACCATATGAAGAGTCCAGAATGCAGAATTTTGCAATGTCACTCCCGTGATCGTAAAATGATCTACATTTTCTATATAAAGAAGCGGCGTTCTGGGATACCATGCACCCTCAATGTGATATCTGGTTTCAGTGCCGTAATAAATGGATTCATTTCCATCAATGGCACCGTATCCTGTAATACGTATATTTTCTCCTGTTGCATAAATAAAATAATGTGCTGGTTTCCCATTATATTCACAGTTGATATAGGAGGGAATATCTGTTTCATTATTTGACTTATCCACTATAGAAATACTTCTTAGATCCTCAATCCGGTCACTTTGTTTCAGCACCGCACCACTTTCAAGATACAATTCTGTATTGGAGTAAATCTGGATCGTACCTATTTTATAGGTTTTTTCACCTGGTACAACAACGGTCCCGCCATTTTTTTTGCAGCAGTCCAGAGCTTTCTGAACTGCTGCCGTATCCAGCGTGATCCCGTCGCCTACTGCTCCGAAATCCCGTATATTTATCATATTATCTGTTTACCTCTTCCATTGCACATTTCCACAGCGCCTTGATGTATCCCATACTGTAGGTCCATGCTGTTGTAGAACCACCAGTTCCAACACCAGTTCCCCATAGCGGAACATGGTCTGCATGTAATACGCCATCATAATCTGCTTTTACAAAAGCTTTCATAATTTCATACATATTCATATAGCCATCTTCCAGAAGAGTTTCCTCAAACTGAGGCATTGGACTGCTTACATTGCGGAAATGAACACATAAAACCTTTTTATTTTCTACAAAATATTTAATGTCTTCCAGTACATTTCCGAAATTTTCTCCACCTTCCAGCCAGCATCCAATACACATTTTCATTCCAAGATAAGGACTGTTTCCAGCCAGTTCAAACGCATGTTTATAGTCTGCCGAAGAAGTGATCAGATTTGAAATACCACACAGACAGTCAACCGGCGGATCATTTGGATGTAGAGCCAGTTTCATATCAATATCTTCACATACCGGAAGTACACGATCCAGGAAATATTTGAAATTATCCCACATTTCTTCTTTGGTATATAATCTTCCATGTGTGTACGGGCGCTTTGCAAGATCATCAATATCTACGATCCTTGCAACTGCCCCTCTTGTGTACTCGCCTACTGCCCATTTGGAAGTCAGTACCTTATTCGGCTCCCAGGTCATATAACCAATGTGGATCCCAGCCTTAGCCAGTACTCTGTTAAAATCGTTAAAACGTTCGATTGCTTCATCTCTTCCCGGAAGTCCCAGATGGATCGCCGGACTTTTATAAATTCCAACATTTCCTGCATCTGTACAGGTCAAACCAAATTTGTCCAGTCTGTCCATAAAGCGCATTACGCTTTCATAATTACTATCTTCGTCAGAAAAGATCACATATACATATTTGATCCCCATTTCCTTGATCAAAAGTAATTGTTCATCTGTATAATCCGAATTAACTCTGGACTGGATCTTAAGATGTTCTCCTAACATAATCTTACCTGCCTTTTTCTCATTCTGTCCAATGGGTAGCTTCTGGAGTCCACTGTTCCAGACTTACATCATAGATTCCTGTATCAGCAAGAGCCGGATCAGCAAATGACTGGTAATAGATAACTGCAAGCGGAGTGATCATTACATAATCATGTGCCAGTGCAACTGCTGCTTCCTGTAATTTTTCTTTCTTTTCATCCAAAGTCTTAGCAGCTCTTGCAGCAAATAATGGTTCTTCAAATTCAGGAGGATCTAACATGATACCATGGTTTTTAATACCTTCTGTGGAATACAGACGAATGTAGTTCGCAGTAAAGTCCATTTTGCTTGCACCACGATTTGCGATAAATCCATCAATGTCATCCTCTTTCTGCATTTCTGCCAATGCAGATGCATCCATAGTTACTACTTCTGCCTTAATATTGATCTGTGACAGGATTGCCTGAAATGCAGTTGCAGTATCATTATCCTGTGCCTTGCAGTAAATCTTGGTTTCAAATCCATCAGGATATCCAGCTTCTGCCAGTGCAGATTTTGCCAGCTCTACATCATAATCGTAAAATTCTGTTCCCTCTTTGTAAGCCCATGAATCCGGTGTTGCAAATAAAGGAGTTGCTTCGCCAATACCACCGGAAAGAGCACCTGCTACATCATCCCATGGAATTGCATGCATAATAGCCTGACGTACCTTTAAATCTCCCATTGGATGCTTATCAGATTTACTGTTCCAGATAATATGCTTAATATCTGCTACGTTAGCTGTTTTACGTCCAATTGCTGTAAATCCTGCATCCTGCAGCTGTTTGATAATAGAATCGCTTTCAAATTTCATTGCAACACCTACTTCTTTATTCAGCATTGCAGACATCATGGTATTAACATCAGACATCATATCGATCTCTAAGGTATCCAGATATGGCTGTCCTGTAATACGGTAATCTGGATTTTTATGATAGGTTACTTTATTATCAGTAACAAACTCATCCATGATAAATGGACCTGTGCCGATTGCATGTGTCTTGCACCATTCTTCGCCGTTGTCATCATATGCCTTTTTAGATGAGATAAATACTGCACCGATTGCGCTATCCCAGTTGTTTGCCCACTCGTCAAATGTAATCTTTACTGTCTTTTCATCTACTACTTCAATGCTCTTTGGATTGCAAACCTCAGATGCTTTTCCGTTATCTACATACTGCTGGATATTCCATGCAACAGCTTCTGCATCACACGGACTTCCATCGCTGAATTTAACTCCATCTCTCAGTGTAATAGTAAAAGTCAGGTTGTCGGCATCTGTCTCAAATTTTTCTGCCAGCCATGGCACATAATTTCCTTCTTCGTCAGATCTTCCTAACTGCTCCAGAACCGGTTCTGCTGCAAACCAGTCACCAGTGGAAGTTGACTGCGGCATAAAAAATGTCTTCTGGAACTGGGGGATCGCAATCTTTAAATCTCCACCTTCTTTTAATGCACCTGCCGTTTTTTTCTCTTTGGTTTCTGCTGCGCTGCTTTCACCTGCTGTCTCCTGTTGAGCAGTTGTTTCACTTCCGCCTTTTGAAGAACCTGCGCATCCGCTCAGTGCCCCCGCACACATGGATGCAGCTAAAAGCATTGATACCATTTTTTTGAATCTCATAAATTTCTCCTCCTGCTTTTTCTTTTTTATTTAAGGATGTCTTTTCCTATTCATACAGGAAACATGCAACCTCATGTCCATTTCCAATATCTTTTAATGTAGGAACTTCCTTTTTGCACCGCTCTGTTGCATAACTGCATCGATCACTAAACGGGCATCCTGCCGGACGATTGGTAAGACTTGGTACCTCACCCCGGATTTCTACCCGCTCCCTGGTCTTTTCTACCTTTGGATCCGCAACAGGTACCGCTCCCAAAAGAACCTTTGTATAAGGATGAAGTGTATTGTTGTAAAGTTCTTCACATTCAGCGATCTCAACGATCCTTCCCAAATACATGACCAGAATACGGTCACTGATATGTTTTACTACTGCCAGGTCATGAGCAATAAACAGATAAGTAAGTCCCAGTTTTGCCTGAAGTTCTTCCAGCAAGTTAATAATCTGAGCCTGGATTGAAACATCCAGAGCAGAGATTGGCTCATCACAGATGATCAAATCCGGATTAGAAGAAAGAGCTCTCGCAATACCGATTCTCTGTCTCTGTCCACCAGAAAACTCATGGGGAACACGGTTTTTCATGGACGGATCCAGATCTACCATACGCAGCAGTTCATCTACCCTTTGTTCATATTCTTCTCTGGTCTTTACCAGCTTATGGATCAGCAGAGATTCTCCAACTATAGATTCCGCTGTCTGTCTTGGATCAAGAGAGGAAAATGGATCCTGGAAGATCATTGCCATTTTCTTTCTGTATGGATACATCTGCTTGTCGTTAAACTTCGCAATATCAGTTCCTGCGAAATCAATCTCACCTGTATCCGGCTGATACACACGCATAATGCATCTTGCCAATGTTGTTTTTCCACATCCAGACTCCCCTACGATTCCTAATGTCTCTCCTTTTCTAACTTTGAAACTGATATCCTCAATGGCTTTTACATCTCCGATATGTTTGCGCATCATTCCTTTATAGATCGGGAAATATTTCCTTACATCTTTTACATCCAGACAGATTTCATCACCGATTACTGCGCGCTGAGCTTTCTTTACAGGCTTCCCATCAATTTCTGCCTTCTTCATAACCTTTTCTGCTTCTGTTAAATGGCAAGCACAGAAATGGTCCTTCTCCAGTTCTTTCAATTCCGGCTTTTTCTGCTCCCGGCATTTGTCCATATGATACTCGCACCGGTCATAAAACGGACAATACTCAGGGCGAAGTGCCGGGTTCGGTGGAAGTCCCTCAATAGGGATCAGTATACGGTCCCTGTCATCATCCAGTCTTGGGATCGCCCGAAGCAGAGCTCTTGTATATGGATGTTCCGGATTTTCAAACAGTCTTTCTGCATCCGTTGTTTCAACAATACCCCCCGCATACATAACATAAATACGCTCTGCAAATCTTGCTACAATACCCAGGTTATGGGTAACGATCACTACTGCTGTATTGGTCTTTTTAGCAATATCACGGATCATTTCCAGGATCTGTGCCTGGGTAGTAACATCAAGAGCTGTTGTAGCCTCATCTGCAACAAGAACAGAGGGTTCAGAAGACATCGCCATTGCGATCATGATCCTCTGGCGCATACCACCTGAAAACTGCTGTGGATAATACGCAAAACGTTCTTCTGCATCTGGGATATTTACCATCTTCATCATTTCAATGGCACGTTTTTTTGCATCTTCCTTACTTAGATGAAGGTGTTCTATGATATTTTCCTGGATCTGAAAGCCTACTGTCAGAACCGGATTTAAAGAAGTCATCGGTTCCTGGAAGATCATACTGACTCTTCCGCCACGCATCTTACGGACTTCAGCACTGTTTGAACCATATTCCAGCATATTTTTATCATTTCCATCCAGATACACTTCTCCACCAGTCACCTTTCCTGGTTCCTGGATCAGCTGCAGTGCACTCATCATTGTTACTGATTTACCACTTCCAGACTCGCCTACGATTCCGATGATCTCACCAGGATTCAGATAAAGGGAAACGTCTTCTATTGCTTTAAACATTTTTCCATCTGTCCGGAAACTGGTTTCAATATGCTTGATCTCATATAAATGCTTCTCTGCCATCTTATGATTCACCTCTCAGTCTTGGATCCAACGCATCTCTTACGCCGTCACCCAACATATTTAATGAAATAACCAGGATCGCAACACAAACTCCAGGTACCAGAGCATATACCGGATTGTCCATCAGGAAATTTCTTCCCTCACTTACCATGCTTCCCCAGGAAGCCGTTGGAGCGCTGATACCAAGTCCCAGGAAGCTTAAACCTGCTTCGGCCAGGATAGTGGAACCTACCTGCTGTGTCATCATAACGATGATCGGTGAAATACTGTTTGGTAAAATATGTCTGAACATCAGACGGAAATCTTTATTTCCTTGAAGCTTTCCAGCCATAATATAATCTGCCTGTTTAATGGTAAGTACCTGACCTCTCATCATTCTCACATATCCTGCCATAGATGAGATACCAAGGATAATTGCCAGATTACGGATACCGCTTCCAAAAACGGCAGTTAATGCCATTGCCAGTATAATCTGAGGAATCGCACGGACAGCTTCCATTAATCGTGTGATAACATCATCGATCCAGCCGCCAAAGTAACCGGCGATCATACCAAGCACTGTACCAACTGCACAGGCTACAACAACTGCCAGAACACCAATGATTAGGCTGACTCTTGTTCCGTAAATGATACGGCTTAATACATCACGACCGAAATTATCAGTTCCTAAAACATGAGCCGCACTTGGCAGCTGAAGAAATGCTGCAAAATCAGGCTTGTCCGGATCATAAGGTGCCACAAATGGTGCAAATATGGCCAGAAAGATAAATATTAACACTATGATTGCATTGATCACTGTTACTTTTCTGGCAAATACTGTTTTTAAGAACTTTTTGATATTCTTTGTATCTTTCATTTTGTCCTCCCACTTATTCAAAACGTACTCGTGGATCTACAACTGCATACAGAATATCTGTTGCCAGATTTACGATGCATGATACCAGTGCAATGGCAAGTACACACGCCTGTACTACCGGAATATCTCTTGACTGGATCGCTTTTACCATTAAAGATCCCATTCCTGGAATATTAAAAACAGATTCCACAAACATAGAACCGGCGATCAGGTTTCCAAGACGCATTCCAAGGATCGTAATAACAGGAATCAGAGCATTTTTTAAAGCATGAAGATAAATAACTTTGTTGTTTGCAATACCTTTGCTTCGTGCTGTACGTATGTAGTCCTGCCGGATCACTTCCAGCATACTGGATCGTGTCTGTCTTGTAGTAGAAGCAATACCTCCAAGAGAAAGGCAAAACAGAGGCATGATCATCTGTTTCCAGCCTGCTGCATTGATCCAAGGCCAGTCAAAACCATAAGACGGAAGCCAACCAAGTTTCATTGCAAACACGAACATGATCAGTAATGCAAACCAGAACTGTGGAAGACAGGCAGTTACATTTGCAATAAGAGTTACCACTGTATCAAGAGGCTTTCCTCTGTTCACTGCACTGATCACTCCAAAAAGGATTCCAAATGGAACACTGATAATAAATGCCGCAATGGAGAAAAACAATGTAATTGGTATTCTTGCTGCGAGTACTTCGGATGTTTTCATATGAAACTGTGTAGACTCCCCCAGATCTCCATGAAGCGCATCCGCCAGCCAGCTGAAGTACCTGACGATCACCGGTTGATCCAACTTCAATTCATGGAATACACGATTGTACTCTTCCGGAGAAACTTCCTCACCCAGCATAGCGTAAACCGGATCACCTGGTATCATTGATACCAAAAGGAAAATAAAAATAGAAAGAAGAAATACCACCAATATCATTTGTCCTGTTCTTTTTAATACATATCCCTTCATTTTTTCGTCTGTCAGAACAAGTTCTGCACGTCCTCCCCTCTTCTTGATATCTTAATTTTAAATGTTTTTTTATAGGAATTCCAATCATTTGTAGCACATTTTTTATAGCCTGCGCCTATGGTTTATATATTTTGCATCATTTTTCCAATTTATTCCCTTGATTTTCCTCTTCAGATAGTGTATTTTATATATATTATAGGTATTGCCTATATTTTTCATTATATTTATCATTAAATACCATTACACGCATCAGGAGGACCTGCATAATTTATGGATATTAAATATATGGAATACGTTCTTGCTCTTGCCAAAGCAGGAAATATCACACAGGCAGCAAAAGATCTTTACATTTCCCAGCCAACCCTCAGTCAGTTTATCCGTAACTATCAAAATACCCTGGGAATCCACCTGTTTAAACGAATGAACGGCCGTTATACCCTTACTTCTGCCGGTGAGACATTCTGCAAATATGCAGAACAAATCATTGAACTGGAAAAAAACATGGAGCAGGCCATGCAAACCTATAAAAATACTACTATTTTAAAAATAGGTACATCTACCACAAAAGCTATCTCCATGGTGACCCATCTTATTCCCATATACCGCAAAGAATTCCCAAATATTGACATTGCTATGTCCGAAGGCAATTCCTTTACCATTATTTCAAAAGTGTTAAACAATGATCTGGACCTTGTCTTTGGCTCCATTTCTTCCCTGGATCTTTATAAAGGCCAGATCCTGCCACTGAAAGAAGAAAAGATTGCTCTGGCTGTCCCAAGCCGGATGTCTATTTGCCGCAACTCAAACTATAACTATATTCAGAGTCTGGATCTGGAAACTTTTGCAAGAGAGCTTTCCGGTGCTCCTTTTATCCTTCAGCATCCAGGTTCCTGCATCCGTTATCTGGCTGACGGCCTGTTCCGTTCTGCCCATATGACCCCTGTAGTTATCCTGAATACCAGCAATGCATCTTCTATTGTAAAATCTGTTTCCTCTGGTATAGGTGCAGGATTTATCCCTGTAAGCAATATGGTATTGGACCCCAATATCGTATATTTTTTGTTTACACCTTCTCTTTACCGCATCCATTGTATGGTCTATCGAAAAAAGATAGAAAAAGATACTGCATTTCAACGTCTTTCTGAACTGTCCCGGGAATACGCAGATCGCTGGACCGATATGGACCCGGAAATCGGAGATCTGGTTCCTTATGCCTGATTTTCTTACTTAACAACACAAAAATAGCCCTAAAATCAATAACAGAGCGGGACCTTTCAAAGATCCCGCCCTTATTGTTTATAGAGCTTTTTATTTCTGTTTTCTCAATTATTCTTCCTTCGCAGCAGCCCTAGCTTCTACTTCGCGCTTCTGTACATCGCCAGGAGCCTGCTCGTAGCGGCTGAATTCATAGGAATAGTCTCCTAAACCACCGGTCATGGAACGAAGATCGGTGTTGTAGCCGAACAATTCAGACATTGGAATGTCTGCTTCGATGACCTGTTTGCCGTGGTGGTCAGATTCCATACCTAATACACGGCCTCTTCTGCGGTTTAAGTCACCCATGATATCGCCGGTGAAGCGGTCAGGAGCAACAACCTTTAAGGAAGCAATCGGCTCTAAAAGCACTGGGTTTGCATCCATAAAGCCCTGTTTAAATGCCAGAATAGTAGCCATCTTAAATGCCATTTCTGAAGAGTCTACCGGATGATAAGAACCATCTAACAGAGTAGCCTTTAAGCCAACAACCGGATATCCAGCCAACGGTCCCTTAAGAACGCATTCCTGCAGTCCTTTTTCTACTGCCGGGAAGTAGTTCTTCGGTACGGATCCACCGAATACCTTCTCTTCAAAGGTGTATGGTGTCTCTAAATCGCCGGATGGCTCAAATTCCATGATAACATCACCGTACTGGCCATGTCCGCCGGACTGTTTCTTATGTTTGCCCTGTACTTTTACTTTCTTTCTTAAGGTCTCACGGAAAGCAAATTTCGGTTTGGACAGAACTACGTCTACTTTGTAGCGGGTCTGCAACTTGCTGATCACAACATCTAACTGCTGATCGCCGATACCATAGATCAGGGACTGACGGTTTTCAGGATCATTCTTAACCTGTAAGGTCAGGTCTTCTTCCATCATACGTGCTAATGCGGTAGAAACCTTATCATCTTCGCCCTTATTAGCTGCCTTGTATGCCATATATGTATATGGTGTGGAGATCTGTGGTTTGTGGTAAACGATCGGAGCTGTACGAACTGCCATGGTATCGCCGGTTCCGGTTACAGTCAGTTTTGCAACTGCGCCGATATCGCCGGCCTTTAACTCAGGAACTTCGATAACTTCCTTGCCGCGCATTACATAAACTTTACCGATCTTCTCTTCTGCATCTTTATTTACATTGTATACAACCGTATCGCCCTTTAAGGTACCAGTACAGATCTTCATCAGGGAATACTTTCCGATAAATGGATCTACGATGGTCTTAAATACTCTTGCAGAAAGGGATACGTCATCATTATATTTAGCGGTGAAACGCTCGCCTGTGGAAACGTCTACACCGATACACTCAAAGTGATTTGGTGCCGGGAAGTATTTGTCAATAACCTGAAGGAGAACCTTAAAGCCCTGGCAGTTGATTCCGGAGCCCATCATAACAGGTACGATGTCGCCTTCGATAACATGTGCTCTTAATGCACCTGAGATCTCTTCCTGTGTAAATTCTTCTCCCAGGAAATAACGTTCCATATATTCTTCACTGGTTTCTGCAACTGCCTCGATGAGGGCGTCTCTTGCGATGGTTAAGTTCTTCTGAACATAATCTGGAATCTCGCACTCAACATAATCACTGAGGTTTGTAAAGCGGCGGCCTGCCATCTTTACTACGTTTACGAAACCTACGAATTTTTCATTTTCACGGATTGGAAGCTGGAAAGGAGCGATCTTTCTTCCGAACTTTTTCTCCAGCTTTACAACCAGCTCACGATAGCTGGCGTGATCATCGTCCATATTAGTAACGAAGATCAGTCTTGGCAGATTGTACTTTTCGCACATCTCCCATGCTCTTTCTGTACCAGGCTCGATACCTGCTTTACAGTTTACAACGATAATGGCTGCATCAGCAACGCTGATGGCTTCTTCTACTTCACCTACGAAGTCAAAAAATCCGGGAGTATCCAGTAAGTTGACCTTAACCGGTCCGTTCTCTCCCTGGTATTCCAGAGGAATCAGTGTGGTGGAAATGGAAAACTGTCTCTTGATCTCTTCTTTGTCATAATCACTAATAGTGTTTCCGTCAGCAACTTTGCCCATACGCTTGGTAACACCTGTGATCAAAGCCATTGCCTCCGCAACTGTTGTCTTACCAGCACCTCCATGCCCAAGCAATACAACGTTGCGGATCTGTTCAGTACCATATACGTTCATAAACTTCCCTCCTGTACACTTTATTTATGCGAAACAGCAATGATATTGTGCTTCGTCTTTGCCATGTGTACATTCTACTATATTTTTCTGAAATTTTCAAGTTTTTTGTTAAATTCTACACAACATTTTTCCAAAACATTCCAGATAATTTGATTTAAGTTACCATATGTCCATGTTTTTTCTCTTTTTTTACTGTCATTTTGCCTTTATATTTCAGCAAACCCCCGGTTCTGCCTGCTCTCCTTGCAATTGTATGCCCAGATTGGTAAAATAGTTGCAGAATAATGAGAAAGGTATGCACATTTTATGTCTGAAACTAATGTTTTTAAAAATACTATACAGAAAATACAGATCCGCGGTGCCCGTGTCCACAATCTGAAAAATGTCAATGTAGATGTACCTTTAAACCAGATCGTAGCTATTGCCGGAGTCTCCGGCTCAGGAAAGTCTTCCCTGGCTTTAGGCGTATTGTATGCAGAAGGTTCCAGACGCTATCTGGAGTCTCTTTCTACCTA
>OHAP01002066.1_pt1 | contig 11798 bp, 6 predicted proteins | sample 1577171 | NCBI WGS metagenome assembly OHAP01 (sample SAMEA3541489, study PRJEB24748) | human gut metagenome | biome: human gut; feature: human-associated habitat; material: faeces | place: China | collected 2012 | reverse complement strand
AGTACAAGATCTATATCATCGACGAGGTCCACATGCTCACGACGGCGGCGTTCAATGCGCTGCTCAAGACGCTCGAGGAGCCGCCGGCGCACGTGATCTTCGTGCTGTGCACCACCGATCCGCAAAAGATTCTGGAGACCATCCTCTCGCGCTGCCAGCGCTTCGATTTCCACCGCATCGGTAACGAGGATATTGAGCGTCGCCTGGCCTACGTGTGCGAGCAGGAGGGCTTCGACTACGACGATGAGGCGCTCGCCATCGTGGCGCGCCATGCCAAGGGCGGCATGCGCGACGCACTCTCCACGCTGGAGCAGCTGAGCGTTTTTGGCAACGGTGCCGTGCATGCGGACGATGCCCGCTCGCTTTTGGGCGAGGTTTCGGACCAGATTCTGGGCGAGTTTGCCGCGGCCATCGCGTCACGCGATATTGCCGAGCTCTATGGGCTCATTCGCGCGCAGGTCGAGGAGGGCAATGACCTGCTGGAGCTGACGCGCGACCTGGTGGCGCACGTGCGCGATGTGTACGTGGCCTGCGTTGCCGGCGCCCGCGCCGAGCTGTTTGAGGGCGGCTCCGAGCAGGCCGAGGCGCTTGCTGCCGAGGCCGCTGCCTTTGGCGAGCATCCTGCCGACCGCCTGGCTCGCGTGCTGACGGTGCTCGACGATGCCGCACTGGAGATGAGGGGCGCGAGCGACGTGCGCCTGGTGCTCGAGATCGCCTGCACCCGCCTGACGCGTCCCGAGGCCGATCTGACCATTGAGGCTTTGGCCGAGCGCGTGGCACGTCTGGAGGCCATGGTTGCCAACGCTGCGGTGCCGGCGAGCGTGGCTGCTGCAGGCGCTGCGCCCGCGGCTGTTGCGGCCACACCTGCGACGACACAGCAACCGACGCTGATCTCGGGTGCTCGAGCTGCTGTCCCTGTGACATCTGCCGCTCCTACTGCTACGTCCGCGCACCAGGGCGGCATGCCCTGGGACCGCGGCGCTGCCACTCCGTCGGCCCAGCCTGCGCCCGCGCCGACCCCCAAGCCCGCGGCTCTTACGCCTCAGCCTACACCGGTTCCGAAGTCCCAGCCTGCCGCTGTGCCAGCTCCCGCACCTGCCGCTGTGCCGACACGTCAGTCCCAGCCCAACAGCGCCGTCCAGGTTGCTGCCGCCGGCGCCGCCGAGACCCCTGCGGTTGAGGATGCCGGCGAGCTCCAGCGCAAATGGGCCGAGGTCGTCGAGCGCGTCAAAGCTCAGCAGGCCTCCTATGCGGCTCTTCTGCTCAACGCCCGCGCCACGGCCGACGACGGCTCCAAGCTCACGGTTTCGTTCCCCGCGGGTTCGACCTTTGCCATCAAGATGCTCGGTCGCGCCGACACGCAGTCGGTGGTCCTACCGACAGTCAGCGCGGTCTTCGGTCGTCGTACCGTTGACTATGTCATGGATGGGGGTGGCACGCCGGCTCCTCAACATGAGGAGCATTCTCCATCTGCACGGGCTGCGGCATCTGCGGACCCGCAACCCGTGTCCTCGGCGGCCCCTGCATCCTCGAGCGCCAGCGCGACGCAGCCAAAAGCGGCGCCGGTAGCGGCACCGGCTTCGTCGGCGCCTGAGCCCGCTGCGCCCAAACCGGCTGCTTCGACCCCCTCGCCCAAGCCCGCTGCCACACCCGCGCCCAAGTCATCCGACCTGGCTAAGGCTCCCTGGTTGCGTTCGGACAACCCTGCCGGTGCTCCCGCCACGGGCAAGCTTCCGACCGAGCCCGCACCCCGTGCGCCCGAGCGAGCGTCCGCTCCCAAGGCTCAGCCGTCTGCACAGGCTGCGCCGTGGGAATCCGAGCAAGTGCCCTACGACGACGCCATGGTCGGCGGCTTCGCCGGCGATGCGAGCGGTGGCGATCTGCCTCCGTTCGACGTGCCGGCGGCGGCGCCTGCGCCCAAGCCCGCCGCTGCGGCTCCCTCGGCCCCCGCAGTAGCGACGTCCGCTCCCACAAGCGATGACGCCTCCGCGGCTCCTTGGGGGTCCAACCCCGGTGCCGGCAGCCCCTTCGGCCATCAGGGCGCAGCCCCGAGCATCCCGCAGACCGAGGATGAGGCCAAAGCCCTCATTCGCAGCGTCTTTGGCCAGGCCACCATCTTCAAACCGGTGGAGTAACCGTGCGAAAGGGCATATACGTCGAATTATGCAACCTTGCATAATTCGACCTTGCATAATCTTTGGGTGCGGTTTGTATGGGAGGACATGTATATCGACTGAGGTAGCGTGTCCGCCCCGCTCGCTGGCCTCGCGCCGTGGTACGATTTTTGAGTTTGAAAGTCCCGCCGTGCTTCGGCTGCCCTTGCAGCTCGGCGCGCGGCCGCACGTAAAGGAGCCATCATGGCCGGTATGAACATGCAGCAGATGATGAAGCAGGCTCGCAAGATGCAGGAGCAGCTTGCCGCCGCACAGGAGAACCTCAAGTCCCAGACCGTCGACGCCTCTGCTGGCGGCGGCATGGTCAAGGTGACCGTCAACGGCGAGATGGAGCTCGTCAACCTTACCATCGATCCCGATGCCCTCGATCCCGAGGACGTCGATATGCTGCAGGACATGATCATGGCTGCCGTCAACGAGGCCGTTCGCGGCGTCAACGAACTCGCCAACAAGCAGATGGGCGCCATCACCGGCGGCCTCAACATCCCGGGCATGCCGTTCTAAGACACGCATATATATGAGTGCGAATCACAGTCTGCAAAAACTGCTCGATGAGCTGGGTCGTCTGCCGGGCATTGGTCCCAAGTCGGCCCAGCGCATCGCCTATTACCTGTTGGAGGCCGATGCCGAGGAGGCACGCCGCCTGGCCGAGGCTATCCTGGAGGTTAAGCAGGAGGTCCACTTTTGCAGCCGTTGCTTTAACTACGCCACGGCCGACGAGTGCTCCATCTGCCAGGATTCGATGCGCGACACCACTCGCATTTGCGTGGTGGGCGAGCCGCGCGATGTCCAGGCGATTGAGCGCACGGGCAGCTACCACGGTCTCTACCACGTATTGGGCGGCGTGATTAGTCCCATGGACAAGATCGGCCCCGAGCAGCTGCACATTCGCGAGCTGCTGGCACGCTTGGGCCACGAGGACATCCACGAGGTCATCATCGCCACCAATCCCAATATTGAGGGCGAGACCACGGCGAGCTACCTGGCCCGCACTATCAAGCCGCTGGGCGTTGAGGTGTCGCGTCTGGCGAGCGGCCTGCCCGTGGGCGGCGACCTGGAGTATGCCGACGAGCTTACGCTTGGGCGCGCTATCGAGGCCCGTCGCACGATTTAGCCGCCGGGCGCTTCGCGGCATGGCCTGCCGTTCTGCCGCACGGGGTACTCATAATTAGGTGCGCGTTCGTGCGTTTGTTGTGCAACAAACCTGTTCTACTTTCGCTTATCGCGTGGATGGGGCCGTTTGTACTCCGTATTTGCTCATTCGTTGCGCAACCTTTTGGATTCGCTGATACACTCACATATGAATATGAATGAATGCGCCGCTCCTGAGCGGCGTGTTTTTGTTAGAGGAGAACACATGCGGCCCGGGGACACTCAGACAAAGCATGGCACCGCGGTGCGCATGCGACGCCGGCTGGGCCTGGCGCCTCGGGCGTACGTGCTGCTGTCGTGTTCGCTGGTGCTCGTTGTTGCCGGCGTTTCGGCCTACGGCATGACGGTGCCGTCCATGGTACAGGCGCATACTGCGCGCGAGTTGCATATAGGGCGCAAGGCCAAGAGCGACCTGGGGACGACAACCGGATATGCATGGGCGAGTGTGGTCTCGCATGTTGTGTTCGGTGGCGACGATGCGGACAGTCCCGAAACATCGGACAACGAGATCACGCTGGCAAACGGCAAGACCATCGTGCTCACCAACACCAAGGTCATTACGAAGCTTTCCAACAACAGCGTGGCATCTATCGTTAATAAGGCGGAGCAGCAGAGGGAGCAGGATACGCAGCAGGCGGGTAAGCCCGGCGGCTCCGACGGGTCCGGTTCTGGCACCGGTTCGGCGGGCTCGGACGGCGGTTCCGGTTCGGGCTCCGCCTCTGGTGGTGGATCTTCGAGTGGTGGCTCGACGGACGGCGGCGCCGGCGGCGATACGGGTTCGGGTGGTCTCTCGGCTGCCGAGGAGGAGGGTATCCACAGTTGGCTCGTGACCAAATACAACATGCTCGATGGCTATGTCGCCCGCGCCAATAGCGTGGTGTCGACCTATAACGCCACGGGCGATACCGGACCGTGCGACACCCTGGCGAATGACATGTTTGCTATCCGTGCCGAGTTCGGTCGACAAAGGTTCTCGACCAAATCTAAGTGGTATCGGCAGTATGCCAATCTGTGGGGCTGCTACACCAACCTGTGTCAATGGGTGGGACATTACGGCGATGACGACGTCGCGCTCAACAACTTCAACACCAATGTGGCGGCGATCGCCCTATGACGAACGACCTCGCTTCTACGGCGGCCCAGTCGCTCAAGCGTGATCCCATGGTGGGCCTGCGCTTGGCGCGTGTCGACGGGTTTGAGCCGGCCGTTGCATTGGGCGCGGACGAGCTGTCTGTCTATCTGCGCCGTTTTACGATGCTGTTTACCGACGACGCCACCATGCGCCGCGGCGGCATCGGCCGCGTGACGCGTGCCGTCAACGCGCAGGGCGAGGCCGTGGCACTCAAACAGCTCATCTTGCCGGCGCGCGATGAGTTTGACGACGATGCCGCTCACGAGGCACTGGTCGCCAAGTTTAAGGCGGCGTTTCGCGAGGAATACGAATGCCATCGCGCCCTTTCGGGCCTTAAGGGCTTTCCCCGCCTCTATGGCTGGGGCGAGGTCGACGGTATCCCCGCGATTGTCATGGAATGGGTCGAGGGCGAGACGCTCGCCCGCCTGCGCCCGCGCCTTGCCGTGGATGATGCTGGGCGCCTGTCGCCGCTCGTGGCGGCGCGCCTGGGTCGCGACCTGTTCGATCTGCTCTGCCGCATGAGCTTGGTAGGCGAGGGGTTCGTCCATCGCGATATCTCGCCCGCCAATATAATGGTGCGCACGGCGCGCCTGCCGCTCGACCGACAGCTTGCCGAGGGCACCTTTGACCTGTGCCTGATCGACTTTGGCTCGTCGCTGGCGCTCGAGCCTGCGTCGGTCGTGGCCGGTGCCGGCGGCAAGGCGTCGTTTACGGAGCGCTATGCCACGCTGCGTCGCGCGACGGTTGCCTATGCCCCGCCCGAGATGCTCACCGATGATATTCCCGACCTGCGTGCCTTGCGCATGTCGCCGGCGATTGACGTGTACGCCGCGGCGAGTGTGGTCTACGAGCTCATCGCCGGCATCGCGCCGTATGAGGCGGCACCGGGTGCGTCGGGGACCTCGGGCTCGCGCAAGAAGACGCGTGATATCGCCAGCCCCTACCGCCTCAAGATGGATACGCTGCCCAACTATCCCATCGGTGCCCATACGCCCGGTTGCGACTTGACGCAGCTGCTGAGACGCGAGCCCGATGTGGCACTTGCCGCGGCCGAGCAAGCTCAGCAGCTGGGGCTCGATCCAAATTCCGAGGACTTGCGCGATGCGCTGGCGTTCGTCGATTCGCAGCTGTCCGACGTGGTGATGGCCTGTCTGTCGTGTCACCAGGAAGATCGTCCGGAGCCTGCTGCCGTGGAGGCAGCACTCTCGGCGTTTTGCGACCACTATGCGCAAAATGTCGCTCGCTCGCTTCGCGCCGAGCCGCTTATGCCGTGTCCGATGGAGGTATCGGGCCGGGCGATGCGACGTGCGGCGATGATTGCGTCGACGGCGGTCTGCGGTGTGCTTTGGGCAGCGGTCGTGGTGTCGGCAGCGTTGCTGGCGTCGGGCGCCCATGTGACGATTGCCGTGGGGCCTCTTGTGTGGTCCGGAAAGTTGCCGGGCATCGTCGCTGCGCTGGCGTTGGCGCTGCCGGGCGTGGCGGGCATTGCCGCCGGAGCCTTGGCACGCAATCGCCGCGCGGGGTTCTTGCAGGGCGTACTCGCACTATCTGCCTACGAGGTTCCGGTGTTGGTTGTACTCGCATGCACGGTGTTTTCCCAGCATGCCGTGGCGGGTGGCCTGGTGGCTGCCTTAATTGCAACCTATGCGCTCACGTGGTTTTTGCTGGCGACGGGGTTTGCCTTCGAGCTTCCCGTCGTGTCAGTACGACGTGCGAAAATCCCCATGGCGGCATCGCTTGCCGGCGGAGCCGCGGCGGCTCGCGCCTTTGGCGGGCCTGCCGAAGCATCTGACGATATCTCTGTGACCAAGGAGGGCTAAGCCCATGGCTTCTCAAACCGAGCTCACCCCATGCGGGGCAATGTTCGATATCTTTAAGCGCGCGGCGCACCTGAGCCATATCGAGCTGTGCAATTTGGTGCTCTCAAGCCGTCCGCTTGCCGATGGCCGTAGCCCTCAGAGTCGCGCCACCGATCGCTCGTGGGTCTCGCGCTTTATCGTGCGCGCACCGGTCGGTACACTGCAGGAGCGTTATTTTGCCGATTACGGTACCTCGGCCGCGCGCATCATGTCGCAGCTGGCCCTGCGCCGTCGCAATCCCATGGATGCTGCGGCGGTGACCAATATGGTGTGCGGGCCTGCTGGCGAACCTATGGTTCGTGCGCTCGAGGAATGCCATCAGGATACGAATCTCTATCGCAATGCACTCGAGCGCCTGTCGCAGACGGCGGAGCTCATGCCCGCCGAGCGCGCCGAGGCCATCCTGGTGCTGTTCGTCGCCGTGGGCTGTTCGGCGGATGTTCGCTCGTCGGTGACCTACGCCATCGATTACGCGCACGCGGCCTGCAGCGGTGCCACGTCGACGCCGCGCTCGCTGAGCACATCTTCAGTCACAGGCGAGCACGAGGCTTCGCCGGCGCATCCGCTGGGACTGCTGCGTGTGCAAAACGGCTACGTGGTGAGCGCTCCGCGCTGGATTCAACCGAGCGAGGAGGGCGTCGAGATCGGCGCGCTGGCCACGGGGGAGGGCGACATCACCGACGTCGGCGACGATGTCTCGGCTCGCCATGCCCATATCTGGTGCGATGCTCAAAATGCCTGGCACGTCGAGGACCTGTCGTCAACTAACGGCACAGTGGTAGTAAACGGGGCCACGAGCGTCTGCACCCAGGTGGAGCCCGGCCGCTCCGCCCAGCTCAATCCCGGCGACGAACTCAAACTCGGCGAATCCACCACCTACGCCATCCTCCTCGGCGCCCTCTAGCCGGCAGACAGGGACGTTCCTTTTCTGCCGGCACCCCGGGACACTCCTTGGCACGCCGGGGCTGATCGCCTGGGGACGAAGGAATCATTTTGACCCTTGGCGGTCACCCGAGGTAAACCTTTACCGCCCACCTATATTTGCCGAAATATGGCTTGGCGGCGGGGTACAATGAACCCGCATGCGGATTTCCGTTGCGGGCGCTTCCCATCGCCGGGGCGTGCCCGGGAGCATCCGGTATGCGGCCTTTGCGGCGCCCGGTCATGTGCAAGACGGGCAGCTGGGCCTGTGGAGTGCGTGCAGCCCTCCTCGCCTCGGCATGCCTTCTCTCCACGCCATGTACCTGCTGCTCAGTCTGCCTGCCAGATGATTGGAAGCAACAGCGAAAATCCCATCACGCCAACATCCCGGCGATCGCCGGGGCCTGTATACCTATATGAGAGGAGAGGGGTATATGGCGCGTAAGTTTAAGTCTATGGACGGCAACGAGGCGGCCGCATATGTTTCGTATGCGTACACCGAGGTAGCGGGAATCTATCCCATTACGCCGTCCAGCCCGATGGCCGACCATGTCGACCAGTGGGCGGCCCAGGGTCGCAAGAACATCTTCGGCACCCCGGTCAAGGTCGTCGAGATGGAGTCCGAGGCGGGTGCAGCTGGTACTGTTCACGGTTCGCTGGGCGCCGGTGCTCTGACCACCACCTACACGGCTTCTCAGGGCCTGCTCCTGATGATCCCGAACATGTACAAGATCGCGGGCGAGCAGCTCCCGGGCGTCTTCCACGTCTCCGCGCGTTGCGTCGCTTCCCACGCCCTGAACATCTTTGGCGATCACTCCGACGTCATGGCCTGCCGTCAGACCGGCTTCGCCATGCTCGCCGAGGGCAACGTCCAGGAGGTCATGGACCTCTCGCCGGTGGCTCACCTTGCCGCCATCGAGGGTAAGACCCCGTTCCTTAACTTCTTCGACGGCTTCCGCACCAGCCACGAGATCCAGAAGGTCGCCATGTGGGACTACAAGGATCTGGCCGAGATGTGCGACATGGACGCCGTCCAGGCTTTCCGCGATCACGCGCTCAACCCTGAGCACCCGCACACCCGCGGCAGCCACGAGAACGGCGACATCTTCTTCCAGAACCGCGAGGCTTGCAACAAGGTCTACGACGAGCTTCCCGCCGTCGTCGAGGGCTACATGAAGAAGATCAACGAGAAGCTCGGCACCGATTACGGCCTGTTCAACTACTACGGCGCTCCCGATGCTGATCGCGTCGTCGTGTGCATGGGCTCCTTCTGCGACGTGCTCGAGGAAGTCATCGACTACCTCAACGCTCACGGCGAGAAGGTCGGCCTGGTCAAGGTTCGCCTGTTCCGTCCGTTCTCCATCAAGCACTTTGTCGACGTTCTCCCCGAGACCGTCAAGAAGATCGCCGTTATGGACCGCACCAAGGAGCCGGGTTCCATCGGTGAGCCGCTCTACCAGGACGTCGTCTCCGCTCTCTACGAGGCCGGCAAGACGGGCATCAAGGTCGTCGGCGGCCGTTACGGCCTGGGCAGCAAGGACACGCCTCCCGCGTCCGCGTTCGCTGTCTTCGAGGAGCTTAAGAAGGACGAGCCCAAGCGCGAGTTCACCATCGGCATTGTCGATGACGTGACCAACCTGAGCCTGCCCGAGGTCGAGGATGCGCCCAACACCGCAGCCCCCGGCACCATCGAGTGCAAGTTCTGGGGTCTGGGTGGCGACGGTACCGTCGGCGCCAACAAGAACTCGATCAAGATCATCGGCGATCACACCGACAAGTACGTTCAGGCCTACTTCCAGTACGACTCCAAGAAGACCGGCGGCGTCACCGTTTCGCACCTGCGCTTTGGTGATTCCCCGATCCGTTCGCCGTACTACGTGACCAAGGCCGACTTTGTCGCCTGCCACAACCCCAGCTACATCGTCAAGGGCTTCAAGATGGTCCGCGACGTCAAGCCGGGCGGCACCTTCCTGGTCAACTGCCAGTGGAGCGACGAGGAGTTCGCTGAGCACATGCCCGCCGTGGCCAAGCGCTACATCGCGAACAACAACGTCAACGTCTACCTGATCGACGCTATCGACCTGGCCGCTAAGGTCGGCATGGGCAAGCGCACCAACACGGTGCTCCAGTCCGCCTTCTTCGCGCTGGCCAAGGTCCTGCCCGCCGAGGACGCTCTGCAGTACATGAAGGACGCGGCCACCAAGTCCTACATGAAGAAGGGCCAGGCCATCGTCGACGCCAACCACAAGGCCATCGATGCCGGCGCTACCGCCTTCCGTAAGTTCGAGGTTCCGGCCGACTGGGCTACCGCCGAGGATGCCGCTCCCGTCGAGCTCTCCGAGGAGACCAAGTCCGCCATCGCCCAGCAGGTCAAGAATCTGCTCGAGCCCATCGATCGCATGGATGGCGACAGCCTGCCTGTTTCCGCCTTCGTCGATTGCGCCGACGGCCAGTTTGAGCTGGGCGCCTCCGCATACGAGAAGCGCGGCGTCGCCGTGGTCGTTCCCCACTGGGACGAGACCAAGTGCATCCAGTGCAACCAGTGCGCCTATGTGTGCCCGCATGCCACCATCCGTCCGTTCGCGATGACCGAGGACGAGGCTGCCGCCGCGCCCGAGGCTACTCGCACGCTCGACGCCATGGGCCCCAAGGCCAAGGGCATGAAGTTCACCATGGCCGTGTCTCCGCTCGACTGCATGGGCTGCACCAACTGCGTCAAGGTCTGCCCCAAGGGCGCCCTCGAGATGGTTCCCACCGAGCAGGAGATGGACCAGCAGCCCGTTTGGGACTACATGGTCGAGAACGTCTCCGAGAAGAAGGAGCTCATCGCGGCCAACGTCAAGGGCAGCCAGTTTAAGCAGCCCTACCTGGAGTTCTCTGGCTCCTGCGCCGGCTGCGCCGAAACCGCCTATGCACGTCTGGTGACCCAGGTCGCCGGCGACCGCATGTTCATCTCCAACGCCACCGGCTGCTCCTCCATTTGGGGCAACCCCGCTGCCACCGCTCCTTACTGCAAGGACAAGGACGGTCACGGCCCGGCGTGGAACAACTCCCTGTTCGAGGACAATGCCGAGCACGGTCTGGGCATGGCCGTTGGCTATGAGGCCGTTCAGAAGAAGCTGATCGCCGCTACGCAGGAGATCATCGCCGCTGACGGTCCGTCCGACGAGCTCAAGGCCGCCGGTCAGGCTTGGATCGACTCCGTCAACGACGCCGAGGCCTCCAAGACCGCTGCCGCCGCCTACGTTGCCGAGCTCGAGAAGTGCGGCTGCGACGCTTCCAAGGCGATCCTCGCCGACAAGGCCTACCTCACCAAGAAGTCCTTCTGGGTCTTCGGTGGCGACGGTTGGGCCTACGACATCGGCTTCGGTGGCCTGGACCACGTCCTGGCTTCCGGCCACAATATCAACGTCTTCGTCTTCGACACCGAGGTCTACTCCAACACCGGCGGTCAGGCCTCCAAGGCTTCGAACCTGGGCCAGGTTGCTCAGTTCGCCGCTGCCGGTAAGGTGACCAAGAAGAAGTCTCTGGCCGAGATTGCTATGAGCTATGGCTACGTCTACGTGGCGCAGGTCGCCATGGGCGCCAACCCGGCTCAGACCCTCAAGGCCATCCACGAGGCCGAGGCCTACGACGGCCCGTCCCTCATCATCGGCTACAGCCCCTGCGAGATGCACTCCATCAAGAAGGGTGGCATGCAGAACTGCCAGGCCGAGATGAAGAAGGCTGTCGAGTGCGGTTACTGGAACCTCTTCCGCTTCAACCCCGAGGCTGCTGCCGGCAAGAAGTTCTCGCTCGATTCCAAGGAGCCCGCGGGCGGTTATCAGGAGTTCCTGATGAACGAGGCCCGTTACGCTTCGCTGACGCGTTCCTTCCCCGAGCGCGCCGAGGAGCTCTTCAAGGAGAACGAGCAGGCCGCTATGGACCGCTACGCTCACCTGCTGAAGCTCAAGACGGTGTACAACGAGGCCTAGGTCTCTCACCGCAGGATCTGAGGGCTGACCTTCGCGGACGTCCTCGGACATGAAAGAACCCCCGCTGCGCACTGAACTGCGCCCCAATTCTTGGACGGGCTAATAAGCGGCCTACGCCGCACATAGGGACTGATTCCGGAATTCCTCCGGGGTCAGTCCCTTCAGTTTAACCTGCCTCCTTCTCGTGTTCCAATGGATGATGTATTCGTCCAGGTCTCTCTTGAAGTCTTCGAAGCAAGGCCATTTTCTTCCGCGAAAGAACTCGTCCTTCATATGGCCGAACACCTGCTCCGTCGCGCCGTTGTCGATGCAGTTGCCCTTCCGGGACATGCTCTGCACCACGCCGGCCTCCTCCAACCGCCTGCACCAACCGGCCTGCTGGTACTGCCAGCCCATGTCCGAGTGCAGGACCGGCCTGGAGCCCTCGGGCATCTTGGACACGAGCTGGTCGAGCAGCTCGTGCTGCTGAGCCATGTTGGGGTGCAGCGACGTGGACCAGGCGACGATCTCCTTGCTGCCGAAGTCGTAGACCGGCGCGAAGTAGGCCTTGCCCCAGGGCTGCTTGAACTCGGTGACGTCGGTGCCC